>JACCED010320660.1_pt1 | contig 10816 bp, 8 predicted proteins | sample 7455021 | NCBI WGS metagenome assembly JACCED01 (sample SAMN15323456, study PRJNA562643) | freshwater metagenome | isolation source: river surface water | place: USA:Blue River Watershed | collected 2017-08-19 | reverse complement strand
TTCTAAAAAATTAGTGCCCGCCGCGATCGAGTTCGTCGACATCGCAGGACTAGTCAAAGGGGCGAGCGCAGGCGAAGGGCTGGGAAATCAGTTTCTAAGCCACATACGTGAGGTGAATGCAATCGTACAAGTCGTTCGGTGTTTCGAGGACGACGATGTCCATCACGTCAGTGGATCGGTCGATCCCGTGCGGGACATCGAAGTGATCAATACGGAGCTTGTTCTGGCGGATATCGCAACGCTCACCAAAAGGGCGGAACGGCTGCAAAAAGCGGTTCGCACCGGGGACAAAGCCGCCAAAGTGGAAGCATCTCTCATCGAGAAACTTCTGCCGCACTTGAATGATGGAAAACCCGCCCTCACCGCTCAGCTCTCAGACGATGAAGCGCGCCTCGCCAAAGAATTTTTTCTTCTGACAAGCAAACCCACGATCTTCGCCTGCAATGTCGCGGAAAGCGATCTCGCGTCAGTCTCCGCGATGGTTGAAACGGGCGTGGCCAACGATTCGATTCCAGCTGCGGTACATGTGAAATCCGTGCAGCAATACGCGGCAGCCCATTTCGCCACCACCGCAGTGGTGATCAGCGCGCAAATCGAGAGCGAGCTCGTCGACCTACCCGAAGCCGACGCCCATGAATATCTTGAAGGGCTCGGAGTGAAAAGCAGCGGCGTTGGCACACTCATCCGTGCGGTGTACCATCTGCTCGGCTTGCGAACCTACCTGACAACCGGCGAGCAGGAAACCCGAGCCTGGACCATTCGCGCAGGAGACAAGGCACCGGCAGCGGCGGGAGTGATTCACTCGGATTTCGAACGCGGATTCATTGCAGCGGAAATCACGGCTTTCAAAGATTTGGTGGCCCTAGGCTCCTTTGCAAAAGCCCGTGAAGCAGGGAAACTTCGGATCGAGGGCAAAGAGTACGTCGTTCAAGACGGGGACGTTGTAGAGTTCAGGTTCAACGTTTAAAACCCCTGCAGCCGTCTTCCGCGATCGGATCGGGACCCGCTTGGGGAGAGACCCAAATTCTTACAGTTTGCGCTTCGCTGATGCTCGGCTAAGACTTCAGGAAGAATGCGCACTAGCAGCCTACCTCCCCTACTCCTCCTCGCCGCCTGCCTTTTCACCCAGCCGGTTTCCCTGCAGGCAGCCGACCCTGGTCAGATCAAAAAAAGCCTCGCGCGGATCAACAACACCTCGCAGGAGCCGAACTACCGGCAGCCTTGGCTCGCCGGAGTGACCGGCGGCGGTTCCGGCACGGGATGGGTTGTGTCCTCCGATCGGATCATGACCAACGCGCACGTGGTTTCGAATGCACGTTTTTTGACCCTCGAAAAGGAGAATGATCCCAAGAAATACATCGCCGCCGTCGAACACATCGCGCATGACTGCGACCTCGCCGTGCTCAAAGTGGAGGACCCGTCGTTTTTCAAGGGAACGGTGCCTCTTGAGGTAGGAGACATTCCTGAAATCGAAACTGAAGTCTCAGTATACGGCTACCCGATTGGAGGAGAACGGTTGTCTGTGACACGGGGCGTGGTTTCACGAATTGATTTCCGAAGCTATGTCCACTCAGCCATCGACTCTCACCTGACCATCCAGATCGATGCGGCCATCAACCCTGGAAACAGTGGAGGTCCGGTTCTACAAAACGGAAAAGTTGTGGGTGTTGCCTTTCAAGGATTCAGCGGAGATGTTGCGCAAAACGTTGGCTACATGATTCCCACACCAGTGATTAAACGTTTTTTGACCGATATCTCGGATGGGAAGTACGACCGGTACATGGACCTTTCAATTGGCGTAGTGAACACACTGAACCCGGCGCTCAGAAAAGGTCTAGGGCTTAAAAATGACGACCTCGGAGTGATGGTTTCAAGTGTGGCCTCCGCGGGAGTGTGCCATGGGCACCTCAAAACCCGAGACGTTATTCTGTCAGTCGATTCACTGCCTGTCGCCAGCGATGGCACGGTTGAGCTCAACGGCGACCGCGTACAGATGGCTGAGGTGGCTGAAAGAAAGTTCCGAGGCGAAGCGGTGAAATTCAGCCTGATTAGGGACGGCAAACCTTTGGAAGTCACAGTTCCGTTCTCCTCAAGCTGGCCATTCACCATGCAGTCCAACCAGTTTGACGTTCAGCCAACATATATTCTGGTCGGAGGTTTGTTATTCCAACCATTGTCCCGCAATCTCATCAGCTCCGTGCAGTTCCAAAACCTGCGAATTCATTACTATTTTGAGGCTTTCACACCACGCGAAATTTACCGAAAACACCCAGAGGTAATCGTTCTAACTGGAATTCTCGCCGACCCAATCAACACATATCTGGGCGACTTCAAAGAAGCGATTGTTGAGGAAATCAACGGCGCGAAAATTTCAACGCTGCGCGATATGTCTGAGCAGCTCGCAAAGCCATCAGAGTTCTACGAGATCCGCTTTGTGGGAAACGGCAGGCCATTGGTGTTGGAGAAATCAGCCATAGACTCTGCACGGGAACGCATCAAAACCAGATACGGAGTCAAGGATGAGCAAAACTTGAATTAGTCGCGCGCCAACTTCACTTCCCTCCCATCTTTCCTACTCTCCTACAATTTTTTAAAGCCCACCCCATGAGCTTCCCTGAACGCGGCATCCTCCTCACCCTCATTTTGCTCTCAACGTCGCTGCACGCCAAAGAAGCTTCGCCAGCGGCCGCAAGCGAACAACAACCGGCCACGAAAGCCGCCAAGAGTGCATCAAAGTCCCCTGCAACTTCGGATAGCCAGTCCCAATCCTCAGCCGGCACCCCCAATGTTGCGCAACGAGATACGGCCCTTCGATTGATGGAAAACATGGCAAGGACGCTGGTGACGCAAAACATTGTGCGGTTGAATGTCACGGCTCAGGCCTTTGACTTCGGCAGGCCATGGTCAAAACGTGCGCCAATGGCACGCAGAGCGCTCGGAACCGTCCTGCCCGGGGACCTCATTCTTTGCACTGCTGAGGCAATCGCAAACTCGACGTACATCGAACTGGAAAGCCCTGACGGAGAAACCAAGGAACCTGCGACTGTGGCGTGCGTGGACTACGAGGCGAATCTGGCGTTGCTGAAGCCAGACTCGAAAAAATTTCTCAATGGCAAAACAGGGTTTGGTCTGACGCAGGCGCACGTCGGGGATGCACTGACCGCTTGCCAACTTGAATCAAACGGAAACCTCCTCCTGTCCCGGGGACAGATGACTACCGCAGAAGTTCTAAGGTATCCGATCGATGAATCCGCTTTTTTGGTTTCCCGGGTGAATTGTCCGCTGCAAATGAAAGACGCCACACTTGGAATTCCTGTGCTCAAGGACGCCAAGCTCGTGGGATTGATGCTGCGCTACGACGCTCAATCAGGGATCCTCGACACCATCCCTACCGTCGTGATCGAGCATTTCTTGAAAGACGCGAAGGACGGGAAGTACGACGGTTTTCCTAGGATGGGCTGCAGCTTTGCGCCAACGCGAGACCCGCAACTGCGTCGCTACCTCGGACTCACCGGAACCAACAGCGGGGTTTTAATCACGCAGGTTTCAGCCGACGGGCCATCGATGGCCGCGGGTCTTCAAAAAGGCGATGTGATATTGGAAATCGCAGGCCAGCCAATTGACTCCGACGGGAACTATCGTGACGCGGATTTCGGCCGCATTTCGCTTGGACATCTTGTGAGCACACGTCACATGCAGGGTGATTCACTGCCGGTTCGCATCTGGCGCGAGGGAAAACAAATAGAGGCAGCGGTGAAAGTCTCGAGGAAGCCCGTCGAGGAATATCTCAGCGAGCCGTACATTATTGACCGTGGACCCCGATACTATGTTCTCGGGGGACTCGTGCTTCAGGAACTGAGCCGGCAATATCTGAAAGAATTCGGGAACGACTGGACTCGAAAAGCGCCGCTTGAACTTTTGCATTTCGACAGAATCCAGTCAGAGCTTGAGGATAGCGGTAAAAAGAAATTAGTCATGATCAGCCGGGTGCTGCCCTCAAATGTCACCATTGGATATGAAGACATTCGCCATGTGCTCGTGAACAGGATCAACGAGGTGCCCATTCAGAGCCTTGCAGACATTCCGAAGGCCCTCAAGGCAAGCAAAGATGGCCTGATCAAAATCGAGCTCGCCAGCGATCCAAGCCTGATATTCTTGGATGCGGATGCCGTAGATCAGATTACGCCCGCATTACAGCGCAGCTACGGCATCACCACCATGAGCCGCCTGGAGTGAGGAATTCACGGGTGGCAGCAAATGAGGCTTGGATCCCCTGTGATTGAACAGGATTCTAGAGCGAACCGGAATTTCTAGTTGAGCGCCTAAGCCCTTCAATTCAACCTTCACTCGGACGCGCTTCGCGTTGATTCGGACCACAGATTCACTCCTTCCATGGGAATTTTCAACAGGCCATCGTTTTATTCAGACAAGAAACGCGAACTGCCCTCTGGCCTTTGGCAAAAATGCCCGGCTTGCTCAGAGCTGATTCATAATCTTGAGCTGCAGCAGAACTTCAGAGTGTGCCCACGGTGCGACCATCACTTTGTGCAAGGAGCAGAGGAGCGCCTCGAGATGCTGCTCGACCCGGAAACTTTCGAGGAACACGACCCCAACATGGTGTCGGTCGACACGCTCAAGTTCACCGGACAAGCCAGCTACACCGAAAGACTCAGGACTTATCAAAAGAAAACAGGGCTCAAAGACGCTGTCCTCACAGGTTTTGGTAAAATCGAAGACATGCCTCTTGGCATCGCGGTGATGGATTTTAATTTCATTGCGGCGACCATGGGGTCGGTTGTGGGCGAGAAACTGACGCGGATCGTGGAGAAGTCGACAGCCGCTCGGCTCCCCGTTGTGATTATTTCGGCATCGGGTGGTGCGCGCATGTACGAGGGCGCTATTTCCCTGATGCAGATGGCAAAGACTTGCGGTGCGCTTGCTCGGCATGCAGCGGCACGGTTGCCGTACATCTCCATCATGACGCATCCAACCACGGGTGGAGTCAGTGCGAGCTTCGCCACCATTGGTGACGTTAATCTGGCGGAACCGAGGGCGATGATTGGCTTTGCAGGGCCGCGCGTGATCCGCGAGACAACTCACCAGGATCTGCCCGCAGGATTTCAAACAGCCGAATTCCTTCGCGACCACGGTCTCATCGACAGGATCGTGCACCGAAAGGAAATGCGAGGCACTCTATCGTCCCTCCTTTCCCACCTCACCCCGAAGCGGTGAACTCTCTCGGAAGCGCGCTAGACTGGCTTTACAGCACCCAGTTGTTCGGCATCAAGCCGGGGTTGGCGCCGATGATTAAACTCGCCGGAATCCTTGGTATTCCGACGGAATCGTCGCCCGTATCGAGACCAGGTGATGGAAGGAATGGTCCAGCCTACATCCACGTCGCAGGTACGAACGGCAAGGGATCCACCTGCGCTTTCATTGCTTCAATATGCAGGGAGGCAGGCTTCCGCACTGGCCTCTACACCTCACCTCACCTGATTTCTTTTCGAGAAAGAATACAGCTAAACGGCAATTACATACCCGAGGACGATGTATTAGACGGCATTCTACGAATCCGGGCAGCCATTAAGGACTGGGATCCACATCCAACTTTTTTCGAAATCACAACTGCACTAGCGCTCGAGTGGTTCAAGCGCAGGGAAGCAGACATTGTTGTTCTTGAAACTGGCATGGGTGGCCGTCTTGATGCCACGAATATCGTAACCCCGATTGTGAGCGTGATTACACACATCGCGTTCGATCACGAACGGTATCTCGGCGACACCATCGAGATGATCGCCGGGGAAAAAGCCGGCATCATCAAAAAGTCCCGTGCTGTGGTGAGCAGCCTGCAGCACCCCACGGCAAAGACAGTCCTCGATTCCAAGGCTCGGGAAATGGGCACTTCCATTTTATGGGCTGATTCACCCTTCAACGGTCCGGTTGGAATCCCGGGGGAAATTCAACATTGGAACGCAGCGCTCGCAATACTTGCAATCCAAGCCTCGACTCTTCCGATCAGCGCGCAGACCATGCAAGGGGGATTGTCGAAGGCCCAGTGGCCTGGCCGTTTTCAGCAGGTTTCCAAGGATCTCATTCTGGATGGCGCGCACAATCCAGACGCGGCGGAAGTTCTCGTTGAAAATTGGAGGAACTGTTTCGGCAACGAAAAGGCGGCGCTCATCTTTGGATGCATGGCAGACAAGAACATCGCCGAAGTCCTGAAGGTCCTCGAACCAATCGTGGAGTCGATCCACCTCACGACGATCCAAAGCCCGCGCGCCGTTTCCGTCGGACAACTCCAAGCACTTTGCAGAAGCCTGTTACCGGCAATTCCCACCTACTGCCATGCATCGCTCAAGGGCGCGCTTGAAACTCCAACTCAAAAAAGGCGCCTGGTAACTGGGTCACTTTTCCTAGTGGGCGATGCGCTAGCGCTCATCAATAAGATGCCCAAGGAAGAAAGCCTCCAGTAGGCCCACCTCTTTGCATCAGGATTCGGCTTGGCCTCACTGAAGAGATACCTTGGAATTGATCGTGCTTCTGGCAGCATCTTCAAACGTAAACACCCCACTAATCAGCGTATGCTCCAGCAATTAGCCGACCCTCAACTCTGGATCAGCCTTCTAACGCTGACGATTCTCGAAATCGTTCTCGGTATCGACAACATCATCTTCATTTCCATTCTTGCGGGGAAACTACCCCCGGCTGATCAGAGTAAGGCTCGCTCAGTCGGTTTGATCCTTGCTCTCTTCACACGCATCGCGCTGCTTTGCTCGATTTTTTGGTTAATACAACTCACCAAGCCATTCCTGACTGCTTTCGGTCACAGTTTTTCAGGCAAAGACCTTGTCCTACTGGGGGGCGGGCTCTTTCTTTTGTGGAAGAGCGTAAATGAAATTCACGGCACACTCGAAGGCGAGGAACACAAAGCCAGCGTGAGCGTGCCATCGAGGCTTTCATCAGTCGTCTTTCAAATCATCCTCATCGACATAGTATTTTCTCTCGACTCTGTGATCACCGCGGTCGGCCTTGCGCAACAGGTGGGAGTGATGATTGCAGCTGTTGTTCTAGCGATGATTGTTATGCTGTGGGCGGCAAAATCGATCGGTGATTTTGTGAACCAGCATCCCTCGATTAAAATGCTGGCTTTGGCATTCCTGCTCATGGTGGGACTGATGCTGGTAGCTGAGGCGATGGGCCAGCACATACCCAAGGGATACATTTACTTCGCAATGGCTTTTTCGTTTGTGGTCGAAATGCTGAACATTCGCCTGCGCGTGCGGCCGGGAACGAAACCCGTGGAGCTGCACAGCAAATACTAATCCTTGCACCAACGGCAGGAAACGGCGGGTCGCTGACTCACTCTCGCGAAAGATCACAAATCATTTCATACTCCCCCTCGCTGATCGGGATCACAGAAAGGCGTGACTGTCGGATCAGTGCAATGTCTCTGAGCTTGGGATGCGCTTTGAGCTTCTCAAGTTTGACCGGTGCCGGAAGAGCCTCGATTGGCGCCAGGTCAACGCACACCCATCCTCCCTCATCGGCAGTGGGGTCAGGATAGGCTGTTCTCACCACCCGCGCGCAGCCAACGATCTCCTTGCCCACAACGCTGTGATAGTAAAGCACTCGGTCACCGACTCGCATCGCAGAAAGGTTGTTTCGCGCTTGAAAGTTTCGAACCCCCGTCCAGGCGGTCCGTCCATCTTTCACAAACTGCTCCCAGGCGTACGCAGTGGGTTCCTGTTTAACGATCCAATATTGGGGTTTGCCGCTCATCTCAATAGGCTTCATCGCCAAGCACCCGTAGATTCAAGACAAAAAGCTACGCACTGAACGGAACCGTTTCCTCGGAGACCGCCGCGAGGGGCGCTGGAAGCTCAACCGGCGCATGCAGCAACTCAATGGATCCGTCGGCGTGCTCCACAAGGGCTGACAAACTTTCCACCCAATCGCCCGAATTATAGTACGTAAGATCGCGGATCTGCCTGATACACGGCGTGTGAATGTGCCCGCAAACGACCCCGTCTATTCGGCCCTCCAGCTTCGCAAGCCGAACGACTGCATCTTCGAAGGCACCGATATAGTTGACGGCGTTTTTAACGGACCTCTTAGCCGCGGCGCTCAATGACCAAAAACCAAGCCCCATGAGACGCCGCACCCAATTAAGCGGCGCATTCAACTTCAACAGTATCGAGTAACCAATGTCCCCTACATGCGCTAGCCACTTACTGTTTTGGACGACAGCGTCTAATTCGTGCCCATGGATCACGAGAAGCCGGCGACCGTCTGCTGTCTCATGAACGGCGCGCGCTTGAACCGAGACAGCCCCGTAGTCCCCGAGAAACGCACCAACAAACTCGTCATGGTTCCCTGGGATATACACCACACGCGTGCCTTTCCTCCCAGCCCGGAGCACTTTCTGGATCACATCGTTGTGGTGCTGCGGCCAGTAAATTCCACGTTTGAGCGACCAAACGTCAACAAAGTCACCCACTATGTAGAGGGTTTCACATTCCGATGCCCTCAGAAATTCAAGAAGTCGCGCGGCTTGACTGCCCCGCGTCCCGAGGTGCACGTCGGAAATCCATACAGTCCTGTAACTTCGAATCACCACTGAACACTCCAATTTCGAGGATACTGTTGAAAGCGAAAAGAAAATCGCCACAATCATTTAACTCATCCGTCACAGTCAGGACAGTTCCACAGCAAAACCCCCTTACGTTTCATCAGAACTGCGTGCTGCTCGTGCACGATTTACCAGATTGATTTATTTGACCCACCCAGAGGCTCTTGGGGTGCTGCTTTTATTTGCGCACAAACCTACTCTCTACCTGCCATGATCATTCATCCCGAGACACAACTTCCAACTTGGAACGAACTTGGTTTTTCTTTGGGCCCCTTGTTTGCCGCATACTGCCGGATTCCAATCACTCCTTTGTCGCCAGTTGAAGGCGCATGGGATTTTGAAATTCGTAATCTCAATCCACTATTAACCCCAAACGGTGACGGCCCGCTATGGGTAGGCTGTCCCGACAGGGCGCTGCGATACCGTCATCAAGGGCATGCTCCTCTATGCATCGGCATGCCAGCCGTTTATTTGACTCCTCAAAAAGCAAACCGGCAGCCCAGATCGACAATTTTGTTGGTCGATGCCCTAGATCCGAAGATGACGGATGTGGCGTTATTTTTAAAGTCGTACAAAATCGAGCACGGTGCGCACCGTACGGTCATTGCAGTTCCAGAAATCCCTTCCGATTCTGACAAGGAAATTGCAAAAGCACTCTGGAGACAGGGGGTTCCAGTAATCCAATACAACTCTTCCAACTTTTCCAGCAGGGGCCTCTACGATCTAGATACGTTGTTCCATCGCTTTGAGACTGTCGCCACCGATCATCCTCGACAAGCGATCGCACATGCGGCCTGGCGAGGATGTCGCATTGCACTCAGAACAAACAGTAAGCAACCCGGCCTATTTGCGGACATCAAAGTTCCCCGTCCCAGGAACGGCACATGGAAAAATGAATCCCTGGGTGCTGCCATGCTCGGCGAAAGCCTCCGAATATGTCCGGAGACCATGGGGAGCGCCTTTGGTTGGCCGAAACAAGAAACACACTCAACGCCGCTCAGTCTGGCAGACATTTTTGGCGATCCAGAGTTGCGCGCAGCAGAGCGGGCTGCCCGGACTCTGTTTAAAAACTGCAGTGCTGACATCGTTTCCGATCTTAAAGCGCACGCAGATCGAGAACCTTTGATTGGACACGTCTTGGAGGCTTTAAAGAAGACCTCTGAAAAAAACCTTCCGAAACCAGCTCCAAGTCCAGTTCTGAATGAAGTGCTCTCGTCGCTACGGACATTCTACCCCTGTTTACAAGAGGCACCCGGAAAAGTACTCCTAATCTCTGCGTCAGCGAAATCGGAAATGAATCGCGATAGCATGATGCTTCACAGATCTTTCAAATCACTCAACCGGGCAAACCCGAGGAGTTTGGTGAGTCTTGATATCACCTATCAAAACAAGCTTGGTCTCGCAGAGCTGTATAACCAAAAAATCGATCAATATTTGAGCGATGACTTCACCTTCCTAGTCTTTTGCCATGACGATGTTTACTTAGATGACCATCAAATCGCCGCGAAACTCCATTCGGCGCGAATTCAATTCGGATTTGATATTGTGGGCCTCGCTGGAGGGTCTTCTCCCGTTGTTGCTTCTCCAACCTTGTGGCATCTGATGTGCGAGAAGAAAACCCACCGCGGAGCAGTGACCCATCCTACTTTTGACGGTAGTTCTCTTGCGATGAACGTCTATGGAAAGAGCCCTGCTCCCGTGGATATCGTTGATGGGCTATTTATAGCCGTGAACGTTGCCGCGATAAAGGCGACCGGCTGGCGATTCAACACGCATTATCGATTCCACCATTACGACCTTGCATCGTGCATCGACGCAAAGCGCTTGGGCATGCGAACCGGAGTGTACCCCATCCACGTCGTCCATTCTTCCTTCGGCTTAAAAAGTTCCGAAGATTCTGAATGGAAGCGGAGTGAGGCTGCGTTCTTGAGCGAGTTCGGATCTCGCAGGTAACCAGTTGTCTCACGCGGTAAACCCCTGACCGCCGTCTTTTCAACCCTCGAGACCCGTGAACACCACCTTTGTTGCATGCGCACTTCTGTCAGGCTTAATGACCTCTATTCTTGCAGGGCCTTTTGAGTGTGGGACGGCGAGGGTAGAAATCACAGACCGCGGAGCCGGGCCGGTCAATGACCCTGCATTCGCAAAAGCATTAGTTCTTCGCAGGGACGGAACAACCACTGTTCT
>JACCED010172221.1_pt1 | contig 10817 bp, 9 predicted proteins | sample 7455021 | NCBI WGS metagenome assembly JACCED01 (sample SAMN15323456, study PRJNA562643) | freshwater metagenome | isolation source: river surface water | place: USA:Blue River Watershed | collected 2017-08-19 | reverse complement strand
GCGCTCGACCGTCATCACCGGGCTGACACTGCCGATCTCCATCATCGGCACCTTCATGTTCATGCAGATGTTCGGCTTCACCATCAACATGATCACGCTGATGGCGTTGAGCCTGTGCGTGGGCTTGCTGATCGACGACGCGATTGTGGTGCGGGAGAACATCGTGCGCCATGTGCAAATGGGCAAGAACGCCTTTGACGCGTCGATGGACGGCACACGCGAGATCGGCTTGGCCGTGCTGGCCACCACCTTGTCGATCGTCGCGGTGTTTTTGCCCGTTGGTTTCATGGAAGGCATCATCGGCAAGTTCTTCCACGAGTTCGGCATCACCATCGTGGCGGCGGTGCTGATTTCGATGTTCGTCAGCTTCACGCTGGACCCGATGTTGTCGAGCATCTGGCACGACCCGGCCATCGCAGCGCACGGCCAACACCGCGCGCCCGTGAGCGGGTACGACAAAACCATTGGCCGCGTGACCGGCTGGTTTGACCGAGGCACCGACCGCCTGGCCGACGCTTACCAGGGCATCTTGCGCTGGGCACTGGTGCACAAAAAATCCACCCTCTTGCTGGCTCTGGGCATTTTCATGGCCAGTCTGTTCATGATCCGGCTGTTGGGCACCGAGTTCGTGCCCAAAGCCGATTTTTCTGAAACCTCGGTCAAGTTTGAGACCCCGGTGGGCACTTCGCTGGAAGCCACCGAAGCCAAAGCGCGGCAAGTCGAAGCCATCTTGCGCGACTTCCCGGAAGTGCTCTACACCGTCAGCACCCTCAACACCGCCAGCGCTCAGGGCAAGAACAACGTGAACCTGTACATCCGGCTGGTGCCCCGCAAAGACCGCAGCCGCAACGCCGACCAAATGTCGGCCGTGCTGCGTGAACGCCTCAAACAGGTGCCGGGCATCGCGGTCACGCACGCAGGCTTGCTCGATGCGGTGGGGGGCAACAAGCAAATCGAGTTTTCATTGCAAGGCCCTGACCAAAAAGAGCTCGAACGCCTGGCCGTGCTGGCACTGGACAAGATTCGGGACATCCCCGGACTGGTGGACCTGGATTCGAGCGTCAAGCCCAACAAGCCCGTCATCGGCGTTCAAGTCAAGCGCGACGCCGCCTCTGACCTGGGCTTGGGCACGGCGCAACTGGCGGGGCCCTTGCGCACCCTGGTGGCTGGCCAGACCGTGGGCAATTGGCGCGCCCCGGACGACCAGACCTATGACGTGAACGTGCGCCTGAACCCCCTGGCACGCAACAGCCCGCAAGACCTGGAGCGCCTGCCCCTGGTGGTGGGCACTGCGGCCGACGGCAGCCCGCGTGTGGTGCGCCTGGGGCAGGTGGCCCAAGTCAGCGAAACCACCGGCTCCAACCAGATCAACCGGCGCGACTTGATGCGTGAGGTGGCCTTCAATGCCAACGTGTTCGGGCGCGCGGCGGGCGAAGTCTCGGCCGACATCCGGCGGGCCATGGACAGCATCGCCCTGCCGCCCGGATACCGCTATGCATTTGGCGGCTCCACCAAGAACATGGCCGAGTCCTTTGGCTACGCCTTGTCGGCGCTGGCCATGGCGGTGATTTTCATTTACATGATTTTGGCCAGCCAGTTCAAGAGCTTTTTCCAGCCCCTGGCGCTGATGACCTCGCTGCCCCTGACCCTGATCGGCGTGGTGTTGGCGCTGATGTTGTTTGGCTCGACCCTGTCGATGTTCTCCATCATTGGCGTGATCATGCTGATGGGCCTGGTGACCAAGAACGCCATCTTGTTGGTGGACTTTGCCATCCGCTCCCGCGAAGACCAAACCGATCCGCACGGCCAGCGCATCCCGGGCCTGGCGCGCCACGAAGCCCTGCTGCTGGCGGCCAAAGTGCGCTTGCGCCCCATTTTGATGACCACACTGGCCATGATTTTTGGCATGGTGCCACTGGCTTTTGCATTGACCGAAGGCTCCGAGCAACGCGCCCCCATGGGTCAGGCGGTCATTGGCGGAGTGATCACCTCTTCGCTGCTGACACTGGTGGTGGTGCCCGTGATGTACTGCTACATGGACGACCTGGCCCAATGGCTGCGCCGCAAGGCCGGCTTTGACCCCCGTCAGGCCACCGCCAGCCCGGCCCCTTAAAATCTTTGTTTATTTGAACCCGAATGACCGGAGTACCCCCCATGGATCTGAATCAGGCCCGCTTCAACATGATCGAACAGCAAATCCGTCCCTGGGAAGTGCTGGACCCCAAAGTTTTGGAATTGCTGTCGGTGGTGCGCCGCGAAGACTTCGTCCCACTGGCCCACAAAGCGCTGGCCTTTGTGGACATGGAGATCCCCCTGGGCGCCGCGCCCAACCAGGTCATGCTGGCCCCACGCGTTCAAGCGCGCATGTTGCAAGACCTGGCCGTCCAAAAAACGGACAAGGTGCTGGACATCGGAACCGGCTCGGGCTTCATGGCCGCGCTGTTGGGCCACCAGGGCGCCAGCGTGCTGAGCCTCGAGACCGATGCGGCATTGGCCGCACAAGCCCGGGCCAACTTGCAAAAAGCCGGTGTGCACAACGTCACGGTGCGCCAGGCCGATGGCAGCCAAGGCGCCGCCGCAGACGGCCCTTTCGATGTGATTTTGATCAGCGGCTCGGTGGCCGAAGTGCCAGCCGTCTTGCTGCAGCAATTGAGTGTGGGCGGCCGCCTGGTGGCGATTGTGGGCGATGACCCCATGATGCGTGCCACCTTGATCACCCGCAGCGGTGACAACAGCTGGACCACCACCGAGCCTTGGGACTGCACCGCGCCCCGCCTGTCCGGCTTCCCCGAGCCCTCACGCTTTCAATTTTGAGATGGTCATGGAACAGCTCTACCCCGCCCAAATTGCCGAATGGGCCAGCCAACAAGCCCAACGCCCCGTCTTGCTCGATGTGCGTGAGGCTTGGGAAGTCCAGACTGCCAGTGCCAGTCCAGAGGGTCTGGACCTGGTGCACATGCCCATGCAGTCCATCCCGGCACGCCTGGAAGAACTTGACAAATCACGCCCCATCGCTTGTCTGTGCCACCATGGTGGACGCAGCATGCAGGTGGCCAGCTTCTTGCAACAACACGGCTTTCAGGTCGTGAATGTGGCCGGCGGCATCCATGCATGGTCGGCACAAGTCGATCCCCGCATCCCGGTTTACTGAGCCCACTGTGGGCCGCCCAACGGCTCACTCCCGACCCTTGATGGGCCGTCTTTGATGAAGAAGAACGCCATGACACTGCGCACCCTGCCCCTGACCTTGGCCTTGATGGCCGCCTTCTCGGGCCCTGCCTCGGCTCAAAGCTTGTCCCAACTGTTCGAGGCGGCCAAAGCCCACGACGCCACCTACAAATCGGCCCGTTCGCAGTTCGATGCCAGCCTGGCCCGCGCCGAACAGGCCAAAGCCTTCCTGCGGCCCACGGCCAATTGGGGCGCCAATGTGTCTGAAAGCAACGTCGAGCTCCCGACCCTCACCCGACAAACGGGATCTCGCAACATGACTTTCAGCGGCAGCCAGCCCTTGTACCGCCCCGGCAACAAAGCCAGCTACGAGCAAGGCATGAAACAAGTGGCGCTGGGTGAAGCCCAACTCAAGATCGCCGAGCAAGACCTGATCGTGCGCTTGAGCCAGGCTTACTTTGACGTCTTGACAGCCCAAGAAAGCCTGAACTTTGTGAAGGCCCAAAAATCGGCGGTGTCAGAACAGCTGGCCGCAGCCAAACGCAATTTCGAGGTGGGCACCTCGACCATCACCGACACCCGCGAAGCTCAGGCCCGTTTTGACCTGGTGACCGCACAAGAAATCGCCGCTGAAAATGATTTGCGCGTCAAACAAGGCATCCTGGCCGACACCGTCGGCCAACCCCAAGTCAAACCACAAGCCCTGATGATGGCCGCCAACATCGATCGACTGCAAACCGGCACGGTACAGTCCTGGATCGCCCAATCGAGCCAACACAGCAGCAACCTCACAGCGGCCCAAATCGCCCTGGAGGTGGCCCGCTTGGAAATCGAAAAAGCCCAAGCGGCCGTCAAACCCACCTTGGACCTCAACGCCAGTTATGGCATGGCCCGGTTCCAAAACGGCTCGCAAGTGCAAGTCAACAACAACACGGCCACGATCGGCTTGGCCTTCAACATGCCGCTGTACAGCGGACAAGCCAGCCAAAACCGCATCCGCGAAACCGTGGCCCTGGAAGAAAAAGCACGCAACGACCTTGAAGCCGCCCAGCGCAATGTGGCCCAGTCCACACGCACCGCGTTTTTCGGGGTGGAGTCCGGCCTGAGCCAAATCAAGGCTTTGCAAGCGGCCGAAGCCTCCAGCCAAAGCGCTTTGGATGCCAACAAACTGGGTTACCAGGTGGGGGTGCGCATCAACATCGATGTGCTCAACAGCCAAAGCCAGCTGTTCCAGACCAAGCGTGATCTGGCCAAAGCCCGGCACGATGTGCTGGTGGGTCAGCTGCGCTTGCGCCAAGCGGCCGGCGTGCTCAAAGCGGACGATCTGAAAAATCTGGACGCTTTGCTGCGCCCTTGATCAGCATCAGCGGCTCAAGCCGCGCAACCCGCGCAGCGGCCGTAAAAGGTCAGCTCGTGGGAGTCCAGGACATAGCCATTGGGCAACAAATGGCCCAGATCGCCAGGGCAGGCGTCAATGTCAAACACCTTTTGACAATGGCTGCAATGGAAATGGTGGTGGTGGTGGTGGCGGTGTGATTCATACCGGGTCGCCTCACCCGGCAAGGTCACCACATCCACCACACCGTCTTCGACCAAGCCCTTGAGGTTGCGGTACACCGTGGCCAAGCTCAGGCTGGGCACGCTTTTTTGGGCCTCCACCAGCAGTTCTTGCGGCAGCAACGGTTGCCCCACAGCGGCCAGGGCTTGCGCAATCGCGGTTCGTTGACGGGTTGATCTTTCCACGCGGGGAGCTTACTGCAAAAAAAGCTGTTTTTGCTATTGATAAAGCATTATCATTAGAGCATTGCAACTTTTGATGGGCCCCACACCATGACCGCCAGAAAGCCTCTCTTCGGCCTTTCCACCCTTTCCGCCTTCGCCGGTGCGCTGTGCGCTGCGCCCCTCGGCACCTGGGCCCAAAACACCCCGCCCACCGAGCGCTGGCAAGCCGGTGTCGTCTTGGATGCCGCCAGCACCTCACGGGGTTTGGCACTGGGCGCGCGCGACCAAGGTGTGGGCTTGGGCCACAGCGATGTGCTCTTGCGCGGCGCTTTCAATGAGCACCTGAGTGGCGAGGCGATCCTGGGCTTTCACACGGCAGACCGCCAACTGGAACACCACCTTGAAAACGCTTGGGTGCAAACCCGCAGCCTGCCCCAAGGGCTTCAGGTGAGGGCCGGGCGCTTTGCCTCCCAAATCGGTTACCTCAACGAACTGCACCCGCACACCGACGACTTCACCGAGCGGCCTTTGCTGTACCGTGGCTTTTTGGGCGGTCACTGGTACGACGACGGCCTGCGCATGAACTGGACCGCGCCCACCCCCTTTTACTTGCGCTTGGGTGCCGAAGTGTTTGGGGGCAAAAAACTGGTGCCGCAAGCCACCGCCGAGTCAGGCCACCGTGTCACCACGCTGAACCTGAAAGTGGGCAACGATCTGGGTCGCAACAGCAGCTGGCAATGGGGCTTGTCACAGCTGAACAACCAACGCGTCAGCCCCTTGCCCGAGCATGAAGAAGCGGGTCACAGCCATGGCCACGCCCACAGCCACGCGGCCCGGTTCACCGGCCAAAAAATGCAGGTCAGCGACTGGGTCTGGAAGTGGGCCCCCCAGGGCAACAACCGCAACCAGCAAGTGCGCGTGAACTGGGAATACGCCCAAGTCAGCCGCATCCACCCGCTGCTGGACCCCGCGCTCAAGCACACGGCATCGTCTGTGGGCGCGGTGTGGCGCTTTCACCCCGCATGGGAAGTGGGTGTGCGCACCGATTGGGCACGGGTCAAGCAAGCCGAGGTTCACCACGATCACGGTCACGATGAAGTCGAGGTGAAACAAGGCCGCTTGAAAGAAAATGCCATCATGCTGGCCTACAAACCCTCCCACCATCAAACCCTGCGCCTGCAACTGACGCAGCAAAACGCCCGCAATGGCGATGCTGACCCTGCCGTTTTTGGCAACCCCGCCAAGCGCAGCATCCAATTGCAATACGTGGTGGCCTTCGGTGCCCATGGTGCGCACGCTTATTAAGCTGGGCTTGTCCCTGGCCATCGCGATGGCCCAGGGACAGGCGCTGGCGCTCACGGTGTTCGCTTGCGAGCCCGAGTGGGCGGCTTTGACGCAAACGCTGCTGCCCAGCGCCAAGGTCTACAGCGCCACCCACCACCTGCAAGACCCCCACCACATCGAGGCCCGGCCCTCGCTGATCGCGCAATTGCGCAACGCCGACATGGCGGTTTGCACCGGGGCCGAGCTCGAAGCGGGCTGGCTGCCCATGTTGCAGGCCAAAGCCAGCAATCCGAAAGTTCAGAATGGCCAGCCCGGCATGTTTTACGCGGCCGATCACGTCACCCTGGTTCACCCGTTCAAGGGCACGGTGACCCCGTTTTCTGGCGATGTGCACGTGCAGGGCAACCCGCATGTGCATGCCGACCCTCGGCGTTTGCTGGCGGTGGCGCGTGCCCTGGCCCCTCGGCTCTCAGCCATCGCACCCCAAGACAAAGCTGGCATTGAGCGGCAACTCCAGCAATTTGAAACGGCCTTGACCGGCAAGATCCAAGCTTGGGAGCAATTGGCCAAACCCTTGCGGGGTCGGTCTGTGGTGACGCAACACGCCAACTTTGGCTACCTGTGGCTGTGGTTGGGCCTGAATCCGGTGGCCGACCTGGAACCCAAACCCGGCTTGCCGCCCACGCCCAGCCACCTGGCACGAACGCTGGAGCAAAGCCGAGCGGCACCACCGATGGCCATCGTGATCGCCCAACACCATGACCCCAGGCCCGCCCAATGGCTGAGCGGCCAGTTGGGCTCTCCCCAAAAACTGATCGTCTTGCCCGCCACCGTCTCAGGCGATGGCCCCGACGCCTTGTTTCGCTGGTTTGACCTGATGGTCAACCGCTTGGTGCAGGTGGCGCCTTGATGACGATACAAGCCTGGCTCGCCTTGCCCCTGCTGGCCCTGCTGGGGGGCCTGTTGGCGCTGTCGCCTTTGGGCAGCCAAGTGCTGCGGCGGGGCGTGGTCTTCATTGACCTGGCCGTGGCACAAGCCGCTGCTGCAGCGGTGATCGGCGTTCATTTTGTGCTCGACATGGAGTCGGGTGTTCTGGACCAACTGGCCGCGAGCGCCGGGGCACTGATGGTGAGTCTGGCCATTGCGGGCATCACGCGGCGTTGGCCCGCCCAGCGCGAAGCGTTGATTGGCTTGTTGTATGTGGCCGGCGCCTGCCTGGCCATGCTGGGCGCAAGCGTTCACCCTCACGGCAAAGAAAAACTGATGCAACTCTTGGCCGCCGATGTGCTGTGGGTCAACAGCTTCAGCGTGTTGGCGCTGTTGGTCTGCGCGGCCCTGATGACTTTGATGCGCCAGACCCGATGGTTGGCCAAGGACACCGCGTTTTATGGCCTGTTTGCCTTGGTGACGAGTTTGGCCGTGCCTGCCCTGGGTTTGTTTTTGGTGTTCAGCTGCTTGATCGCACCGGCTTTGTGGGTGGAAAGAGGCATGCGACATGGGATTGCCGTGTTGGCGGCTTGGGCCGCCGCTGTGGCGGGTTTGCTGGTGTCGTGGTGGCTGGACACGCCCAGCGGCCCCACCATCGCCCTTTGCCTCACGCTTTGGGGCACGCTCAGTCTGTGGGTGAACCCCCAAGCGCCGGACTCGACACAGCCCCCTCGGCCATGATCGCCTGCGCACAGCGCTGGGCTGCCCCCCGGCTTTGCGCCACCATCAGCCAACCTTGTTCTTGGGCTTGAGCCAAATCAGCGGGATGCTTCAACCAAACCAACACCTGGTCCAAAGCGGCGTCCATGTTCGCCACACGGCGCGCTGCGCCCGAGGCTTCGGCCCCCTGCGCTGCATCGGCAAAGTTGTAGGTGTGCGAGCCCATGATGATGGGACACCCGAATGCCGCCGCCTCGATCAGGTTTTGCCCACCCAAGGGTTTGAAACTGCCCCCCAGCAAAGCCATGTCGGCCGCCTGAAAGTACACCGGCATCTCGCCCAGGCTGTCGCCCAAAAACACGGGCGCTTGGACAGCGGCCACAGGCCAAGCGCCGTCGCCTGGCGGCAAGGCGCTGCGCCGGAACACGGCCATGCCGCGCGACTGCAGGGCCGCGTGCACCTCGTCAAAGCGCTGCGGGTGCCGTGGCACCAAGAGCCACAGCACACCGGCATCGCGAAAGGCTTGTTCGCGCTCGGGTTGGGCCGCCAGCGCGTCCAGCCACTCGGCTTCTTCGCCCTCGCGGGTGCTGGCCAGCATGACCACCGGCCGCGCTCGGCTGTCCAAGCGCCAGTGCGCGCGCCAAGACTGCGCCAGCGTGCGCGCCTGGGGCTGGTCTTGCACATCGAACTTCAGGTTGCCCAACACACCCTCGACCCGCGCACCCAAAGACCTCAGGCGCTGGGCATCGGCCTCTGACTGGGCCCATACCGCCTGCAAGCCCCGGTAGGCGGGACCAGACAACCACGACCAACGCCGCGCCGAGCGCCAAGACTTGTCGTTGAGCCGCGCATTGACCAAAAACAAAGGCACGCGCGCTTGCTGGCAAGCTTGCACCATGAACGGCCAAACCTCGGTCTCCAGCAGCACCCCGAAAACGGGTTGGTGCTGTTGCAAAAACTGCCGCGTGGCCTGCGGTGTGTCCCACGGGAACCACACCTGCACATCGCCTGGACGCAACAGGCTTTGTCCTTGCGCCCAGCCTGTGGCCGTGCTGTGGGTCAAGACCAAACGCATGTCGGGCCAGCGCTGGCGCAAAGCGTCAATCAGCAGGCCGGCTGCGCGGGTCTCGCCCAAAGACACCGCGTGCACCCACACGGCACCGGGCAACACAGCAGGGGTGTCATAGCGGCCCAAGCGCTGCGGCACTTGGTGTAAATAGCCAGGCTCTTGCTGGCCTCGCCGCCGAAGTTTGCGCAACAGCAAAGGCTGCAACAAGCGCATCAAAGCGCCATACAGCCACAGCGAGCAGCGCTCTACAAGGCGAAGGCGCATTGAAAAACCAGGCATCGCCGCTCAGGTTTTGGCAAACAGCTGCGCGTACACGCGGCCAATGCCTTCAGCCTCTTGGGCCAAAGAAAACTGGTTCAGCACGCGCTGACGCGCCGCCTGCCCCATGCGCAGGGCTTGCTCACGGTCCGACAAGACCCGCAAGACCGCTTGCGCCAAACCCGGGGCATCGCCCGTGTCAACCATCTCACCTGTCAAGCCCGGGATGCTCAGCTGGTCAAACGCCCCCGTGCGCGAACACACCAGGGCGCATTCTGTGCCCGCAGCCTCAAAGGGGGTGAGGCCAAAAGGCTCGTAACGTGGGCAAGCCACACACAACAAACAGCGCTGATACCACAGGTGCACCTGCCCCGCAGGCACTTCACCCAAAAAAACAATGCGCTCTGACAGCCCAGCAGCGGCAATCTTCGCCTTGAGCGCGTCCTGGTAAGCCTGGTGTTTGGGCTGAGCCAAACCCGCAATCACTGCGGTGGCCCCGGGCAACTGAGGCAAGGCCTCGATCATCGCGTCCACAAACACATCGCTGCCTTTGTCGGGCCTGACCCGACCGAACACCCCAATGCCGTAGTCGCCCGGCAAGCCGGATTCTTTCCAGGCGCTGCGTTTGTCTGCCGGGGGCGAAAACCGCGACAAATCAATGCCGTGTGGCACCACCGCCGTGGTGTTGGGGACAAAAGAAGCGGCCAGGGGCGTGGTCGAGATGACCGCGTCCATTTTGGAAATCAACCACCGAGGAAACGCCCCATGCAAATGCTGCGCAGCCGAGGTGAACACCAGCTTGATGGGCAAGCGCAGCACATCGCGCGCAAAAATCGCGGCCATCATTTCCGGGTCGCGGCGCACATGCCAGATGCGAAACGCACGGCCCTCGGGTGGCTTTCGCGACAGGCGAATCGCCTCGCGCAAACCCATGCCCTCGATGCCGTTGGACATGCGGGTGCCACAAAAACCCAAACGCCACTGCTGCGCCTGCAAGGGCACCAAAGCATTGATGGTGGCGGACACACCGGTGTAGCGCTGCTTCAGATTGAAAACAATGACCTCGGGGTCGGGGCTGAGCAAAGGGTGAAGGGGCTGCATGGTGTTCATGGAACCAAGCTGTTTCAATGCGCCGCTGCCTGAATCTGCGCGTCCGGCTTGACCGAACGCAGCAGGGCCAGCATGTCGGACTCAATGCGCTGCAGTGCCTCGGGGGTTTGCCCCTCAAAGCGCAGGACCAACACCGGCGTGGTGTTGGAGGCCCGGATCAGACCAAAACCATCGGGCCAATCCACACGCAGGCCATCGATGTCGCACACCTGGGCCGGGGCACTGAAGGCACTGGCAGCCTGGGCCTGCAAGGCGCGGGTCACGCTGTGCGGCGCGCCTTCGGCGCAGGCCACGTTCAACGCGGGCGTGCTGAAACTGGTGGGCAAGGCCTTGAGCACCCCATTGGCATCGGGCGCGCGACTCACGATCTCCAGCAAACGGCAACCCGCATAGGTGCCGTCGTCAAAACCGTACCAGCGCTCCTTGAAAAAGATGTGTCCGCTCATCTCGCCGCCCAATGGGGCTTGGCCGCCAGCAGCCTCGATGGCTTTCATCTTGGCTTTGATCAAGGAGTGGCCGGTTTTGTACATGAGCGCTTTGCCGCCGGCCGCTTCAATGG
>JACCED010869623.1_pt1 | contig 10822 bp, 3 predicted proteins | sample 7455021 | NCBI WGS metagenome assembly JACCED01 (sample SAMN15323456, study PRJNA562643) | freshwater metagenome | isolation source: river surface water | place: USA:Blue River Watershed | collected 2017-08-19 | reverse complement strand
GGATTAGTTAAAAATGCATTTATATCAAATAATAATCCTTGATATTCCATTATATAATCAGTAACACTAATATTCTTCTTAATTTTATTTTCATTATACATATCTACTAATCTTTCTCTATAAATATCCATTATATTTAACATATATTTAGTAATAACATCTATTGTATATTTTTTAAGTTGTAATCCTTTTTTATCATTGTGCCATATATCTTGAATTTTTGTAGCATAATTTCCACGTGATGCATCTATATTGAATACGCTTTGTTTCTTTTGGTCTTCTTTCTTTATAATTCTTACTATAACATTACACATTGAACCAATCAGTTTTCTTTTTTTAAAATCACTAAATATTCTCATAAATAATTTATTTTCTTTATCATCTAATTTTAAATTATATTCTTCTTCAAATTCTGTTCTAAACTCATTTTCTTTTATATAATCAATAGATGGAGTATCTTTAAAATCTGTATTTAATACACTTAATATTGATTTCTTTATAGTGCGAGCTTCTTTTACTATTTTATGTGTATTTTCATTACTTACTTCTTTTAATTCTTGATTAGATTTTTCTAATAATTCTATTTTCTTTTTTAATTCTTCATTTTGTTTTATTACTTGTTCATTTTGTTTAGCTATTTTTTCTATTAAATTATTACTTATATCAACATTAGTAATAATAACACTATTATTATTCATAATAGCATTATTATTCATAATAGCATTAGTATTAGTATTATTATTAATATTTTTATTAGTATTATGATTATTAATATTAGTATTAATATTAGTATTAGTATTAGTATTAGTATTAGTATTAATATTATTATCAATATTATCAATATTAACATTATTGTCAATATTAACATTATTATCAATGTTATCAATGTTATCATTATTATCAATGTTATCAATATTATCAATATTATCAACAGTATTATTTGTATTATATTTTGTTACATTATATGTATGTTTTTTAGTTAATATATGTTTATTATAATCACTTCTTTGTTTTGAATTAAAATTACAATATTCACAATAATTATTATTTTTTAACAAATGTTTATTAATAATAACATTTGTTTTATGTTTTTTTGTTAATAGATGTTTATCATAATCACATTTTTGTGTTGTTTTTAAATTACAATATATACATATATGGTGTGTCATATTATTATAATATATAATATACAATATATATTTTAACTATATTTATTTTCAATTACAAAAAAAGTTTTTTTACTGTAAAATTACAGATAAATTCTTGTAAAAAGTAATAGATATAACAATAATATTACAAAGTTTTTTATATGTCTGTTAAAAACTTTTTACAGGTTTTTTATTTATATTGTTGTTATATCTATTACTTTTTATAATTTATTTTATATATTTTTTAGTATATTGTTGTTATATCTATTACTTTTTTATTAAAAAAATAAAAAAACTTTTTCTGTTTTTTGTTGTTTCTATTACTTCATCAATGATTTTTTATTTTTGTTTTTTCTCAAAAAGTTTTTTCTCTTTTTGATAAACTTTGTCTATACCCGAACTTTCAATGATTTTTCTCAGTTTTTTGCATTTTTAAAAGTAATAGAAGCGACTAAATTAAAATTTGCATAAAAATATATTAATCATTGAAAGTAAAGGTAACAACAATTTCGACACTATATTAAACCCATAAAAAGTATATATAGAAACTAAAATAAAAATATTTTTTTGTAAGAAAAAAATATGTATACGAAGATACAAAATATATTTTAAAAGTATATGAAACAACAATATCTATTTTTTTGTGAAAAAAAAATAAATTTTTTTGAAATTTTTTAAAAAATTTATTTTTTATTTTTTAAAAGTTTTTCTAAAAAGTAATAGTATAAACTAAATCGTTTTTTATATTTTTCATGAAAATTGAAAAAAAAAAATTTTTCCCAGAAAAATTTGAGTCAAAAAAAATTTTTTGCACAAGAGTTGTTGAAAAATATTTTTCAGTATTTTAGTAGTCTATATTACTTTTTTTCTATTTAGTCTCCTCTTTTACTTTCAATGATTTTTATTTTTTGTTGTATTCTCTTGACTTTTACATTTATAATATTATCATTTGTTGTTTATAGTGATACTTTTTATATATTAATTACTGATATTTATAAGTTATAGATAATATAAATGTATATGATACAACAACTATTGAATTAAAGTTATTATTTTTATAGAGAGTAAATGTATATGAATCAACAACTATTGTTTTAAGTTATTATTAATAGAGTTATTATTAGAGTTATTATTAGAGTTATAAATAAAGTTATACGTTATATAAAAGTAATAGAGAATACAAAATATATATGTTAAAAATTTAGTACGCGCGCGCACATGCGAGGGTCACATCATCTCTGATGATCTTAAAATTTATTTTTTTTATTAAAATTAAAATTATTATTAAAGTTCTCTTAAAATTATTATTAAAATTATTATTAAAGTTATGTTAAAAGTTCTCTTAAAGTTATCTTAAAAGAGTTATTATTAGTTATAAAAAATTAGTGATATATAAAAAGTGATAGAGAATACAAAATATATAGTTAAAAATTTAGTACGCGCGCGCCCACGCGACCCCCCTTATCATCTCTGATGATCTTGAAATTTATTTTATTTTTATTTAATAAAATAAATTTTTATTAAATTTAACCCATTACTATAGAAGTAAAAATAACATATCGAGTTTACTATAAGTTCAGCTATAATATTGATGTTAAATACATGTTTAAGATATACTTAATATATGTTTTTAATATATTAAATAAAATTATTAAAATTATTTATTAAAATTCCTAATAATTATAAAATACAGTTTATTACTAAAAAAGTTACTAATAAAACATATCGTATATATGATATTAATAATAAAACTGATTATAAAACATTAAGTGATTTAGATAATGAGATTATAAATCTTCTTAAAAAATAAAAACTAATTTAATTTATTTTTTAACTGCATTTCTATAACCATTATTTATTAACCATTTTTTGAATACTTTCTGTGCTTCAACCATATCTTTTGTTTTATGTGGATGATGTTCTGCTCTGTAATACATAGTTAATATAATTTGCATCTGACGTATTTTATCTATTTTCTTAACAATTTTAATTGTTTCTAATGCTTTTTCTTTATCTTTAAAACCTGTATTTTTTATACCTTTTTTTGGATTTTTATTTGCATTATATAAAGTGCTCATTATATTAAATACATAAAATATAATAATTTAATTCTTATATTCAGCGACACTTATTACTTTATTATATAATTTTTTATATAAATCAGTGTTTTTATTTAATTTAGATAATGTTTCTAAATCTTCAATTACATTATCTTCATAAAACGTATTTTCTTTTAATAAATTAATCACTTTATCATTTCTAATAACAGTATTATATATATTAGTTTCATTTCTAAATTTATCATAATTAACTTTACACATAGTTGGTTTTAATAGCATTTTAATATATTTATTTGGATAGTTATTAATAACTAAATTAATCTTCATTTCTGCCTCCATACATAATTTATTAATACAATAATCTCTAATCTCTACTGGAAGATTATCATTGTTATTATGATACCAAATAACTGATTGAGCTAAATAAATATTTGATAATATATCAGCCATGTGACCAGATATCATTTGTTCTGACTTAATTTTACCTCCTAATATAGCAACAAAGTTTGCTAAATTTGCGAATTTAACAATTAAATGTTCTAATCTATTATTATTTGGTAAAATACTTGACATATATAATTTACTAGATAATAATAACATACTATTGAATTCTTTTTTGAATTTGGTTAAATCATTTGTTTGAATAGAGTCAAAAATATTATAAATATATGGGTGGGATTTATTTAGGCCTTGTCCAAAGATAATTAAACTACGAGTTAATGTATTTGAACCTTCAACTGTTATACCAATTGGACTGGAATTATAAAATTTAGTAAAGAAGTTATTTGGACCAATACAAATTGCACTTCCTGCATATATATCCATACCATTTAATAATACTTTACGTGCTCTTTCAGTTGTTTGTTGTTTCATGATAGCTGTTAAAACAGAAGGAACTGCTCCTTTATCTAATATATTTGCTGTAAAATTTACAGATGACTGAATAACCCATGTATTAAAAAACATATCTAAAAACTTTTCTCTCACACCTTGCATATTTCCAATTGGTATTTTAAATTGTTCTCTGTGTTGAATATAATTCAATATACCATATGTAATAACTTTAGATGTTCCATTTGCACTTGCAGGTAAACTTACTCCTCGTCCAACTGCTAAACAATCCATTAACATTGTCCAACCATTACCTGCCATTTTTTCGCCACCTATAATTTGGTCTAAATTAATTTGAATCTTACCTTTTAATGTTCCATTTGGAAATCCAGCATTATTTGGATTATGATAAGTATTTTTAATTAATCCCGTATGATTCTTATCAATCAATGCTAATGATATACCACTTTTTCCTTCTTTTAATAAGTTATCAGGGTCTTTTAAATTAAATGCAATACCAACTAAATCTGCTATTGGTGCTAAAGTAATATATCTCTTATTTAATTCTATCTCAATATATCTATTACCATTAATCTGCTTAACTATTCCCGTATCAATATTACCAGTTGCATCACTTCCATTATTTGGTCCAGTTAATCCAAAACAAGGAATTAATTTACCATTTGCTAATTTTGGTAAATACATATTTTTTTGTTTTTCTGTTCCATAATGTTGTAGTAATTCACCTGGACCCAATGAATTAGGAACCATAGTAACAACAGCAATTGATGGATTATATGATGCCATTGTAGTAAGAATTTTAATTTGAGTAGCTATAGATAATTTATTACCATCATACTTTTTATCAATAATCATACCAAAAAATCCCATATTTCCTAAATCTTCAACTATGTTACTAATATTGTTTGATGGAAATATCGGTTTATCTCCATACTTTTTTAAAATATATTTAGTTTTATCTAACATATCTGTTTCATGAATATTATTTTGTGTATTTTGTTTTTTTAATTTTTCATGATATACCTTACCACTAAAGATATCTCTATCAATACTTACTCCACCGGATCTCAAAGCAATTAATTCTGTTTCAGAAATCTTTGGAATAATATTTTTAACTTTGGTAAATAGTCTTGAATACATATTAATTATAATAACTTATTATTATTTAAATAGTGTTTAATATATTAATTCGTATTTTTTAATTTAATATATTTATTTTTATATTTAAGATATTTTATATAATATTTATCTACACCACCCATTTGTATAGGTCTTATAATTTCATCAATAATTTCTTTAGTAACTGGAATATAATCTATAAAATGGGGAGGAACATTCATTTTATAAATTTTTGAAATTATATTTTTTTTTGCATTTTCTTTTTCTTCATCTGTATATGAACGAATATATTTTCTTTTATGTTCTTCACTTTCTGACACATAATATCTTTCTTCATATAATGATAGTAAATATGATGCAATTGCATAATTCTTAAAAATGAAACGTTTATATTTTTTATATAATGCAATATTTTTAATTATATCAATTAATGCTCCTCTATTTCTATCAAATATTTGTTCTGGACGATAGCGTACCACAATTTCTTCAACTGTTGTAAAATATTTATCTTCTAGTTTTGCAACAGTTCTATCTAATCTTTCACCTACATATGGCATCCATAAACCACTCAATCCAGTTTGTCTACTTTCACCTGTTGATTTATATAACATTATTTTTTCAGTTAGTAATTCTTCATTATTCCATAATATAGATGTTACTTCTGCAAGTAATCTTTCAGATAGAGGAGAACGAACAATACTAAAATTTATACGGGGTTCAGACATTTGTTCTTCTTTTATTTCTTTATATATTTTTATTACATCTTCATCTCTCATATATTTTAATGATTGCGATAATTCTCGTAAATCAGGTAAAATAGTTTCTGGTATTTCTGATATTTCTGGTAAATCCATTTTCCTTAATTTATCCATAGTAATTTCATCAAGTGAATTTTGAGATGGTATTGACAATAATGGTAAATTAAATCTTGAAAGTGGTTTTTTTTGATGTGATATTGGTGCTGATGGTGTTGCTGTTGCCATATTATATATTACATTTATATATTAAATATATAATTTTGTAATAAGTAAATTTTTATGTTTTACTTTATTGTAAATAATAAATAAAAAGTGTAAAATAACATATAACAAAAATAATAATTATTTTAATTATTTTAATATTTAAAATAATATTAAAATATCATAGTATAAATGAGAGAAAAATGGAGTTGGGGTAGTATATTTAGGCCGCTGAATATACTGCGTACAATTGGATTATTATGGATTGCTGGAGCAGCGTGTGTTGCTGATGCACAACGTGTAAAAATTACACAAACTTGTGCGAACCCGATTGATTGTCCTTTGACTTTGTCAGAAGGATTTAAAACTAATTTACAATTTTCCCTATCACAACCAATTGTTTGTGATGCATCGATTACCCGTGAATGTGCTGTTGTTGTCTTGCTTACAAATCAAGACCCTAAAATCGTATCTGTTGAACCTTGTTTAGTTAAATGGACTACTCAAGATTGGTTTCAAACTAGGAATGTTAAAATTCAAGCTGTAGAGACGTATAAAAATGATCCGACACCCCGAACTGTTGTAATTAAAACTGAACCTGTAATTTCCCCTTCGAGTTATTATGAAAATTTTAAACCGAATGATATAATGGCTAAAACTCAAAATAGAGCATCAGCTCAATGTAGAGCTACTGGAGACCCGCATTATACTACTTTTGATGGAGCATATTGGCATTTTTACGATGGAAATAGTCGTGCGCGAACTTTAGTTAATCTTGTAAAATCAACTAATCCAAATCGTCCGTTTGGTCAACTTATAGTTCAAAACCAAATGAGAGGTTATCCTGCAGTTAATTGTGCTATTGCAGGTAGAGAAGGTAATAATTTGTTTATCCTAGATGCCTGTTCAGGTAAACTTGCTATTACGACAAAATTTGCAAGTGAAATAGCTCAACAACCAAGAGTTGAAGTAACTGGTTCAACTTATACTGTTTACTTTAAATCTGGTTTTTGGATGAGAGGTGTAGTATATGGTTCGTATATAGATATTTATGTTCAGGCACCTGGTATTGATTTCAATTCATTATGTGGTATTTGTGGTAATTTTGATGGAAATCCAACTAATGATTATAATGTATATATGTCAACAATGTATTCACAACTTACTGCATGTCAACAAGTTTTACCAAGTGAAGATTTATGGAGTTGGATTCCATCTACTATTGTTCCTGAACCAATTATACCAGTTGGAACACAAAAATGTAATTATACTGAACCAACATATATTAAACCTATTATTAATAATGCTCCAGGTGAAGATATTACTGAAGATTTACGTAAAGCATATAGTGATTCACTTGAAAATAGAACACAAATTATATTTGAAAACACTGACCCTACACCAGCGCCATTTGCTGGAATAACAATGGAATTAGCAACGGCTTCATGTCAAAAAGATATTATGGCATCAGCTGCCATACAAACATGTCTTCAAGTATTTGGACAAAACTTTTATAATATTCCAGTAAGAATACAAGAATGTGCACAAGATGTATTTGAAGCACAATTATATTCAGCAAGTAGTGGTTCAATTGTTGGTATGACTGTTGAATGTGCTGAAAATGCAGTTGATAAGGATATGGACAATGACCCAAGACTTTTGAATGTTCTTTGTATGAATGCATGTAATGGAAATGGTTTATGCTTTAATGCACAATGTATGTGTAGTGCTGGTTATGGAAATCCTGATTGTTCATATATAGATGGTAGACCTCCTCGTATTACAGGATTATTTGATACAGTTTGCGAAGTAACTGGGTCTGGAATATGCCCAAGAGAACTTGCAGTATCTGGACGTAATTTTTATAAATCAAATAAATTAAGATGCAAATATGGTGATACTATGGTAAATGCAGTATGGCTCGGTGGTGATACTGTATTATGTGCAATTCCTCTTCAAACATATTCACAAATAGAATATGAAACAGTTAATTTACAAGTAACAAATGATTATACTAATCCAAGCGAATGGTCAAATATAGTTCCATTTATTTTCTATAATGGTGCATGCTGGGCATGTAATGCATCTAAACAATCTTGTAATCCAAATCCAAATTCATGTCGTATTAATAATGTTTGTTATCTTAAAGAATATGTAAATGTTCCAGATAATGCATGTCAAATATGTGATCCAACTAAGAATGCAGTAGATTGGACATATTCATATAAAAATGATATATTATGTTCACCATACTTTGAACAAAGAACATATGATTATACTATTTATTGTGAAGCTCTCAAAGATACACCACTCATAACAGTTCGTGCGTCAAACGCAAGAGCATTGAATGATCCAAACTATCGTATTACTTACTCAATAATAAATAATGTAAATCATTCTGAAGTTGAACAATTTTATAAAATTAATAATGTTACTGGTGTAATATCTGCTCTTGTAGATATTAACCATGCTAAATTATCTAATGGTATGAATTATAATATAGGAAATCCATTAACATATAATGGATTCTTTATTGTTCGTGCAACAGATAATTTTGGTAATTTTGCCGATTCAAATGTTGTAATAGAATTACGTGGAACAGCAAGTGATGGTACATGTAATGCTCCAAAACCAATAAATTTTAATGTTACAATAGCAGAAAATGCAACAATTAATACTCCACTTACAAAAATTGTTGAACCTAATATTAATACTAGAACATATAGTTGGTGGTTTGAAGATAATGCAAATGGTAAGTTTGGCATTAACTCAACAACAGGTGATGTTTGGGTAGCAAAACCTTTAGATTATGAAGAACAATCAATATATAAAATGCAAGTTCGTTCTACTGATATGGATGGATTATGGTATTTAATAAATTATGTAGTTAATATTTTAGATGTTAATGAACCACCATCAACTATAACTTTATCTGGATTATCAGTAGTAGAAGAAAAAGTTAATGCAGTAGTAGGTATGTTATATTCAAAAGACCCAGAAAATTCTAACATTACATTTTCAATAAGTAAAAATGATAATTATTTTACAATTGATAATTCAACAAATCCACCAAAATTAGTCACTAAGAATCCATTAAAAGCGGACGGTCCAAATGGTTTAAGTTCAGTAAATGTAACTATTACTGCTTCAGATGCTCAAGGATTAAGTCTTACAAAAACATTTAATATTACTGTAATTAATGTAAATGACCCACCAGGTAATATTAGAATATTACAAATAGGAAGCGATGAATCAGTTACATCTTTTCCAGAAAATTTATTAATGGGTGAAAATATTGGAAGAGTTATAGCAACTGACCCAGAAAATGACACATATCAATGTGGTGTAGTATCTGGAAAATCATTTGAAGTTTTCTATGATGGACTTACTAATTATTTACGATTAACTGAATTAGTTGATTATGAACAAGATAAAACAATTGAACTTGGTATTAGATGTGCTGATATTCCAAAAGATAATAGTATATCCGCAATATCACAAATACAACAAATTGTATTAAATGTAATAGATGTAAATGAAGGACCATCATATTTAAATTTATCTGTAACTCGTATGCCAATAGAAAATATAAAACCAATCACACCATTATCTGTTGGAACTCTTTTTGCTAAAGATTATGATTTAAATAATAATTTACCAATCAAATTTACAATTCAATCACCTCAAAATATATTTCAAATTGGAAATGATAAAACATGTATATTTGATAGTAAAACAGGTCTTACATGTTCTGTTTCTCTATTACAAGTTGATGCTTTGAATTATGAATTATCACCACCAGGTTTTCAACAAGTTAATATTCGTATTGAAGATGCATTCGGAGAATGGAATGATTATAAAGTTAATGTTCCAATAATAAATGTGAATGAATCGCCAACTGGTATTATATTTTCACCATCATCTATACCATTTGTTATGGAAAATTCCCCAATAGATACAATTATTACAACAATAACTGCAGAAGATCAAGATTTAGATGATTCACATACATTTACACTTATAAATGATGCAAATGGAGCTGTTAAACTTGGTGAATTAAAACATAATATAAAAGATACATATATTACATTATTAGTAGCCAATTCATCTAAATTTGATTTTGAAACACAACCTGTTATTACATTTAGTTTACGTGTGACAGATAGTGGTAATTTATCTATTATAGTTAATAAAACTTTTGAAGTTCGTGATGAACCAATGGAAATTACATCAAGCACAACAACAATAAGAGAAAATACATTAATAAATACACAAAGAGTTGCATTACTTACATTAGAAAACTATGATATCACAGATTCATTATCATGGTTCATGGCTTCTGATGATCTTGATAGTGAAGATAATGAGAATGATATATTTACAATTCGTAAAATATTTAATTCAAATCCACCTCAAGCGGAATTATTTATTAAAAAGCCCCTTGATTATGAAACACAAAAATCAGTAATAGCATCAGTCGGTGTATCATTTAGTGGAGGAAGAATGCCAGTTAATACAAGATTAACATTTAATATAATTGATGTAAATGAACCACCAGTTTTTAACACATCATCAATTCCATCTTTTCCAACTATACCAACAATAACAATTACACCAAATACTCCAATAAATTCAATAATCTTTTCAGCAAATGCTAAAGACCCAGAAAATAGTTCTATAGTTT
>JACCED010916175.1_pt1 | contig 10823 bp, 11 predicted proteins | sample 7455021 | NCBI WGS metagenome assembly JACCED01 (sample SAMN15323456, study PRJNA562643) | freshwater metagenome | isolation source: river surface water | place: USA:Blue River Watershed | collected 2017-08-19 | reverse complement strand
GCCCCGCTACGCCACCAACGCCGGCTCGTCCATCGCCTCCAGCTGCTCTTCCAGGAGCTGGACCTGGCCCTGCCAGTAGTCCGAGCTGCCGAACCAGGGGAAGGCGCGGGGGAAGGCCGGGTCGTCCCAGCGCCGGGCCAGCCAGGCGCTGTAATGAATCATCCGCAGGGTGCGCAATGGCTCGATCAAGGCCAGCTCGCGCCGGTCCAGCTCGCGGAACTGCTCGTAGCCGTCGACCAGCGCCCCCAGCTGGCGCTGGCGCTGGGCCCGGTCGCCGGACAGGAGCATCCACAGGTCCTGCACCGCCGGACCCATGCGGGCGTCGTCCAGGTCGACGAAGTGCGGGCCCTCGTCCGGTGTCCAGAGGATGTTGCCGGGGTGGCAGTCGCCGTGCAGCCGCAGGCGCTGCGGCTCGAAGGCGGACAGGTGGCCCTCGATCGCCTGCAGCGCGGCGTCGCAGGCCTTGCGCCAGGACGAGGCCACGTCCAATGGAATGGCGTCGTGAGCCAGCAGCCACTCACGCGGCTCGTGGCCGAAGGTCTGCGCGTCGAGCGCCGGGCGGTGCGCGAACGGGCGCGCCTGGCCCACCGCATGGATGCGGGCCAGGAAGCGGCCGATCCACTCCAGCACCTCGACGTCGTCCAGCTCCGGGGTGCGCCCCCCTCGGCGCGGACTGACGCTGAAGGCAAAGCCGGCGTGGTGGTGCAGGGTGCGGCCGTCGATGGCCAGGGGTGCGACGGCGGGGACCTCGGCAGCGCCAAGTTCGGCAGCGAAGGCGTGCTCCTCGCCGATGGCCTCGTCGCTCCAGCGGCCCGGGCGGTAGAACTTGGCCACCACCTGGGCATGCCCCTGCACCGGCTCCTCCAGGGGGATCTGGTAGACCCGGTTCTCGTAGGAACTCAGCGCCGTCAGGCGCCCGTCGCCCCACAGGCCGATGGACGCCAGGGCGTCGAGCACGGCGTCGGGGCCGAGGGTGTCGTAAGGGTGGCGCGCATCGGACATGGGGGGATTGTCCCCCGCCCGGAGCCGCGCACTGCGCGCCGCGCCTCAGGCCGGCTGCGCCGCCAGCAGCCGCTCGAACGGCAGTGCCTGCTTGACCAGCAGCACGCTGCAGGGCGCCGCCATCGCCACCTTGGTGGGCACGGTGGCGACGAACCGCTGCAGGTGCAGGCCGTGGGTGGCCGCGCCGAGCACCATCAGGCTCACCTGGTTGCCCTGGGCGTAGGCGATGAGGGCCTGCGCCACGTCCGAGGCCTCCAGGACGTGGAAGGCCACCTGGTGGCCCTCCAGCGGCAGGCCCTGCGTCCAGCGGCGCAGGCGCTCGAGGTGGTGGCGCTGCAGCTCGGTGGCGTCTTCGTGCAGCCGTGGCGAGATGACGGTGACGCAGGCCAGGCGGGCGCCCGCCAGGGTGCCCAGCGAGCGGGTGACCGCGGTCCGCAGGGCATAGAGCGTGGCGTCGCTCACGTCCTCGTGTGGCACGGCCACCATCACGATCGGCACCTCCTCGGCCTGCCGCGCGGGCAGCGGGCTGGGCTGGTAATGCATGCCGGTGGCGCGCAGCCACCGTCGCAGGTGGGTGCGAAAGCCGGTGCGGGTGGTGCGCCGCCCGCGTTCGGTGAGGGTGACGTGGTCCGGGTGCGAGAGGTCGAAGGCCAGGTGGGCGGCCGAGGGGTAGCGGTGCGCCGCCTCCGGCGCGAGGCAGCGCAGGATGATTTCCTGCAGCCAGGGCGGGAGGTCCGGCCGCAGCGCCCGGGGCGGGGCCGGGTCCATCCACAGGCGCTGGCGCAGGCCGCCCCGGGTCTGTGGCGCGCCGAAAGGCAGTTCGCCGGTGGCCAGTTCGTAGAGGATGCAGCCCAGCGCGAAGAGGTCGCTGCGCAGGTCGCCCCGCACGCCCACCACCTGCTCGGGGGCGATCCAGGCGGGCGAGCCCACCGCCGGGCGCAGTTCCTCGGCCAGCAGGTCAGGGTGGTGGGCGTGCCAGCTCAGGCCGAAGTCCAGCAGCAGGGCCTGCGGTGGTGCATCGGCGTTCGTGCCGGCCGGCGGGTCGCGCAGGATGACGTTGGCGGGCTTGAGGTCCAGGTGCACCGCGTTCTGCTGGTGCAGCGCGTGCAGCGCGGTGGCCACCGCCGCGCCCGCGCGGGCGATGTCGGCGGGGGCCGGGCGCTGGCGCGCGTCCCTCGCCGTGTCGAGCCACTGCTGCAACGTGCGGCCTGGCACGTACTCCATGACGAGGTAGGGCAGGCGCTCCAGGTCGCCCGCCGCGACGAAGCGGGGCACGTGCGGGCCGGTGACGGACTGCAGCAGCATCAGCTCCACCTCGAAGCCGACGATGTTCTCCGCCCCGTCCCCGTCGGCCATCCGCGGCACCTTCATCACCATCGGGAAGCCGGGGTCGGGCCGGCCGTTGGCATAGGCCACCCGGTACAGGTGGGCCATGCCGCCGGCATGCACCAGCGACTGCACGACGAAGCCGTCGATCTCGGTGCCGGGTTCCAGGCGCTTCATCGTCCCTCCATGAGTCGTTGCGCGAGTTCGGGCGGCAGGCCGCTGCGGCGTACCGCCTCGGCGGCGCCTGCGTGGTCATAGGCCACCCGGAAGAAGGCCAGGCGCGGCTGCGGGGCGTCCTCCCACAGCGCGTAGCCGGCGCGCGGGTCGCGGTCGCGCGGTTGCCCCACCGAACCGATGGTGGCCAGCCAGCGGCGGTGGCCCGCCAGCGGGATCGGCGCGCCGGGGGTGGGCTCGAACGGCATCACCGCGCCGCGCCGGCCCAGGAACCACAGGCGCTGCTCGTGCACATGGCCGCCGAAGACGCAGCGTGCGCCGGCGGCCTGGGCGGCGTCGAGGCTGCGGCGGGCAAGCGGCGCGGTGGTGGCATAGCGCCAGGCAGGCGGGTCGTCCGCGGTGGCATGCACCAGCAGGGCGTCGCCTGCCTGCGCCTGCAGCGGGAGCTGCGCGAGGAAGTCGCGCTGTGCGGAGGTCAGGCGGGCGTGGGTCCAGGCGGCGCCCACATCGGCGCCGCTGGGCGGCGCATCGGGCCGGGGACCGTGGACGGCCAGCAGGTCGTGGTTGCCCTGGAGGACGATGGCGCCCTGCTGGCGCAGCGCCATGGCCATGTCGACGACCTCGCCAGGCTCGGGGCCGTAGCCCACCAGGTCTCCGAGCAGGGCGATGCGGTCCGCGCCCTGCGCGCGCGCATGGTCCAGGCAGGCCCGGAAGGCGCGCAGGTTGGCATGGATGTCCGACAGCAGGGCGAGACGCATGGCTTGTTTCCGTTGCCATGATGGCCAGCGAATCTTCCCGCAAGCTTGCGCAGCCGGGGAAGGGCCGGAAAGTTCTCGTCCGTTTGCGCTGGCTCAAGGGCCCGCGGGCCGCGCGCAGGCCGGGTGTTGCGCCGGCGCCGCGCCAAAGCCGGGGGGCACCGGCCCACCCGGCGGGGAGGCCCGGTCAGGCCAGGCGGATCTGCACGTCGACGTTGCCCCGGGTGGCGTTGGAATAGGGGCAGACCTGGTGGGCGGCGTCGAGCACCTTCTGCGCGGTGTCGCGGTCCATGCCGGGAAGGTGGACGGCCATGCGCACCGCGATGCCATAGGCGTTGGGGATGGGGCCCAGGTCGACCTCGGCGTCGATCGCCACGTCGGTCGGGACGGTGAAGCCGAGCTTGGGTGCGACGGCCTTGATGGCGCCGATGAAGCAGGCGGCATAGCCGGCGGCGAACAGCTGCTCGGGGTTGGTGCCGGCACCGGCGGTGCCAGGGGGCGACAGGCGCACGTCCAGGCGGCCGTCGTCGGTGCGGGCGACGCCGTCACGGCCGCCAGTGGCACGGGCCTTGCCGGTGTAGAGGACTTTTTCGAGCTGGGTCATGGTTCTTCCTTGGGGTGGGGCCTGCGGACAGGCCGGGTGGGACAGCAAAAAAGTGGGACGGCGCGCCGATCAGGCGGCGAGCCGTTCGCGAAGGGCCTGCAGCTGCCGGGTCATGCCGGTGAGTTCGCCCAGGCTGCATTGGGTGGCGTCCATCACGTGGCCGGGAATGCTGCGGGCACGGGACTTCAGGCGCTTGCCGGCCGCGGTGAGGGTGACCTGCACCCGCCGTTCATCGTCGGCCGCCCGCGAGCGGGCGACCAGCCCCGAGACCTCCAGCCGTTTGAGCAGCGGAGTCAGGGTGCCGGAGTCCAGCCGCAGCGCCTCGCCCAGCTCGGATACCGAGCGGTCGTCACGCTCCCACAGCACCAGCATGGCAAGGTACTGCGGATAGGTCAGACCCAGGCTGGCCAGCAAGGGCTTGTAGACCTTGGTCATGGCCAGGGAGGCGGAGTACAACGCAAAACACAGCTGGCGATCCAGCTGCAACGCTTCGTCGGCGATGGGCAGGGCGGCAGGCATTTAAAGACTTTAACGCAATTGAATTGCGCGCAATGTAATAGCCTGCAAATACACCCTCGCGCGGTGGGGATGTGTTCCTCAGGCCCGGAAGCGGCGCCGGGTCAGGGCCAGGGCCAGCCAGAAGCCGGCCACCGCGTAGGCGGCAAGCACGGCCAGGTGACGAACCGGTTCCGCGGGCCACTGGTCGAGGAACATCGGGCGCACCAGTTCGACCACATTGGTCAGGGGCAGCCAGTCTGACAGCAGGCGCACCGGCTCGGGCAGCTGCTCGCGCGGGAAAAAGATGCCCGACAGGAACATCATCGGCGTGAGGCCCAGGGTGAAGTAGTAGGTGAAGAAGTCATAGCCCTTGGCCAGGGCGTTGAAGATCAGCGCGATGCACGAGAAGGTGATGCCCGCCGCCGCCAGCACCACCCAGGCCACCGCCAGCTTGGGGCTGGTGCTGATGCCCAGCGCCAGCATCACGCCCAGGATGGCGGTCACGGTGAACAGCGCCTTCCAGGCCGCCCAGAGCATCTCGGCCAGCAGCACGTTGTCCAGGGTGACCGGTGCATTCATGATGCCGTCCCAGGTCTTCTGCACGTGCATGCGCGAGAAGGCCGAATACAGCGCCTCGAACGAGGCCGCGTTCATCGCACTCATGCAGATGGAGCCGCTGGCCAGGAACACCAGGTAGGGCACCTGCACGCCGCCGGCACCGCCGGAGCCGCCCACCTGCACCTGTCCCACCAGCGCGCCCATGCCGTAGCCGAAGGCCACCAGCCACATCAGCGGCTCGGCGATGTTGCCCACCAGGCTGGGGATGGCGAGCTTGCGCCATACCAGCAGGTTGCGCAGGAACACCGGCCACCAGCGGGCGGACAGGTCGGGTGCACGCCACAGGCTGGGCATGGAGGCGCCGGGGGGCGCAGGAGGCGTGGGGGAGGTGGGCATGGGGACGGACATATCAGCCTTCCTCGCGGATCTGGCGGCCGGTGAGCTTGAGGAACAGGTCCTCGAGGTTGGCCGGGCGGTGCAGGGTGCGCAGGCCCGGGTGGGCCGAGAGCGCGGCCAGCAGGGCCCGGGCGTCCTGGGTGTAGAAGAAGACGGTTTCGCCGCTGACCTCCACCCGCTGCGCCATCTGGCGCACGGGCGATTCGAGGAGCGCCAGCGCGCCGTTGCCATAGGCCTCGACCACGTCGGGCTCCACATGCTGCGCGATCAGCGCGCGCGGCGCGCCCTCGGCGATCTTGCGGCCATGGTCCATCACCAGCAGGCGCGAGCACAGGCGCTCGGCCTCGTCCATGAAATGGGTGGTCAGGAGGATGGACTTGCCCTGTTGCAGCAGCAACTGCAGCCGCTCCCACATCAGGTGGCGGGCCTGCGGGTCCAGCCCGGTGGTCGGCTCGTCGAGCATCAGCAGGCGCGGGTCGTTGATCAGGGCACGGGCGAGGCTCAGGCGCCGGCGCATGCCGCCGGAGAGCTCGCCCGGCCGGGCCTGCGCCTTGTGCGAGAGGGCGCCGAACTCGAGCAGGCGGGGGATGCGTTCCCGGATCTCGGCGGTCTTCATGCCGAAGTAGCGGCCGTAGACCAGCAGGTTCTCGGCGCAGGTGAAGTCGGGGTCCAGCGTGTCGAACTGCGCCACCACTCCGAGTTGCGCCTTGATCGCCATGGCGTCCTGCGGCATCTGCAGGCCCAGGGCGCGGATCTCGCCGGCGTCGGGCGGGATCAGGCCCAGGCACATGCGGATGGTGGTGGTCTTGCCGGCGCCATTGGGGCCAATGACGCCCAGGCACTCGCCGGGGGCGATGTGGAAGGACAGGTCGTCCACCACGGTGTTGCCGCCATAGCGCTTGGTGAGGTGGCGGACTTCGAACAGGGGCGCGGCATCAGGCATGGGCGGGCATTGTGGCCCACCGGGTCGATGGGCGCCATGCCCGTAGAATTTCCCGACTCCAACCCGTCCCGGCCACACCCCGTGTTCCCTCCCCTGTCGATCCAGATGCAGCACCTGCTGCCCAAGCAGCTGCTCACGCAGGCCATGGGGCTGTTCGCGAGCTGGCGCGGCGGGCCGCTGACGCAGGCCGCCATCCGCCGCTTCGTCGCCCGCTACCGGGTGGACATGTCCGAGGCGGCCGACCCGCGGGTGGAGGCCTATGCCACTTTCAACGAGTTCTTCACCCGGGCGCTGCGCCCGGGCGCGCGCACTTTTGCCGAGGTGCCCTTCGTCTGTCCGGTGGATGCGGCCATCAGCCAGTTCGGTCCGATCGAGCGCGGGCAGATCTTCCAGGCCAAGGGCCACAGCTATTCGGCCGCCGCCCTGCTGGGGGGTGACGAGGCCGCGGCCCGCCAGTTCGACGACGGCCACTTCGCCACGCTGTACCTCTCGCCGCGGGACTACCACCGCATCCACATGCCCTGCGAGGGGCGGCTGACGCGCATGGTCTACGTGCCGGGGGCGCTGTACTCGGTCAATCCGCTCACGGCGCGCCACGTGCCGGGGCTGTTCGCCCGCAACGAGCGGGTGGTGTGCCTGTTCGACACGCCGCACGGGCCGCTGGCCCTGGTGCTGGTGGGTGCGACCATCGTGGGCAGCATGGCCACGGTGTGGCACGGCGTGGTCAACCCGCCGCGCACCCCCCAGGCCCGGCAGTGGGACTACGCCCCCGGCGCGGTCACGCTGGGCCAGGGCCAGGAGATGCGTCGCTTCCTGCTCGGGTCCACCGTGGTGATGCTGTTCCCGAAAAACGTGGTGAGCTTCAACCCCGACTGGGCCCCCACCCGCCCGGTGCGCCTGGGCGAGGCCATGGCCACCCTCGCGTCTGCGCCAGCGGCCTGAGCCGCTACTGGAACGCCACTTCGTCGAAGGCGCGCAGTTTCCGACTGTGCAGGCGCTGGGCGCCGCCCCCCTGCAGGATCTCCACCGCCCGCATGCCGATGCGCAGGTGCTGGTCGACCCGGTCGCGGTAGAAGCGGTCGGCCATGCCGGGCAGCTTGATTTCGCCGTGCAGCGGCTTGTCGCTCACGCACAGCAGGGTGCCGTAGGGCACGCGGAAGCGGAAGCCGTTGGCGGCGATGGTGGCGCTTTCCATGTCCAGGGCCACCGCCCGGCTCTGGCTGAAACGCTGCTGCGCGCGGTTGCCAGCCAACAGCTCCCAGTTGCGGTTGTCGGTGCTGGCTACGGTGCCAGTGCGCATGATGCGTTTGAGTTCGTCGCGTTCGCAGCGGGTCACGTCGGCTACCGCGTTCTCCAGCGCCAGCTGGATTTCCGACAGCGCCGGGATCGGCACCCAGGGCGGCAGGTCCTCGTCCAGTACATGGTCCTCACGCACGTAGGCATGGGCCAGGACGTAGTCGCCCAGTTGCTGGCTGTGCCGCAGGCCTGCGCAATGCCCCAGCATCATCCAGGCGTGCGGGCGCAGCACCGCCACGTGGTCGGTGATGGTCTTGGCGTTGGCCGGGCCCACGCCGATGTTGACCATGGTGATGCCGCCATGTCCCGGCCGCGTGAGGTGGTAGGCCGGCATCTGCGGCAACCGCGGCGGCGCGACGCCCGGCGTCTGCGGGCCGCTGGCGCGTTCGGCCAGGCCGACCCGGTGCGTGACCACGTTGCCCGGCTCGACGAAGGCGGTGTAGCCGCTGGACGGGTCGGCCATGGCCTGGTGGCCCAGGCGCACGAACTCGTCGATGTAGAACTGGTAGTTCGTGAACAGCACGAAGTTCTGGAACCACTCCGGCGCGGTGCCGGTGTAGTGCCGCAGCCGGTGCAGCGAGTAGTCGATACGCGCTGCGGGGAACAGCGACAGCGGCTTGGCCTCCCCGGGGCGCGGCTGCCAGGTGCCGTTGGCGATGCCGTCGTCCATGGCGCCGAGGTCGGGCAGGTCGAACAGCTCGCGCATCAGCGCGCGGCGCTGCGGCGGCAGCTGGCCCTCGATGTGGTCACCCTCGGCGAAGCAGAAATGCACCGGGATCGGCTGGTGGCTGGTGCCCACTTCCAGGTCCACCCCATGGTTGTGGCGCAGCAGGCGGAACTGCTCGAGCAGGTAAGGGCCGAACAGGTCAGGTCGGGTCAGCGTGGTCTCGTAGCGGCCGGTGCCGGCGGCGAAGCCGTAGGACAGCCCGCCCGCTTCGGCAGCGGCCGGCCGCACGGCCGACTCGACCTGGATGCGTACGTACGGATAGCAGGCGCGGATACGGCCTGGTAGCGCCTCGCCGGCAGCGAAGCGGTGCACCGCCTCGCGCAGGTGCCCGACCTGCTGCGCGTACAGGGCCTGGACCTGCGCCAGGGCCTGCCCCGGGTCTGCATGGCGGGTGGGCGCGACGAAAGGGGGGATGAGCTCCATGGACTCATTGTGCTACGCGGCTGTTGCGGACAGAAGTCGGTACGAGTCCTACAGCGCGTGCAGGCGGCGCCCGACTGCGCGAAGCACGGCCCATCTGCCACATTGGCCGGGCCAGCCGGGCGGGCCCATGAGACGCCGCCCGGTGCCGGCGGGACGGCCACCGCGTCGACCGACCCCATGGCCGCCGTACCCGAACGACACCCTACCCAGGAGCTCTTGCCCATGCGATCTGGCAACACGGCCGACAACCCCTTTGCCCTCATGATCGATCCCGACGCCGTCTGGCACGAGATCGAGCAGTCCGACCAATTGAACAAGCTGAGCCAGCGGCGGTGCCACCCGCTGGACCGCGCCGTGATCCGCAGTGCCAGCGCCGAGCTGGCGGCCTACGACGCCAAGATCGACCGTACGACGATCTACCTGCCGCCCGAGGAGGACAAGCCGTCCGGCGCCGGTGGGCGCGGCTGGCGCAGCGTGATGAACTGACTTCCGGGAGCAGAGGCACAGCCGGGCCGGAGGCGTGGGCCGCCTGCGGTTCCTGTACTGATTTTTCAGCACGGCCGCTATCATCGGCCGCATGAAACCTGCCAACGCCGGCCTTCCTGCAGGCCCGCGCCCGCCAACGCCGCTGGGGCGCTGGCTGGCGGGGTGGGGGCGACTGGCCTGGCTGCAGGCCGCGCTGCTCGCGCTGGCCCTTTCGCCCTCGAGCTGGCAGCCACGGGTGCGCGAGGCGCTGGCCCGGCAGCTGGTGCTCGACACGGCGCCGGTCCTGCTCGGCTTCACCGCCCTGGCGGCCCTGCTGACGCTGGTCATCACGCGCATCGTGGTCGTCACGGCCAGCAGCTACGGCCTGTCCCAGTACGCACTGGAGATGGTCATTCGCGTGCTGGTGCTGGAGTTGCTGCCCTTGACAGCCTGCCTCTTCGTGGCCCTTCGCACCACCATTCCCAGCGGCGCCGCGCTGGCGCGCATCCGACAGGCGCATGAACCGTCGCTGCAGGCCCGGGACGCGCAGGGCCTGCCGGTGCCGCCCGTGGTGCTGCGGGACGCCTTGCCCCGCCTGGTGGCTGGCCTGTTCGCCTGCGTGACGCTGGCGGCCCTGAGCTGCGTGGTCGCCACCGTGCTGGCCTACCTGGCGGTGTACGGCCCTTCGTGGGCAGGACTGGCGCCCTTCACCCGCGTGTTCGGCCGCATCTTCGACGGCACGGTGACGCTGGTGCTGGTGCTCAAGACGCTGTGCTTCGCGTTGGCGGTGTCGGTCACGCCCATGGCGTCCGCACTGCAGGATGCGGCGGCGCGCGGCCCCGCGGGCTCGCGCGAGAGCGCCGCGCTGCAGGGGCTGGTACGGCTCTTCGCCGTCCTGCTGCTGTTGGAGGCGCTGTCCCTGGTCGGCAACTATTACTGAGCGCACGACACCCGTTACCCCTTCCTCCACGCCATGTCAGACCCCCGGCCCTCCGTTCCCGACCCGAGCGATCCTTCCGAGCCTGCGTCCCCGCCCGTGGCGCGGCTCGCGCTGAAGGTGCGACTGTTGCTGGCGCTGGCTGCCGGCCTGCTGCTGGCCTCCACGCTGTACCTGCTGCATGCGCGCGGCGTGTTCGAGCCCACCCAGACGCTCGTGCTCACCACCGACGATTCGGAAGGCGTGGTGGTCGGCATGGACATGACCTTCTCCGGCTTTCCCATCGGCCGGGTGCGGCGGGTGGAGCTGGGCTCGGCCGGCGAGGTGCGCATCGTGATCGACGTGGCGCGCAAGGACGCCCATTGGCTGCGGACCACCAGCGTGTTCACGCTGGTGCGCAGCCTGGTGGGCGGAACCGCCCTGCGCGCCTACACCGGCGTGCTGACCGACCCGCCGCTGCCCGATGGCGCGGTGCGCGCGGTGCTCCGCGGCGACGCCACCGCGGACATCCCGCGCGTGATGTCCGCGGCCCGTGACCTGCTGGAGAACCTCACCGCCGCCACCGCCGAGGACGGTCCCCTGCGCACCGCGCTGGCCAACTTGCAGGTGGTGACCGAGCGCGCGCGCGGGCCGCAGGGCGCCATGGGCGCGCTGCTCGGAAACGAGGCCGATGCGCGCGCGCTGGGCGATGCGCTGCGCCAGGCGCGCGACCTGCTGGC
>JACCED012444385.1_pt1 | contig 10827 bp, 4 predicted proteins | sample 7455021 | NCBI WGS metagenome assembly JACCED01 (sample SAMN15323456, study PRJNA562643) | freshwater metagenome | isolation source: river surface water | place: USA:Blue River Watershed | collected 2017-08-19 | reverse complement strand
CGCGTGTAGGTCGTGCCGTCCGATGACACGCTGGTCGTATCGGAGAACTTCTGAATCGTCTCCCCTTGATCCGAGAACGCGAACCTACCCAAGATTTGCCAGAACGACATAGCCAGCCCCTTTCATGTCGTCCGCTGGATGCTCTCTCAGCAGACCTGCTAATTAAAACCTAACGCCTAGCTCACCCGGTGAGCCTGCACACCAGCAAAATTTTCAAGAGTTGCGCACAGAATTGAAAGTTTTGCACTATGCTGTCGTTTTCTACCACAAATCAAGACGTGTCCATGCCCAATAAGCCAGCAGAAGACGGTGTCATGACCATCGGTGACGTCGCCGCCTACTTAAAAGTAACTGATAGAACCATCTACCGTCTGGCAGCAGCAAACAAAATACCTGCTTTCAAGGTCGGCGGTATGTGGCGCTTCTTAAAGCAGGATATTGAAGTCTGGATTAAAACTCAATCGTCACAGGATCAAAAAAACAAATGAGATGGTCAACATGCATCGCAAGCGACTCAGATGCCATGCAGATCATTTATTCAGCGCAACCATTGCGGTGTAAACAAAAGAAAATAAGCTGCAATGAAAACTCCTGAAATATTAACACCGGATTTGATTCAAAGTCAGAGCCTAGACATTGCCACCCTCGTGGGGGCATCCTCTGGCCCCCCTGAAGGCGAAGATTGGCGCCTGTTCAAACCTCGGCTTGACGACGATGGAGCGGCATACGATCAACTTAGACAGTTGTTGAAATCGAGCAAAGAGGAAGCCCTAACTCGGTTGGGAGATTTCGTCTCATCAATCAAAAATACCAGCGGCAATGCCCTTCGCTTGCGAGTATCCGCAGCAATACTCCGTGACCTGTTGCAGATAGGATGGGAGTTCCATCTTGACAGCCATTGGATATACGTTCGCCCACCAAAAGCCACAAGCCCAGCTACTCGGAAGGAGAGTATTCGTCAGCAATTATTGTTTGGTCGAAACGACCAACTCTCAGAGGAATCAAATCGGCGCTTTATTTTTTCTATGGAGCGTCCAACGAAATACTCCTCTTCTAAGCCCATCACCGACCTGATCGCCGATGGAAGACGCCTGCATGACCAACTTGAGGTTGTCAAAAGTCTACCGGAAGACCAGAGGACAGAAGCATTACTTAATATTTGTAAACCATATTTGCAATTAGTCTCCGACGAGCGGGACACGCATACAAATATCCGACTGATCGATATATGGCGCTACTTCCGACACAGTTGGAGTACCAGATACCGGTCTAGTCCTGGTCGCAATCTGTTTTACTTAGTTCGCGATGCTGCGCAACCTAACCATCCAGTGATGGGAATAGCGGCATTGGGGAATACGGTAATGCAGTTGACCCCAAGAGACCACTCACTCGGATGGACTGTTGAAGGACTGATTGAGGTAATCAGATCTGAAACGGTCACCGACACCGAAGTCCTGAGAGCATTTCGGACCCGCCTAGAGGAGGACTACTCCCAACTCTTTCTTGAGGACCTCCCCGTCGATCCAAGGATTGACCGCAGTGTGGACGATGACACCCTAAGTCGCCTCGCAGTGATTGAAGAGGACTCGGTTCGAGAGCGCGAAGATTCTCTGAGAAATGAGGAGGTTGCGCCTAACGCAAACAGAGCGGAAGACCTCTCACCTGAGAAGTTGCTCCTGTTGACACGCACTCCGCTTTATCGATCAAAACGCGCGAGAGCCGCAAGAGAAATACTCCGAGCCTATCGAGTCCTAGCGACTTGGTCGGGTCAGATAAGTGAGCTTGTAAAAACATCCGATGGGGAGTGGGCAGTCGGAGTCGTAATCAAACAGCTAAAAAAACGTTTCTCAGCAACGAGCATGATGGAAATCACCGTCTGCGGTGCTGTAGCCCCCTACAACCATCTGCTTGGCGGGAAACTGATCTGCTTGATGATGATGAGTCCCAGAGTGGTCGAAGACTACCAAACTCGCTACAAGGACGTAGTCAGCATCATTGCCAGTCAAATGGCTGGGCGCCCAATCAGTAAGGTCCCCCACTTAACATTTCTGGGGACAACCAGTCTATACACCGATCACTCTGCGCAGTACAACAGAGTGCGCCTCCCCCTCGGAACGTTGAGAGGGCAAGCAGCTAGCATCGAGTACCGTTGCCTCGGTAGAACTGAAGGTTTCGGTTCGCCGAACCTGTCGTCGGAGGCTGAACAAGGCCTGGCGTACTTAGCTGAAGAGTCAAAGAATTTCAGGAACGTGAATTTTGTCTTCGGAGAGGGACAGAGCCCAAAACTACGGCAACTTCGAGAAGGATTTGCCGCCCTAGGGTTGGATCAATCGAATTTGCTAAAGCACGGTTCCCCTCGAATCATTTATGGCGTTTCGCTTGCCACGAACCTGGAACGTACACTTCTGGGCGTCGACGAGGAACCCCTGTACGCCCTAAATCCTAGCGATGGCGCACATGAACAAGACATCGCTTCTTTCTGGGTGAGTCGGTGGTTGTCTGCACGAATTAACCACCAACCAGCACTAGACGCGCTAAACGCATCAACCCCGCTCAAAGAGCGCGTTTCCCGCCTCATTCCTGAACGAGCAGATCAACCGAACGGGCAGCGCACCCTATTCGCGCAGAAAAATTCTGTAGGAAAAAACACGATGAGTACAGAAAACAAAACAGATGAACGCCTGAAATTCATCCGATTCCTGTACAGGAATGAGAGTGCATTCAGTGATCACGTAAGCCTCAGTAGACTGAAGGAACTGAACATCCGGACCAAACTGGAGGAGGTAGTCCGCAAGATTGTTCGTGCTGGTGGATCGGTTGTGATTACCGGAAATGCAGGCGACGGCAAGACCCATGCGGTAATGCTGATGAAGAACGATCTTAAGGACGCTGAGGTTATTACAGACGCCAGTGAGTTCTCGTCGGCCGACATTGCCTTGCGCTGGCAAAAGGCCCGAGACGAAGGCAAGCCCTTCTGCATTGCGATAAACGAGGGGCCTCTCGTGGATTTAGTTCGCAGTCACCGGAAAACATACCCCTGGCTAGATGAAATTCAGGCCAACCTGCTGAAACGCGTCGCATACAGGCCTCTGGATTCGACGCAGCATGAGGACGAGGAAAACTGGAGGCCCTCGCCAGGGGAGACCGTCGTTGTTGACCTTAGTCTTCGGCGAGTTTTGTCCGCAGATTTGACCCGAGCAATCATTGAGAAACTGACTGATGACCATTGGTACCAGTCATGCAGCAGTTGCCCTGCACAAGCAACGTGTGGCGTTACCTATAACAGAAAGATGCTACGCACAGAAGTGCCCAAGGAGCGAATGGTCAAGATACTGACCGCTGTCGGTGAGCGCGGCGCCCGCGTAACGTTCAGAGAGGCTCTTGCATTCGTTTCATATCTCATATTCGGCGGTCGATCCTGCGAGGAACTTATTGAACTTGGAAAGTCTGAAACCGCCAGGTACTACTGGAACGCTTTCGAGGGGGAAGGGATCATCTTTGAGTATCTCTCTCGCGGGCTAGATCCGCTCAAGCAGACTGATCCGCGCGTAGATGAAAAGCTTTGGCGCGGTCTATTTCAACCTGCTGACTTTGCAGGTGACGATGCGCTTCATGTTCTGCAAAGAAATCTAGATGAAGTGGCCGATAAGGAACCCCAAACTGTCCGTGACGATTTCACTGCTCTCAAAAGACGGTGGTACTTCGAGCACAAGGAAGGACGACTATTACTGCTTTCGGATGCCGACAAACTTTTCCAAGAACTACAAGACACACAGTTGGCCATGGCCATTAGGCTAAGCCGTCTCATAGCGCTCTTGAACAGATGGTGGAACAAAGGTGACGCAGCAAAGAGTGATGCGTTAAGACTGTGGACGCGCCTGACCTACTCGCCTCGCGCACGAAGCCAGGCAATGGTCTCTGGACTGTCTGTTGCCCGGTTGAAGTTGGGACTTTACAAACCGGAACTTTCACCAGTTCTCAGACGCGCCTTTGGCGAGCAACCGGTTAGTCATCTTCTCCTCGCGTCGGTAGACGACCCACGGTTTGCAAGGTTGATGATCGATACCACTCTCCTGCAGGCGCTCCTGACTGGATCCATTTCAGAAGGTAGCGAAGAGATCATGCGACGGTTGAGTCAGTTCAATGATGCTCTTTCGCAATACGCTGAAAAAAGCTCAGACATCCGGACGATTGAAGTCTTGGACCCCCACAGCGAACTGAGAACAACGGTTGTAGTTGATCTTGCTAATCGTCGCTACGACTCTGCGAGTTGAGGTAGGAAATGAATAAAGAACTACGAAAAGCGATCAGTGATGAAATTCACCGTCGGCACGGGTATCGCTTCATGGAGGCGAAGATCAAGCCTGTTCACATCGCAAATTCACTTATGCGGAATGAACACGAGTGCGTGGGGCGTATGGGCGTACTGGAGCAACTCTTCGAAGCGACCCTAAATAGAAACACGCTCGATCAGCGCGCTGAAGCAGCTCAGGCGCTGATTGATAGTCAACGAGAGCGTTGGGGCCGCCTTGGAGAGACTGACGACCTACGTACGTCTGCACTCATGACCAAGGTATTGCCACTAATAAGAACACTCCTTGGCGCGGATGGCGCGGTCTTTGGCACTTCGCCTGAGTGGTCGTCGTTTTCTTCACCTACTGCACTGACGGTGACGACGGATGCATCGGATGACGGCGCCGGAGCATTCGTCCACCATCTATGGTCAGGTATCAATGAGGGAGAGCGATTGAAGGTGCTCGACCTACTCAACGAATTGACCACCCCCGGAAAAGACGCATCGCAACTCGATGATCTGTCCGCACTGTTAGCTCCGCTCGTTGAGGGAACGAAGAAAAAGACACCGTCTACCTCTCGAGGCGAAGATATCTCGACTGGCTTTTCGGATGTCGAATCCGAGTTGAGAGCGGCTGCAGACGCTTTGGCCAGTTATGAACTGAAGTTAAAGCCGAACCCAATCGCCTCGCTTCAGCGAATCATTTTGCTTGCCGCATTGTCCATCTTCAGTCATGCATCGACTCGCCCAAACGAAAGATACGGAACCGCCAGGCGATTACTGCTCTTGGATGCAACGGGTGACCGCTACTCAAACGTCGCTGATGCAAGTACACGGTGTGTAGCCCAACTGATCGCGGATGCTAGGTTTTACGTCGCCAGCGTTCTCTGCGATCTACTTCGGAGTATTGACCTCAACTGGCAGCAGAACCCTACAGGGACGATAAATCGCCTTCTTGAGGCTAATGGACATGCTCCTGTAGACCCCAAGAACAAACTCAGCGAAAAGTTACAAGAAATAGTGACTGACTCGGATCCCGAAGATGTCGAGCGGGAACTCTCAGAAGAGATTGTGCGTGCTGTCGAAGGTAGTTCAGGACGTGGGCTAGACGGCTATCTCCGTTTGCTCGGTGTCCGCTCCGGTTTGCTGTACCCACAGCAAAAAAATCCAAACAAGCGGCTTGTACCTACAGATAGGACACTAGAAGTACTTGTCGCTTCATCTATTGATGTCAATGGTCAACCCTTGGAGTACAGAGACTTCCTAGAGGTTCTTCTTAAGCGTTGGGGCATCGTGGTCGGCGGACTGCCAACCGATGGATCACTTCTTGCGCAGATCGGGGCTCATGTTCCTTCACGCGAACTCTCGGAGAACAGCGATCGATTTTTAACCCGCCTCGAATCAATAGGTCTCGCTCGGCGTCTCGCTGACAGCGTTGCTGTGGTTGGCCTTTTGGAAGATAGCTATGAGTGACATCAATAAACGAACAGCCGTTCGCATCGCCGAACTTCTCGCCGGTGAAATAGAGAATTCAACAACACGAGAGGACTTTGGCGTAATCGTCAGAGACGTTTCTCCAATCGACAAAGAGCAACTGCTAACGCATCTCGCGTCTTTATTCACAAAGACCAAAACCAAGCTACGTGTTGCGCTTGTTGGTGAGGAAGAACTTGTCCAGCGGTTTCGTACAGATCATCCCAAGCACGCCAGTTTGATTGCGCATGACGAGGAGTCAGCAGTTCAGTGGCGAAATCAGAATCTAAAAACAATCGTGGTGATTGCCGAAGGTCCTCTGGCTAAGGCAGCTTCATTGAACACTTTCCGTCAGTTGGACGAACAACCGTTGATTGCGCGTCTCTGCGATGCAGAGCGGGACAAGGCAGAGGTGGTATGGCTGCGGACTCTTTGGGATGCGCTTAAATCAAAACGAGGACCTGCACTTGCTCTTGAGTCTCTCGTGAGGTTTTCTGTTGTCCTTGAAGACCTTCCCGCAACTGAGCGATCAATTACAGCGCCTCAGAAGCTATCTGCGCTCGGTCTATTTCCTGACTCTCACCTGGCAGACGAAGGTACCGAGGCTCGGGTCATTAAGCGTTTAAAGCTGAACGCGGAAATGCTGGGGATGGTTCGCAATGCGACCCCGGAAGACTGGGATCGGATGTCCGCCTTCTGTCGCCAACTAAATGGTAAGCCCAAGGCCAAATTTAATCCGCTGAGGCGCAAGCTCCGTTCAATTGACTACAGATCCTTCACAGGAATGGAGGATCTTGATCTGGTAGATGTTCAAACATTGTGGAAGGGAAAACTCTCCGCGACAACAACGCAAACGCCACAGCCTAATGGAAAAGCCACAACCAAGATTCCTGTTGAATCTAAGGTCGCTGAATTGCTTCTAAATGGCGATCAAAACGCGCTGGCTGACGTTGCAGAAGCTGTGGCGCAGACAACTCAAGCCGTAGAAAACGATCAATCGCAGGGTGAAGATGAACCGCTCACCTACGGTGATAACAAGGCGGATGGCACAACCCCCAATGAGAATATCGTTGCATCCGCGCGCTCTGACGTTATTGCACTCTGTAAGTCACGATCCACATCAACAGAATGGGGCGGCGTCATTGAGATCGAGTCAGATCGCCTCGAAGCGCTTACCGAGGTGTCTGCGTTCAAGTCTTGGCGCCCTTTCCTTTTCGCCGACTTCAGGAACTGGCTAAGTGAATTTGTAGAGGCGCAGATGGCCCCTGTCATCTGCGAGGAACTGTCGGAACGATTGGCAGCCTCGCGGTCAACGCTTATTCGGCATATTGGAGAGTTCACAGTCTCTCCTGTCGCACTCCTAGCTGGCCGACCAGAAATTCTGACTGCGGCAGAGGCTTATCTTGAAGCTTACGACCAACTGTTGAAACAGCTTCAAGCCGGCTATCAAGAAATGTTTTCTCAAGCAATGGATGAGGCAGAGCGCATTATCCATTGGCTTTTGTCGATGGAGTTGTATGTCTTCCAGCGTGAAACTTCGACCGAAGTTCTCCTTTCGCCGATCCACCCGCTAAATCTCTGGCGAAGTGTGGCAATGGTTAAGGACTTGCAACTCCTCGGCCAGAAGTTGTCGGACCTCGAACGGAATACGTTGATTGCAGCAGCAGCTGATGATCTTCAATTTTTGAATGTCCTCGTTCTTCCAAAGTTAGCGTCAATCGACGGTCAGACTCGCCTGCTCGGGCATGCCGGCGCTATCGCGCACATGCCACTTTTCAAGGAGGCGCCGCGGGGTGTCCTTGAACCTGACGGTTTGAAAACGGCCAACTTCTTGGCAGAGCTTTTGGCGCAACTACGCCCCTTCGCGCGGCCGGGTCTGCAAATTGTTCTGGTTAATGCACCCAGGCCATCGCGATTCATTGAGTCCGTTCTTGATGCACTCGATTTGGACAACACTGCGACCGATGAAACTTTCTGGGGCCTTCATTTCAGATTCCGCTACACATCAGACGACACCCGTGGATGGACAGCCGAATTGGAGGACATGGAAGACCAACTGAAGGAGCGAATTCGTCATGGTCAAGAGAAGGGACTGGTGACTTTATCTGTCCAGTCGGAATCCAAAAAGTGGCCAGAGGTTATTGCGGAGCTAAATAATCTCCCCTCTCACTTAACAATTATTTTTGATCCTTTTGAGGTTAAGACATCGCTAGTCTCCAGAGCGGCACTCCATGACCTGAGCCCTTGGATGCCGACCTGTGAGTACCGTTACAACAAACTGAAAAAGCAGATCATGGTGGTACCGGTAGCGGAGGAGTACATCTTCGCGACCTACTTCGCCACCGCTACGTTGGTTCATGGAGAACTCCGAGCCAACACCGCAACGCATCAGCCTCAGGTCACCCAGGTGAAGGGATGGTTAGATCAAATTGCGGGGGCGAGCACGTGGACAGTTGTTGCCGACCCTCATCGCGTGATGCTTCCGCGCCTCGGAGACTCGGAGGTGATAGACCGCCGCACAGAAAAGGCACGCCAGATCACCACGTTTGGCGCTGACTTAAGTCCATTCGTGAGGCAATTAGATCAGCAACTTCGCAAGACTCACTTTGTTGCCCCCGCGACCACGCTAGAGCAACTAATCAGAGATTTAGTTGCAATGGAACCTAACGGGATTCTCGGTCTCGTCGGTGGCGATAAGAGCAAGCATGTCAAGGGCGCGCTAGGAAAATTAATAGCAATGCGCTGGTACAGGCGACTAGATCCGAGCGGACTAGCTGTAAGCCTCGACACCCAAAACGCTTCACGCTGGCTGAGTGCTGGAGGGCACTCCAACGAAAAGGCGGACCTTCTTGGATTGCGAGATGAGGGAGGAGAACTGGTAATCGACGTCATCGAGGTAAAAACTCACGACGAGGCAATCCCGTACACAGTGGACAACGGGGTTGTGAAGGGTCATGCCGTAGACCAAGTACTGTCCACACTTCACGCTCTTGCCGAAGTGTTTGGCGCCCACAATGACACTCCATTGGCCAAACCAAGGCGAGAGGTCCTACGTGAGCACCTCTATACAGCATTGCTCAGGGATCTTGAGCCAAACCATATTGAGCGCTGGCACAACCTGCTTCAGGATCTGTTCAACGGAAACATCAAGGTAAAGTTGGCTGGCCGGATTGTCCATGTTCAGTTAGCCAGTGTGGCGAACTCTTCTCGCCAGAGTTATGTCACCACCTCGGGGATTCCTATTCGAGTCGACACTCTTTCGGCGGTTGATGTGGATCTTGTACTAACTGCCACGAAAGTCGCCTCAGAGGTAGAAACGATTCTTGTCCAAGGTGCGAGCAGCGACTCGACGGTGACTGAAATTGATCCATCTAGCGCCTTAATTGCGCTCAGTTCTCAGGTTGTTAGCCGCAGAACTTCGAACGAACTGAATTTGGATCTCGGCCAAACAGATGCGCTATCAGACGAGGAATCTTCCAGTCCAAGCGAACGACCATCAACCGCTGAAACAGAGCACCCGCCCGAACACACTAACGAACCAAACGGAAATGCTTCCATTGTTTCTACCACACAGGTATCTCCAACCCTTGAGATCCCGCTCGGAGCCGAAGTAAACACCGGTCAAGCAGTCAATTGGTTGCCAGGCAGACAGAGCAATGGCTTTTTCCTTGTGCTCGGCGCTTCTGGTTCGGGTAAGACCGAGACACTAAAAGTCCTGGGCAAGGGCATTAGCGACTTTGGCATCCCTGTCCTGATTCTGGACTTTCATGGTGATGTAACTTTCCCTGGCCTGCGATCTGTCCTGATGTCCTCTGGTACGTCAAGCGTAATTGGCATCAATCCAATGGAACTTGACTCAAAAAGTGCGGAAGAAACCGGACTTTATGACCAGAGAAAAGTCCTCAGAGACATGATCCGTAATGCGGTCCCATCTTTGGGGCATCGTCAGAACGCGATCCTTCGTGATGCAATAGAAGAAGCATATGCAAACGCTGGGTTTGATGACGGGAACTCATCGACCTGGAACAACCCTCCTCCGACTTTTGCAGACGTCGAATCCATTCTTTCAACCTGGGTTGAGGATGATTCGAAAAAAACACAGCGTTCTGCGATAGAGGGCTGCTTGGCCGCAATTCAGGAGATTTTTGAACACCCCGTCTTTCATCGACGAGAGCATGTATCGGTCGACGAAATGCTTTCCTCGAATGTCCGCCTTGACTTGAGCAAACTGACCGATGAGGTGCGATACATCGCAGCTGAGACTCTGCTCAGGAAGTTGTTCCGAGTCCTCCGACTCAAAGGACCGATTCCAGTTCAACCGGCGGACGATCGCCAGAGATTTCGCATGTTTGTGATCATCGACGAGGCGAAGATTCTCAGCACTGGTGGTGGAGACCCTGATGCACCAGATCGAATTCTCAACCTCCTGTTTACAGAGGCACGGAAATTCGGTCTTGGAATGATCCTAGCTTCGCAGATGAGCGATCATTTTGGCTCAGAGGTAAAAGCGAATGCCGCGAGTTGGTTGGTGCTAAAGCCAATGGACATTCGTGAGGCGAAAAAGAACGCACCGAACGTTCAAATGGATCCTGAAGCCTTAACAAGTTTGAAGGGGCGGGGAGACGGATACCTTCGCGATCGATCTTCACCACGCGCAAGAAGGATTCAGGTTCGACCATTGGACTGAGAGTCCTACTTTTTGTGTGACAAGACATTCTTAGACCTGATCGGCATTGGCTTCCAGAGAAAAGGGAACTCGTGCCGGGGTCTGCTGGGCTCATCTGTTCGCCAATCGGTACGGCACCAAAACGCCGATTTTTTGTCACACCCCTCCCGCCGTACCACGGACAAAAAGTCAGGAGGTTCTGAGACAAAACGGGGTTTGAGACGGATTTTGGGGGTAGGTGGCGATGGGGTCAGTCAGGAGCCCATAGCAAAAAGCCCCGCGTGGTGCGGGGCTCTGAGCGCCTGACAACCCAACTGAGCGAGTTAGCAGGACTTGTTTTGGCGGAAACGGAGGGATTCGAACCCTCGATGCGGCTCTACACCGCATACTCCCT
>JACCED011310367.1_pt1 | contig 10827 bp, 4 predicted proteins | sample 7455021 | NCBI WGS metagenome assembly JACCED01 (sample SAMN15323456, study PRJNA562643) | freshwater metagenome | isolation source: river surface water | place: USA:Blue River Watershed | collected 2017-08-19 | reverse complement strand
TCTGAGGTGGATTCAACCGTTGTGATACCAGCGTCTGCTTATGGACGGGATCTTCTTCAGGAGCCAAGGCAGGTTATTACCCGCCTCGTACTGAACCCAGGAAAAACACAGATTTTGGCGCAAGCCATTCAAGTAGTTGAAAGAGTAGGGAAGTAATGAAAACCTCCCGATTTAGTTTTCCTCGCCGCGTCCGGATACACGGTGGGGAATGTGGTGCAGTAGCACGTGCATTGCATCACGAGGCGAAGATTTCTTCTTCGCCGGCCGTGAAAGAGAACGTCTTTTTCACGACAAATGAAAGGAAACAAATGTCTACAAAGACAACTCTCAAGCGCATTGCGCTTGTTGCAGTTTCTGCATTGGGCTTTGGCTTGATGACCTCTGTAGCGCCCGCTTCTGCAACAATTCCTACAACGAAGGAATTTGTTAAAAGCGTTTCTTATGGCGATATAACACAGGATGGTCGTTCCACCATTGCTCGTGTCGGTATTTCAACTTCAGTGAGTGTTCGCCTGTCAACAGGCTCTTCACTCTCTGCTTCTGCAGCTGTAGGTAGCACGCTCACAGTTCAGACTTATGTAAAGTTTAGCCAAGTACCTTCGGGCGAAACTGTCCTAGGCGCAGGTTCAAACATTTCACCCACTTTGTCTGCAACCACCGTTACTGATATCGATGCGGGAGTACTCTTTACCGCGGGCGGCGCAGGTGCATCCGCGGGTGTAACTAACGCCGTAGTAACAGCTACTTCTGTAACTGCACCTAGCAGCATTTTGTTGACGGCTGCCTCCACCTCAATTGTTTTGGAAGGCTCTAAGTCAAATGTTGTTGTAGGTACAGCTACCTTTACCCCAAGCCAAGTTGGAACATATAAATTGTTCTCTTGGTCTGAAGATTCAACTGCTGGTAATACAGCTGGAACTTACGATGCCTCTGAGCGTTCTGCGACAAAGACCATTACTGTAGGTGGAGCCCCAACAACTATCGTTGTCACTCCTCTAAACGCAACATCTGGAGCTGTGGGAGCGACATATACAGCTGGATCAGGTGGCTACAGCAACAAGGGTCCTGTCTTCCAGATCTCAGTTAAAGACGCTGCTGGAAATCTGACTTCTTTAATACCTGGAGAAGCGCTTTCCGTCACATCAACAGACGGAACACTCTCAGATGCGAGCTTGACTGCAGCTGACTTCAATGAGAATGGTTATGCATATGTAACTATTACAGATGACGCTGATTCAACAGGAACGCTAACCGTTGCAGCAGCAGGATTCACAGCGACTTCAGTAGCGACCTCTTTCGCTGCAGAATTGGCTGATGTATACGCTGCTTCAGTTGGCTTCTACCAGACTTCTGGTGTCACGACTGCAAGCTCCGGCTTGACTGCATTGACTACAAGCAACCCGAACATCACATTTGCTGCTGGTAAGGCAGTGACCATGCGAGTTAACACGGCGGCTCTAACCACCGATACAACAGCGGGAATTCTTGTAATTGACAACGATGGAGATGTCTCCGGCGATCCAGCAATTTATTCTGGAGAGTCAGGAACTAACGAGACTCCAAACTATTCACTTGCTGTTGCAATTGAATCTGATGATGACTACGGAACAGTTACTCTTCCAACCGCAGGCTTAGTTGCAGGAGATTCAATTACTGTTTACATCATCAAGTCAGCCACGGACAGCATTTCAATGACACTTACTGCAGCAACTCCTGCAATTAGCTCTACCTCGACAATCTCGCCTTCATCGGCAAGCATTGTTACTGGCGGAGCAGTGGAATTGACTGCACAGTGCCTTGATCAGTTCTCACAGCCAATGGCTGGATGTTCAGTATCATGGAATGTCACTGCATTGACACGTAACGCAACTGCGACTCCAACAATCAAGTTGGCTGATGCAAATGGTTACTCAACCTATACATTGACTGATACTTCAACTTCAACAACCGTTCTGTCTTCAACAGTCACAGCAACTATGACCTATGCAGGCAGCTCAAACACTGAAACTGCAACCATCACCTTTGGTGCAGGAAATGCAGTAAACGCAATCGCCGTAACAACATCTCCAACAAAGACTGTAGCTACAACAGAGAGTGAAATCTCTACCACAGCTACTGGTCCGGAGGCTGGAGCTGTAACACTTGCATTCACAGTTACTGATGCGAACGGCGTTGCTCTTGCAGGTGTTCCAGTGACATTTACCGCTGATAGCGCAAATGTTTCTTGGAAGTCCTCATATCTTGATACAGCCAACCGTAAGTTGGCTTACACAAACACCAATGGTGTTGCAACCACCTATATTGCTGGCTGGGTTGCTCCATCAACTGTGACCGTAACCGCAACAGCAGGCACAAAGTCTGTGACAACAAAGGTCAACTTTGTTCCAACTGCTGCTTCTGCGCGAACAGTTGCTGTTACAACTGCTAATGGCATCGTCAAGGCGACTGTAAAAGATCGCTTTGGAAATGCTGTAAAGAATGCGACAGTTAACTGGTCTCGTGTAGGAACTGGCTACTTTGGAAGCGGAGTTTCGGCAACAACCGGAACTACCGATGTCAATGGCGAAGCTGAAATCCTCTTCATTGGAGATGGAACTGTTAAGGCTGAACTTGCAGTTGCAACCTATGCACAGTGTGATGATGCTTCCGGCTATGTCGGAACCACCGCAACTTCTGGCACTGGTGCTTCTCTTGCTCCAGCCGGTGTTTGCTCAGCCACAGTGGCTGTGACCGGTTCACAGGATGCAGCCACAGCAGCTGCCAATGCAGCTTCAGATGCTGCAGCGGAAGCAATCGACGCAGCTAACGCTGCGACTGATGCTGCAAACCTAGCTGCTGAAGCTGCAGATGCTGCAACAGTCGCCGCTGAAGAAGCACGCGATGCTGCAGATGCTGCAACAGCTGCTGTTGAAGAGCTTGCTACTCAGGTTGCCACATTGATGGCCGCCTTGAAGGCTCAAATCACAACCTTGGCCAACACAGTTGCCAAGATTGCAAAGAAAGTTAAAGCGTAAGCTTTAGCTCTCGTATAGAAGTACCCCTGGGGGCTCGATCGCAAGATCGAGCCCCCAGGGCTTTTTTAGACTTTTCAACTAGGCCGAGTCAATTCTTCTGATTAGGTTAAAGTGAGTATGTGAACCGATTTATTTCAGCAATATTCTTAATAACACTTTTTTCTATGCAAATGTCTCCAGTACACGCTCTAGATGTTCGCGAAATTGATTCGGTTCTTGTCACGTGGCCGGGTGCTGCTACTCCATCCACTAACATTGCAGAAATACAAAGAAATGTTGAAAATGATGTCTCTAGAAATTGGATGCGCTTCACCAGTTCCATAGGCGCCATGAAAGACCTTTCGATCAAATTTGAATTTGGGAAATCTGTTGAATCTATATCCATTTCTGGACCTATGCCTTGTGAGGGCGCCAAATCTGCTGAATTCATGAATCAAATTCGGGCGGAAACTTATCGACGTTTGGGTCTTGAAGATTGGACCAAGAGATATTTGGTAATTCTGGTTCCAAATGCTGGTTGTATTTGGCAAGGTAAGGCTCTACTTGGAAACCCTCAGTCATCGGGCGGTGTTCTTACGCTTCACGATACATCGTCAGCTTTTGTCATTACTCACGAATTGGGACATACTCTTGGACTGGGTCATACGAATTTCTTACGTTGCATCTCGGGCGTGAAAGACGGACCATGGGGATCCGACTGCAAGGCGGTTGAATACGGTGGAACAATTGATGTGATGGGCAATGTTTCGACCAATTCACCCTTATCAACATATCATCAATGGCGATTGGGTCTAATTCAGGGCGACCAAGTTATGCAATCTTGGACAACCGAGAAAATAGAATTATCCTCCTCAGATTCGGACGGGCGTACGCGAGCCATTTTTCTCCGCGATGGAGATTCAACTTATTGGATTGAATATCGAGGCGGCAACAGCGCGCTCTACGGGTATCAGCCTGGCCTGGTAATTTTCAGAACTGATCCGCCACCTTTGACGGCCTTGATTAGTCCAAATCCGGAAGATTCCCAAGGAAATGGATTCGGAAGCGGCATCGGTACTGATTTATGGATGTTGAATTTGGATAGCTATAGATACACAAATGGTCGAGCTTCGGGATCCATGACTTTACCAAGTTTCGCGACAGCAACTTTGCACAGTGGCAATATTTCAATCAGTGCTACATCAAATAAAGATGAAAATTCGGCAATAGTCTCGATTGTAAGAGCAAAAGACACTGCCTCGCCACCCACTCCAAGATTAATACCATCAAGTGCTTGGCGATCCTCCGAATCTGAAATCATTTTTCCTGGATTTGAAGACAAAGAAACTTCAGTAGCAGCATTTGAAATCCGCACGAATGGCGTTGTTACGACACTATTCGGCTCAGACTCACCGAATTGGGCTCCGACTTACATAGCTCCTTTGAAGGCCCCAAAAACAATCTTAGTTCGAGATTTGCCCGAAGGTTCGTATTCACTTTCAATCCGAAGTGTAGACTATGCCGGAAATAAGAGTGAATGGTCAACGCCGGAAGAAGTTTTTATTGACCGTGGATTTCCAATTGTGAAAAATGAATTTAATCCAATATCCGCTTCCCGAGACAAAGTAGTTCTTCAGTGGTCGGGTGCCACTGACAATGGAACTGGATTGTGTGAGACCAGCTTTTCAAATAGTTATGGATTCGTTTTCTATCAAGACAATTCAAGGCAGCGTCCAGAATTTGCAATTAAGGTGAAAGAAAGTTTTTCAGGTACTGCCAATGTAATCGATTGTTCGGGAAATGCGATTTCAACTTCCATCAATTTGCAGGCAGATTATAGACCAGCAGAGGAATCAAAAAGGACTGGTTTATGGCGAGAAGTACAAGTGGCCGGGGCTAGTGCGTTACATTGCCAAAGCAGATGCTCTGCATCCTTTTCTGCTGTTGGGAACATATCCGTTTTGGCTGGACGAGGAAGAGGGGAAATTTACGTTTCAAACAAGAAAGTTGGAAGATTCGAATCAACAACTGAAGGGGCTTCTAGAACTATCTATTCGAATAATTTCGGTAAATCTAGAAAAGTATTGCGTATAACGGGCACGGATATAACTTTGATTGGAATCGTCAATTACGAAGTTACATTGGGTCCTTTAATTAGGAAGCAGTTTCCGACAAGGATTAAAGATAGTTCTTTGGAAGATATTAACCAATCACGATTGTCTCAGTTTGGATTTTCTAGTTTAGATTTTGCGCCAGGTTGGACTATTTTACCCATGGCACGAGGTACAACCTTGCAAGATCCAACTTTAGATTTGTGCGAATTTGCCTACTCCTCGGAAAGTAGTCGCAAATTTCGGCGTCAGGTCGTAGCCACTTCTCCGAATTCGCAATATGAATTCTTGTCAACTGAGGTTGTGGATTATGGAACTCCAACCTCATCAAAGCTAGCTCTTTCAGAACTTAAAACTAATTTTAGTAAGTGTGTTGAGGAGAAAGGGGGGACTGGAAGGAATGGACTGAAAGTCGAATATAAGTTTTATGAAATGCCTATAAAAAATCTCACTTTGATGCCTGAATCTCAAAGGGTTTTGGTGCGAGCCACAATCGGTACAGGATCATTAACTCGGCAATTGCTGGGTTTCTATCAATTCTCAGGGCCATATTTTTCGGGGCTGTACATAGTCAAACAAGGCCCAAGCCCTTTTTCAGACTCCGAAAGTTATGAGTGGGCAAAGGTTGCTTCAGTCCTTGCTTTCCGGCTTTCTACCTAGTTTCAGGCATACTTAGCTCATGGTTATCATTGTTGGCGTTTCATTCGCGGCGCTTCTATTACTCATCGTTGCGGGTTTTCCACTAGCAATCTTGTTGCGAGCCAAGCTTTTTCCGAAAGAAGAACTACATGGACCTACAACTCTAGCTTTAGCGGTTTTGGGCGGTTTCGCAGTTTCTGCTTTTGCATCTTCATGGAGTTACGGATTAATTGGGATTGATAGTTACCCACTTATTTTCTGCGCAATTTTGATTATTTCCTGGCTTTTGATCATTATAAAGTCGAGCAGCCTAATCAGAGATTTTTTTCAAGATTGGAAAAAGTCTGATTTAGGCTTGCTTGTTCCAGTCTTATTCAGTGTTTACTTATCTCGTCCGTATTGGTCAAGTCTATTAGAACCAATGATGCGAGCAGGCGATGGTCCGGATACCACTCAAAACTTAATGGCAGCACAGAGCGCTCGTTCGCTCGGTGGTAATTGGTTTAAACAGGCAGAACAATTCAATCAATTTGTTGGTGTCGAAAATTTGCGAGAAGGGGTGATGCAATTATATCGGCTACCTTCGTTTCGAGATCAGGCAGGTATTGATTACCTTGTTTATGGAACCAGGTGGGGACTCACGGTACCTTACTCGCAGGTGTTGAGATTCGCCGGAAATTATTCTATTCTTTGGGAAACTGGAGTAGTGCTACTCACATCTCTGATTGCCTTAAGTTTAGTAATCTTTTCAACTTCTCGGCTGATTTCGAAAAATCCAATCATTCCTTTGTTGGTGACTGTTGCTGTAATTTTCAATACGCCCTTTTTGGTGCAGTACTTCAATGGTGGCCTTTCGCAGGCTTGGGCCGTCGCTTCAACCTCAGGTTTCTTCTTAGCCTTGGTCATAATTCTGAAATACACGAAAAGTGAAAAATTAGAGAATCAAAATTTCTATACGGTCCTATTCATTCTTGTTTGGCTAGGTATTTCGGTGACTTACATTGATGCAGCAATAGTCATTGTACTTTTCTGCATTTTGTTTTTCCCAACCCTTTATATGTTCAGATTTGGGCGAAATAAAAGTATTCTGAAGGTCGTAATTTTCTCGAGCATCCTCTCTGCAACGTTGGTACCAATATTCACCATAGCTACTGGATACACCCTTGATTATCGCCTCAAAGCTGCAACTGGAACTGGCATACCCTCACAGATATGGCCGCTACCATCGGAGTTAATAGGCATGATCAACATCTTCACTTCGGGAGTCAGTTCAAGGTCAACTGAAACTCTATTGTTAGCACTGCTAATCACGGGGTATTTGATTTTCAAAATTTGCCAAGGTGTTTTTCGGAGGAGTGAAACTTCTTGGATAGCCGCAATAGGCCTGGTTTCGTTGCTTACATTTGGTGTAGGCTATTTACTATCTATTACGGGCCGACAAGGTACCAACTATATCTATTTGAAAGTGTCAACCTATGTCGCTCCAATAGCGATTGTCATATTTTTCTCTTTGCTTGATCACTCTTTCAACAAATCTGCAAAATTGTCCAAAATACGCAAACCTTATTTTTTGATTTTACCAACCTTGGTTTCTGGACTTGTACTTCTCTCTGGACTTAGTGCGAACAGTAGTTATTACAGATTGGGAATGACAGTTCCATACGGGTTCAAACCTTTTCTGGAGAGCTCTGAAACGCAAAAGGAATTAAACACCTACAATTACCTTACCACTTACATAACATCTTCAAATCTCCTAGGAGTTCTTGGAAATGTGCATTGGATTTCTAAAGCTCCAAATGATCTTATCTTGGATAACAGACTAGATGTTGAACTTCGGTTGATTTGTTTTAGTGTAGATACGACATGCACTCCTAATACAAAGCGAATTAGTGCTCCGAATCTAGAGTCTTTTGGCTTGATTGTTTATGAATCACCAATAACAACTCGTGAGTTCTATTCATTCACACCTAAGGAGCGATTTGATGAGAATTTTAAGGTATTTGGACAAACTCCGCAGGAAATTCCATCTCGCTTCATCGGTGGAAACCCTTATTACAACGATTAGGAGTGAGATACTGTGAGTGCTAAGCAGCAGAGAAAATTGTCCAGAATCAGCTCCCTCAGATTCTCCTCGATGGAAGAATTTTTTGTTGCCTGTTTCGGCCTTGTTGCCACGGTAATTTTCACTGTCTGGTCCTTCTCTGGCTCGCCAACCCGAACTGAGAATTCAGACAAGTTGGTCTACGTATGTGCCGGCATAAGCGCATTTATTTTCGGTTTATATTCACTGAAAAGACGTCTAGGAAAATTCGCTCTCCAAATAATTGTATTTCTTGCATGGAGCTTTGCTCTTATTGGAATATTCGTAGTTGAACATAAAGATATGTCAAAAGAACATCCCATGGGATTTGGTATAGGAGTTGGCCTACTCTCCTTCATTTTATTACCACTGTTTTATATGTATCTCGAGAAAAGAAGAGTCCACAAATCGATAAAAGTAGTTTCCTGGATAGTTTCAATATTCGTGATAATTAGTGTTTCCTTAGCATACTTTCAAACAGATACAACTTTACTTGAATCCGGTCACTCAGAATATGTTATAAACGAAATTTGGGCACCTGCAGCGGGATTTAATACCTACCAGGATTTCATTCCACAATACGTCTATCTCATCGGATGGATACTCAAGCCACTATTGATATGGCTGGGGGCTGCAGAAGGCACCAAAGTATTAGTTCTGATTTTGACAGCATTTGGTTTCGCCTGTCTTTCTATTATGATCTGGCTGAGCAAAAAAGCATGGCGACAACTCCCTTGGCCCGTATTAATTTTGATATTGGTTCCATTTTCAACGCCAACTCCAGGCTGGAATCGAATATCCTTTATAGGACCAGCTAGCACACTTCTGTCTGGTCCTGCTCTCCGTGTCCTCGGGGGACTATTAGTAGGCTTAGTAACAATCGTTGCCGTAGATAGAATCTTCAACAATAAATCAAGAGTCTGGTTGATAGGTTTACCGGGGATAGTCTCTGCTTTGGTTATTTGGAATAATTTGGATTTTGGTTTGGCAGCCTTTGTGGCTTCCGTTGTTGTGGTGATAACAGCTTCTGCTGTTCTTCAGAGACAGAGCAAACTACTTTTCCCAGTATTTCTTGTTGGTCACCTTTTGGGGCATCTTATAGTTCTTGTCTTTCTCAGTACCCAGGGAGCGATTCCAAATTGGGCCTATTTTGGTTGGTTTGTTCGGCAATTTGGTGGCGGTTTTGGTGGAGTTACCATAGAAATTCCTGGCCCAGTTTTAATTTCTCCACCACTAATGTTTGCGTCAGCTGCTGTTGGAGTCTACGCAATCCTCCGTTGGAATAATCTTGCAGAGGACTTAAGAACCTCTCAGAATTGGCGATCTGCTATTTCTGCAGCGTTTTTTGGCTCCTTCTGTGTATTTGCTCTTCCGTACTATGTAAATAGGTCATATCACGCAGGACAAATGTCGATTCTATATATTCCCCTTGGAATAGCTTTAATTGCCTCTTTGGGATTAATTTTTAACACTAGAGAAAGGGAGAAGAAATTTACTCTTCAGAGAGCGTTTCCTATATTCATAACTTCGTTTATGGCAGCAACGATTTTTCTCATACCAAATCCAACTATTGAATGGGATCGAATCACAGGTGGAAATGCAAATGGAACATTCCCTCGCCAACCTCTTATGAAAGTCATTAAAGTAATGCCTTCTGCCAAAGAATATGCAGAAGCAAATCGCAAGTCAATTGGTTTTTTTGGAGAGGGTGGAAACTATGTTCATGCTCTAAACGGATTTCCTAGTGCCAATATTTTTAATTCCCCTCTAGACCTTTTTCAAAGTGATGCAGCAGTACAGTTATCTTGTAGAATTCTGAGAGAAAGAAATTTTGATTTATTACTTTTGACTGAATCTGCTGAATATACTTTTGCTTGGAGCGATGGATCACTTTGCGAGGGTATGTATAAGATTGAAGTCATTCCGGGTATTGGAAAAGTAGGAGTAAAGCAGTAGCTTAAAAGGTCCAAGTAGCGGCAATTCGATGGCCTTCCTGCATCTATGAATCCAAGTTAATTGATTTTCAAAGGTTTTGTAAGAATCCTTCAGTTAGGGAATTTCTTCGGGTTTTATGTGCGCTTTCGGGCCTTTTCAGATCCTAGTTCGGTAGGGCACACTTATGGTGTGATTCGGCAGCGGCGAGGGGTCCTTCGCTTGGTGCTGATAGCCCTATTTCTGGCACTGTTGGTGCCCACGGGGGCGCAGGCGGATGGTTCGCTGCAAGGTAAGTACCTTTTGGATTTCTACCCAATTCGGACACCTTTGGGCAGCAGCAATCTGAATTTAGATCAAGCCAAAAAATTGGCTCAAGGTGTGAACTTTGCTTACAGTGAGATTTCGGGGGAAAAATTCAAGTTTGATTTTGGAGTTCTAGCTACAGAGATAACGAGTGAAAAACTCATAAAGGCGCCTCGCGATGTCGATGATTTGATTGCTGCTACTCGACGCAACAAAGTTGAGGGTTACGTCAAAGTCATTTCCGTTGGAGTTATTCCGAAAGATGGCGGAAATAAGTATGCGGGAATTGCAAATTTGGGCGGTAACACATCTCTTATTAATGGTTTATTTGATTCAATTGGAACCACGATTGATGTGCTGAATCATGAAATCGGTCATAATTTAGGGCTTAACCACAGTAACTCAATGGTTTGTACTGATATAGCCGCTGGGCCAGTGCAATGTGACCCCTATGAATATGGTGACCGCTTTGACACTATGGGTTCTTATCCAAACTACTTTAGATCTGAAATCTATTTACGGCTCTCAGCTTTCAATCTTGATTACTTGGGTCTATTGGATGAAACAAGCAAAGTATTTGTATATCAGGATACAGAGATTGAGTTAGATGGACTTTATTCCGGTAGTGGCAAAGTTCCCAGGGTTGCCTTTTTACCCATACTTAATTCACTTGGATATTCAATTGAGTACAGACCGGCGGTCAAAGTTGATGAAAAGATGGATGACACAAGAATTGATGTACCGGATCGCCCCGGTTATTACTGGA
>JACCED010769440.1_pt1 | contig 10827 bp, 6 predicted proteins | sample 7455021 | NCBI WGS metagenome assembly JACCED01 (sample SAMN15323456, study PRJNA562643) | freshwater metagenome | isolation source: river surface water | place: USA:Blue River Watershed | collected 2017-08-19 | reverse complement strand
GGCGGTTCATCGCATGAAAACCTTGGAGCCCGCGCAAGAGGAGCGCCTCTTTGCCCCTTTCATCGATTCTGTGGACGGCACACTTTGTTTGCCTGCCGATTCAAATGCTGCGCAAATCAACGAAATTACTGCGGCGCAGCGCCTCCGATTTCCGCTGATTCTCGATGCCACAGCCACCCTCGAGGAACAGATCAACGCGGCAACACATGCCTCCGCCTCCTGTCGCTTTGGTCCGTACTGCGACAACATTCTTGGGGTGAACTGGCGCCTCCCCAGTGGCCGCCTCGTCCGCATCGGAGAGCGTGTGGTCAAAACAACAACCGGCTACGACTGGCTGCGCTTTCTTTTGCACAGCGGTAGGCGATACGGCGAACCACTCGACTACGTCATCCGACTTCGTCCGGACTGCGGGTTCGAGGTCGTGGCGTATTTCGATGGCGCCCTGCCTCTGCTGCGAAGCTGTGTTCACCGGCTTCTTCACAGTGGCTGGATGCACTGGTGGGATGCCGTGGACTTTTTATGTGGAAGCGGTCCTGCATCCGTACGGGTTGCAGTCCATTGCCCGCGTGCCGAGGCTGGAATTTTCGTAACTGAGCTCTCGCGCGTTGCGAATGAGTGCGGAGCCCGAGTGCGTTTTGAGGAGGCGGTGCAACCACCACGCGATGGTCTTCCCGATGTAGTTGCGAAAACCACACCCGACCGGGCGATCAGCCTGGCGCTTGCGTTGGGCGGCGATTCCGAGCGCTGCATCGCGCTTTGCTACAACGGAGTCGTGCACGTCCATCTGGCCGAGGGCGGTGACATCGCCGAGCGCGCCCACGCACTCATGCAGCCGCATCTTGCCGAGCTTCACGCGCTTGGTGGCGACTGGCATTCGCGCTGGCTTCCCGCGACTCCTCCGACCGTCACTGAATCGCGATGGATTGAAACCTTGGAGCAAACCATTCATGCACGCTAAGACATCGCCAAAAGACTACTTCTCCAACTGCACTCACTGCGGGTTCTGCCTCGCGGTGTGCCCCACCTACAAGCTCTCCGGCGACGAAAATAATTCACCCAGGGGCCGTCTACGCATCTGGAGCGAGGAAGCCGCCGGCCGCCTCCCGCGCGACGAGTGGACCGATTTTTACACTGACGAATGCGTCGGATGCCTCGCTTGTGAGACTGCCTGCCCTGCACAGGTCCCTTACGGCGCTTTGTTCGAACAAACCCGGCACGAGCACGTGTCTGCGGGACGCTCACGTCCATCGCTAGCACTGCGACTCGCGGCCAAAGCAGTCACAAAACCTTCGTGGTTCAATTTCGCGATGCTGCCTGCGCGTCTGCTGCGGCGCCTCGGACTGCGTGTCCACCGCTTCCTTTTCCCGGGCCAGCCATCCATGCTCGAAAGCACCGCGACCTACGCAGAGAAACTGATGCTGCTTCACCGACCAACTGGGCCCCGCGTTGCACTGTTGACCGGCTGCCTGATGGAGGCAGCTTTCCGCGAAATCAATTTTGCAACGGTCCGCGTGCTCATCGAAAACAACGTGCAGGTCGTCATCCCTAAAGCACAAACCTGCTGCGGTGCATTCCAAGAGCACACCGGAATCGACGGTGCGCACGCCTTGCACAATCAAAACCGCGGCGCCTTTCTTGAATTGGACGTCGACGCCGTGCTCAGCAACTCCTCCGGCTGCGGTTATGCGCTCGGCAAATCACTGGCTCCCGAGCGCCCGGTGCGCGACGTTCTCTCCTTTCTGGGTGAACTCGCACCCATTCGACGGGCGCGCGGGGAGACGGGAGCGCGCCTTTACGTTGATCTTCCGTGCCATCTGGTTCACGGGCAAAAGGCGCCCGGGATCCCTAAAAACGTGCTGGATGCAACGGGTTACCGCTGGGAACTGGCTCCAAACGCGCGGGACTGCTGCGGTTCGGGAGGTGTTTACAACGTTCAGAAGCCCGAGAACGCGCAGGCGATTCTAGCCGCGAAGGCGGCCTTCCTAAACGAGGCAGAGGGGCAACCCGTCATTCTGGGCACCTCGAACCACGTCTGCATGATGCAATGGCATTCCGCTGGCGCCACGGGACTTGTTCAAAAACCGTTTACCACGAGACACATCATACAACTTTTGGATCCCGGAGACGCATTTGCGATCCCTGAAAAATCCAAATCAGCAGACAAAAACTAAGGAATTCCCAACCGAGGGGTCTACTGGTATGACCTCTAGCCCCTCCGGGACACTCTATGAATCAAATCGACCTCAAAGGCCGCGCAGCGGTCGTCACGGGCGGTGCTCGCGGCATCGGCTTTACGATCGCCCAGCGCTTCCTTGCCTCCGGAGCCAGTGTTTCGCTTTGGGATGTAAATGCCGAAGCCCTGGAAAGCGCCGCACGCGCTCTCGCCAATGCGGGAGCGGTGCACACAGCACAGGTTGATCTTGCGAACCTCGCGTCGGTGCAAGCCGCTGCCACCTCGACCGCAACCGCCCTCGGCAAACTCGACATTCTGGTCAATAACGCGGGCATCACAGGCGGCAACGCAAAAACATGGGAGCTCAACCCCGAGGATTGGCAGCGCGTGATGGAGGTAAATCTCAACGGCCCGTTCTACTGCTGCCACGCCATCGTGCCACACCTGCTCCGCAACGGCTACGGCCGCATTGTGAACATTGCCTCCATCGCAGGCAAGGAAGGCAACCCCAATGCATCCCACTACAGCGTTTCAAAAGCAGGCGTAATCGCGCTCACAAAATCGCTCGGTAAGGAACTCGCGAATTCGAACATTCTCGTCAATGCAGTCGCGCCTGCGGTCATTGCGACGGAAATGCTGGATCAAATGACTCAGGCGCACATCGATTACATGCTTTCGAAAATCCCGATGAACCGTTTCGGCAAGAAAGAGGAAGTCGCCGCGCTCGTCGCATGGCTCTGTTCCGAGGACTGTTCTTTCTCAACCGGCGCCGTCTTTGACCTCTCCGGTGGCCGCGCCACGTATTGATCCCAGCCATTTCATCGAAGCACTCATGAACATCACCACCATCCAACGCCCTGCGTCCCTCGTCGAGGGAGTCTGCCAGCAGCTTGCGGAGATTATCCGGGGAGGCGCAGCAGAGGAGGAACGCTGGCTCCCAGCCGAGCGTTCGCTTGCAGAAAAGCTCGGCGTGAGCCGCACTGTTGTGCGCGAGGCTACCAAACGACTCGAACAACAGGGACTGCTCGAAATCCAGCACGGCAACGGCATCAAAGTTGTGGACAAGCTGCACCGTCCGCTCAACGAATCGCTCTCCCTGCTGATTCCTGATGTCGCTGAACGTCTGAAGCAACTCAATGAGACGCGTCTTTCCATTGAGCCGGACGCGGCTGCATTCGCAGCCGAGCGCGCCAGCAAAAAACAGGTCCTCACCCTGCGCCGAATTCAGGGCCAGCTCGAGTCCGCGCGGGACAACACGGCTGCCATTGAAGCTGACATCGCCGCACACCACGCAATCGCGGATGCAAGCGGCAACCTGATCTACAGGCTTATCCTGGATTCCCTCGCCGAGTTGAGCGTCGCCAGCCGCCTTCGCACCATCGGGAGGATTGGAAAGAAAACCGCCGTTGAACACCACGCGCGGATTCTGGACGCCATCGAACGACACGATCCCGATGAGGCGCGCGAAGCAATGAGGGAGCACATCAACGCTGCAGGTGAAGACATGGACCTCGCCTCGCTCAAATCCCGCAACGGTAAGTAACCCATGAAACAGCTCCCCCCACTTCTGGCGTGCATTGCCCTCGTAATTCCGGCCCGGGCTGAGGTCCGTGTAGAGACGACTCCAGTGACCATGCGCGACGGCATCAAACTTGCCACCGACGTTTATCGCGACGATTCAGTCGCCACTGCTCCGGTAGTGCTGATGCGCACCCCTTACGACCGGACGAAAGCCAAGGGCAGCGCAGAACGGTTCGCGAAGGCAGGCTACATCACAATCATTCAAGACTGCCGCGGGACGCGGGCCTCGGAGGGGGTGATGGCACCGTACAACAACGAGGGCCAGGACGGCTACGACACCATTGAATGGATCTCGCGGCAGCCCTGGTGCAGCGGCCGTATCGGCATGATGGGCGGCTCGTACGTGGGGGCGGTTCAGTGGCAGGCCGCCGTCGAGCATCCCCCGGGACTCTCAGCGATCGCACCTCAAGCGACGTGGAGCAGTTTCTACCGAAACCTTTACCTTGGCGGCGCAGTGCGTCTTTCGCTCATCGCGGGATGGATTGCGGGGAACACCGCCAAGCCAGAGGGTATGAAGCCGGCGGACATGAACGTGGCGCTCATGCACCTTCCTCTCAGCGGCGTCGACGAAGCCATCGGATGGCCCATGCCGTGGCTTGACGCGTTCCTTACACATCCCGAACCAAACGGGTTCTGGGACCGTCTCGACCTCACGTCACGACTTCCCGAATTAACACTCCCAGCCCTCCACGTGGTTGGGTACTACGATTTCTTTTCGCGCGAATCCGTGGGCAACTTCATGATCATGCGCAACCAGGCGCGGGATCATGCGACGCGGAACCAGCAGCGCCTCATCCTCGGCCCGTGGGATCATGGCACCGTGGGAAAAACAAAAGTCGCTGAGGTCGAGTTCGGCCCCGAGGCGTCTCTGGATACTGCGGCCCTGCAGATGGACTGGTTTGACCGGCACTTGAAACAGGACCCCGCCGCGCGTTCAAAAGCGTTTCCGCCGGTGCGTTTTTTTTCGATGGGCGACAATGTCTGGCATGAGGCTCAATCATGGCCGCCGGAGGGCTTCAGCGAGACATCGTTCTACCTACACTCCAATGGAAAGGCGAATACACGTCAGGGCGGCGGACGACTCAGCCGCGAGGCTCCAACGCGGGAAGAACCGGCTGACCGCTTCCGCGCGGATCCTGCGAATCCTGTGCCCGCATGTCCCATCACTGAAACGCGACCCATGAAAGCCGCGGTATGGGGTCCTGTGGATCAAACGCAGAATGAAAACCGCGACGATGTCCTTGTGTACACCAGCGACGAGTTGCAGGAACCGCTTTCATTCGCCGGCAATCTCGAAGCGAAACTGCACGTCTCCGCAGACACTCCGGACGCGGATTGGGCGGTGAAGATTGTAGACGTTCGTCCCGACGGCTTCGCTCAAAACCTCGCCGCGGGCATCCTTCGCGGCCGTTACCGCGACTCGCTGCTCACGCCGAAGCCTCTAAAGTCCGGTGAAGTGGTCGAGATCACCGTTGATCTCGGTCCATGCGCCGCGACCCTTGCAAAGGGACACCGGCTTCGCGTTGATGTCTGCGGCTCACTGTTTCCCCTCTACGACCGCAACCCAAACACCGGAGAAGGCCCGTTCGGTAGTCGAACTGCAGTCTCAACCGAACGCGTATATCATAAACCCGGCGCGCTTTCGCGAATCGTGCTGCCATGCCGCAGGCCCTGATTTTGGCTTATGAAACGCCTGCTTTTGCTCGCCACACTTGGATTCGTCGCCGCGCTTCACGCAGCGGATGACGACACCGCATTCTTCGAAGCAAAGGTTCTACCGATTCTTCAAAAACGTTGTTTCGAGTGCCACTCGCACGAGAACAAAATCAAAGGTGGTCTTGCCCTCGACTCCCGCAGCGGATGGGAGCAGGGCGGAGACAATGGCCCTGCCGTAATTCCCGGCGATCTGGAAAAAAGCCTCGTGATCAAAGCGGTCCGCTACACCGACGCGGACTTCGAAATGCCGCCCAAAGGCAGGCTGCCTGCTGAGGAAATCGCTGCGCTTGAAGCCTGGATCAAGCAAGGCGCCGCCGACCCACGCGTGAGCAAGACTTCCTCAACCCGCAAGGGCGTCGATCTGATTGAGGGCAGGAAATTCTGGGCCTTTCAACCGGTCTCTAACCCTGCGCCTCCGGCAGTGGAGGACACAGCGTGGCCGTTGGATCCGATGGACCGTTTTATCCGTGCAAAACAAGAGCAGTCTTCTGTGAGCCCGGCGGGTGATGCCGACCGCTACACCTGGCTGCGACGGGTGTCCTTGGATCTGGTTGGGATTCCCCCGACGCCTGCGGAGATATCGTATTTTGTGAAAGATAACGCTCCGAACGCCTGCGAGAAGGTCGTCGACCGCCTACTTGGCTCGCGTGGATACGGCGAACGCTGGGCTCGCCACTGGCTCGACCTGACCGGTTACGCGGACATGATGGGCACCTCCAATGGTGTATTTGCAGAGCACGCCTGGCGTTACCGCGACTACGTCATCGCCGCATTCAATTCCGACAAGCCGTTCGACGAGTTCGTGCGTGAACAAATTGCGGGAGATTTAATGCCCGCTAAATCGACTGAAGATCATGCGGAAAACATCATCGCCACCGGCTTTCTCATGGTCGGCGACGTCGAGATCGTGAATCCCGACAAGGCAAAGATGGAGGCGGATCACATCGATTCGCAAATCATCAAAATCGGGCAGACTTTCCTCGGCATGACGCTCGGTTGCGTGCGATGCCACGATCACAAGTTTGATCCTGTTGGCCTCGAGGATTATTACGGCATTGCTGGGATGCTCCGCAGTTCCCCGGCGACCCACAAAATGCCGGACATGGGCGTCTGGAGTTCTCTCAATGAGACGGTGCTTCCTGAAACTCCCGAGCAAATTATCGCACGCCGGAAAATCGAGGGGGAAACCACTGAGCGAATCGCGAAGTTAAACACTGATCAAAAGACTCTCACTGCAGAAAAGGCAGATCTCACCAAACAACTCGCTGCCATCTCAAACACGGCGACCGCCCCGAAGCAAGCGGCGCAGGCCAGTCAGGCGGATCCTGTGTCTAATTCCTCTGAAAACGCACAGAGGGAGACTGTGAATGTACCGCAAGGTCCTACCGCGACAGACAAGGATGCATTTACAAAGCGGCGGGATGAGATCGATGCGCAACTCAAGAAAATTGCGGACCAAATCAAGCACGCTGAATTTTTCCGCGACAAAAGGCCAAAGGCATTTGCAATGAGCGACGGACCCAGTCCCGCCGATATGCCAGTTTACGTAAGGGGCAACCCGTATGCGCCTGCCGCTGGATTGATCCCACGAGGAACCCTGCGAGTCGCGTCCTGGGAGCCGTTCCCATCCATCCCAGAAGGCCAGAGTGGACGCGCCCAGCTCGCACACTGGCTTGCGGACAAACGCAACCCTCTTACAGCACGCGTGACGGTAAATCGAATCTGGCAGAAACTTTTTGGCGAGGGGCTCGTCCGCAGCGTGGACTACTTTGGAGTCCGCGGTGAAGCGCCAACGCATCCCGAACTGCTGGACCACCTGGCGACGCGATTCATGAACGCAGGCTGGTCTCAGAAGTCGCTTCTTCGCTCCCTTGTACTAAGCCGCACTTACAGACTGAGCAGCAACAACGACACGGCTGCCTCAAAGCTTGATCCGGAGAACAAGCTTCTGTGGCGCATGAACCGCCAGCGCCTCGATGCAGAAGCCATTCGCGACTCCATACTGGCGATCAGCGGCGAGCTGACACGCGATAGCGGCGGTCCAGCACTCGTCCTCGAAAATCCTGAAAACTGCGGCGCTCTTGCGCTCAAAGGCGTCAATCCTCCAAACTACACCCACAAGGTACCGCGCCCGGGCCAGGAGTTAGAGCGCACCATCTATCTCCCAGTTCTGCGGAACAATTTTGCCGGACCGGACCGCGTCCGAAATTTCTTCGACTTCGTCAACCCCGCGCAAATCTCAGGACAACGCCCCCAGACGATCGTACCGACCCAGGCTCTGTTCCTGCTCAACAACGATCTCCTCCGCAAGCGTTCTGCCAATCTGGCAAAACAATTGACCGAAACCATCCGCGATCGAGACACACGCATTGAGGAAGTCTGGCTGCGCACGCTGGGGCGCCCCATCACGCTGGAGGAGCGGGCAGAGGCCGCGGCATTTTTGGAAAAAGTCGGCGCCGGTTCGAATGCCACGCCCGCCAATGACTTTTTGGCTTTCACAGAACTCTGCCACGGCGTACTCGCGTCAAATCAATTCATATTCCGACTCTAACCCAACGCGTATTCACACCATGAAAACACTGAATCAGCTCACACGCCGCGAATGGCTTCGCCGCTCAGCGTGTGGTTTCGGGGCCCTCGCGCTGCAGGATGTTCTACGCGCAGCCGCCAATCCGCTTGGGGCGCGCATCCCCGGCATGACGCCGAAGGCGAAGCGGGTCATCTTCCTCTTCATGGCGGGGGGACCTTCGCAGCAGGATTTGTTCGACCCTAAACCTTTCATCACCGGCAAGCACGGACAGACAATCGACTCACCACTTCGAAAAGAAGTCACACAGGTGGGGACAGACAAGTATCTGGCGCTTGGCCCTGTGGCGCCCGTACAGCCGCGCGGCGATTCAGGCATGGTTGTGTCAGATCTGATGCCGCATCTTGCCAGTGTTGTTGACGACATATGTCTGCTGCGGGGCATGAACGCCGACAACCCCCAGCATGCCGGCGCAACGCTGCAATTCCACACAGGCACCTTCGCAGAGGTGCGCCCATCGATGGGCGCATGGATCAGCTACGGACTCGGCACGGAGAACCGCGACCTCCCGAGCTTCGTCTCCATCCAGCCCGGTGGCGTGCGGGAATACGGCTCTGCATTTCTTCCCGCAATCCACCAGGGTACGGCGCTGACGGTTCCCCTCACCGACAATGCCGTGGCAATCGAGAACCTTCGCAACGCCGCGCCCTCCGACGGCACTCAGCGCGAGCGAATCGATTTCATGCAAAGGATGAACAACCGGCTCCTTGGGGAGATCAAGGGTGATCCAAACATGGAAGGCATGATTCAAAATCTTGAACTCGCTTTCCGCATGCAGACCACCACACCCCAAATCGTGGACATCTCGAACGAGACCGAGGCGACCCGCCGGTTGTATGGCGTGGACGGAAAAGAAACGGATAAAAACGCAAGGGCGTGCCTTCTGGCGCGCAAGCTGAGCGAGTCCGGCGTCCGCTTCGTGCAGGTCACAATGGGAGGGTGGGATCACCACGGGGATATCCGCGGCAATCTCCCAAAACTCTGCGCACAAACAGACCAGCCGGTCGCGGGACTGCTCAAGGACCTTAAGTCACGCGGACTTCTGGAGGACACGCTGGTTTTATGGAGCGGCGAATTTGGGCGCACGCCATGGAGCCAGGATCTGAGCGGAACAGCGCCCATTGAAAAACACGGACGCGAACACCAGCCTGAGAGCTTTTGCGCATGGATGGCGGGCGGTGGAATCAAGGGTGGCATGACCTTCGGCAGCACGGATGACATGGGCTACCGCGTACTCTCTGGAAAGGTCCACATTCACGACCTGCACGCAACAATCCTGCATCAACTCGGAATCGACCACTTGAAGCTCACTTCGCGTCATCTCGGGCGCGATTTCCGTCTCACTGATGTCTATGGCGAAGTGGTGAAGGAAATCCTAGCTTGATACAGGGCGTATTCAGGGTCCGTTCACGGCGCATCCTCTTTTGCTCATGGAGCGCCGAAACGACTCGGTCCCACTCTCGCACGCGAGGGTGGCGTGATCTTTTTAGAGTTCCCTGTTCAAGCCTTTTGGTCTTTTTCCACCACTGGCAAAATTCGCCGTAAATCCAAATCCTCCTGCGTGCAAATCTCAACACCCTGCCATCGTCGCGGATTGCGTCACCAAGTTTTGTTTTTGATCGTTGCACTCGGCGCCTCTGCACTAATCATCAACGCTCACGCCGCCTCGGTATCGCAAACGCCGACTCCGAAGCAACTGGGCGACTTTGAGAAATTGGCTCGTGAGGAAACGTGGGTTGAAAAGAGACCGAACGCTAGTGGCCAGATCGAGGCAGTCAACGTCACCGACAAAATCTGGACGCAGGCGATGCAGGCCACGTTGGACTCCAAAGGCTCGCTGTACATCCCGGCACGGCAGCAGCCCTACTATCTCGATGCCCCATTGGTACTGCGCTCAGGCCAGAAAATTGTCGCCGACAGGGATGCGGAAATCCGGCTTAAACCGGGGAGCAACACTTGTTTGGTACGCAACGCCGGAGTCGTGTCCTTCCGCGACCACCCCGTGCCATCTGAGACGAACCCTGACACAGACATCAGCATCGAAGGGGGCATATGGAGTACACTTGCCGTATCTAAAAGCGAATCCAATGGGAATACGCGCGGACATTCTTCAAAAGAGAATTACGCATTCGGAACGCACGGTGTGATTCTGCTGCAAAACGTGCGCCGTGTGCGCGTGGCAAACGTCACGGTCCGTCAAAGCCGCCCGTTCGCAGTGCACCTCTCAAACGTTCAGAACTTTGAAGTCGAGGATATCCACCTCGACGATCACATGCGCGATGGCGTGCATGTGAACGGTCCAGCCAGCGATGGTCTTATTCGCAACGTCGACGGTGTTTCCCACGACGACACGGTCGCGCTCAATGCTTGGGACTGGAAAAACTACGCGCCAAGCTACGGTCCAATCGAGCGTGTGGTCATCGAAGACATCCGCGGCGGGCCCGCGGGCGTCCCCTCTGCCAACGCAATCCGCCTCCTCCCGGGAATCAAAAAATTCGATGATGGCACGCAACTCGACTGTCACTTATCGGATGTAACCATTCGGCGAGTCACAGACATCGACTACTTTAAAATCTACGACCAGCCGAATCTTGAGCTGGGACGGCAAACAGATTTCAGCGCCGGCGTCGGCAGCGTGAACAACCTCTGCTTTGAATCACTGGTCTTTACGCGCCCCAGCCGGATCGAACTTCACGCGAACACGAACGGCATCTCCATTCGAGACGTCCGTTTAATGCATCCCACCCCTCCTGATTGGCGTCTCCTGTTC
>JACCED010711753.1_pt1 | contig 10827 bp, 8 predicted proteins | sample 7455021 | NCBI WGS metagenome assembly JACCED01 (sample SAMN15323456, study PRJNA562643) | freshwater metagenome | isolation source: river surface water | place: USA:Blue River Watershed | collected 2017-08-19 | reverse complement strand
AAGATCATTACCACCGCCGAAGGCGGCATGGCCCTGACCAACAGCGACGAGTTAGCCGCCCAAATGGCCCTGCTGCGTAGCCATGGCATTACCCGCGACACCGCCCAAATGACCCATGTGCCAGACGGCCCTTGGTACTACCAGCAAATTGGCCTGGGCTACAACTACCGCATGACAGAGCTGCAAGCCGCCCTGGGGGTGAGCCAAATGCAGCGGCTGGACGCATTTGTGAAGCGTCGCCACCAGCTGGCTCAGCGCTACGACCAGCTTCTAGCCGCATTGCCTGTCGCGACACCGTGGCAGCATCCGAATAGCTATTCTGGTCTGCACTTGTACGTGGTGCGCCTGCAACTGCACAAAATCAACAAAACCCAACGCCAGGTGTTTGAAGCACTGCGCGAGCAGGGCATAGGTGTCAACCTGCACTACATCCCTGTGCACACCCAGCCACATTACCAGCGCATGGGTTTTAAGCTGGGCGACTTTCCGCAGTCCGAGCAGTATTACGCCGAGGCCATCAGCCTGCCAATGTACCATACGCTGACGGACGAGCAGCAAGCCCAGGTGGCGGCAGTGCTGCAAAAGGTTTTAGAAGCATGAAACTGGCGCTAGGAACAGTGCAGTTTGGCTTGGACTATGGTGTTGCCAACAAGTCTGGGCGCGTTACTGCGCAAGAGGCCGGTGCGATTCTCCAGCGGGCACAAGCCTGTGGATTGGACACACTTGATACAGCCATTGCTTATGGCGATAGCGAGGCAGTGTTGGGACAATTAGGCATAGATGGTTGGTGCACCGTTACCAAGCTCCCCAGAGTGCCGGAAAACTGCCAAGATGTGGCGCAATGGGTTGACGAACAAATTGAGCAATCAATGGCTCGATTGGGTGTGACCCAGTTGCACGGCGTGCTGCTCCATCGCCCCGCCCAATTGCTTGAAAAAATGGGGCCAGCTTTATACGGTGCATTGGAAAGCATTAAAGCCCAAGGCAAGACCCGCAAAATTGGGGTTTCAGTTTACGGCCCCGCAGAGTTGGACGCACTATTCAAGACCTACTCGCTAGACCTTGTTCAAGCGCCCTTGAATATTCTGGACCGTGGTTTAGTGGAGTCGGGCTGGGCCAACCAATTACATGACGCGGGTGTTGAGGTCCATACCCGTTCCGCTTTTTTGCAAGGTTTATTGCTCATCCCAGCCGCGCAGCGGCCGGCCAAGTTTAGCCCCTGGGCAAATGTCTGGCGAGCGTGGGACGGGTGGCTGGAGCAAAATGGCCTTACACCTCTACAAGCATGTTTGCGTTACGTGACGAACCTGGAGCAAATAGACCGAGTGGTGGTGGGGGTGGATACCGATGCGCAACTGCAGCAAATCGTCCAAGCTGCAGATGGCAAGTTGCCAGCCATGCCGGAATTTCCTGACCTGCAAGACATCAGATTGATCAACCCCGCCAGTTGGAATCAGCTATGAAAATAGTCGCCATCGTCCAAGCCCGTATGGGCTCCACCCGTTTGCCCAACAAGGTCATGAGGCCAATTGGCGGTGTACCTATGATCGAGCTCTTGTTGGCTCGTTTGGCCCAGTCCAAACAAATTGACCAAATTGTGTTGGCCACATCGACCGACGCACGCAACACTCCGTTGGTTGAGCACGTGCAAAAGCTTGGCTATACCTGCGTGCGCGGTAGCGAAAGCGATGTACTCGACCGTTACCTTGTGGCCGCCCGGCAAGCCCAGGCGGATGTGGTGGTGCGCATCACCGGTGACTGTCCGCTTATTGACCCTGCACTGGTGGACCAAGTTATTAACCGTTTTAAAGCCGAAGGCGTGGACTACCTGAGCAATACCGCACCTGCCAGCTACCCCGATGGCCTGGACACCGAAGTGTTTTGCCTGCAGGCCCTAGAGCGTGCTGGCCGCGAAAGCCAGGACCAGTTTGACCACGAACATGTCACTCCGTATTTGCGCAAGTCCGGCTTGTACAAAACGGGCGCCATGCAACACAGCGAAGACCTGTCTGGTTTGCGCTGGACGGTGGACGAACCCGCAGACTTTCAAGTGGTCAGCCAAGTGTTTGCACACTTTGCGCCCAATATTCATTTTTCCTGGACAGATGTGCTTGGCCTGCAGCGCAGCCAACCCACGCTTTTTGCCGCCAACAACAACATTATTCGAAACGAAGGAGCCGCTATGGGCACTGGTCAAAAACTCTGGAAACGCGCCAAAGGCGTTATTCCTGGCGGCAACATGCTATTGTCGAAACGGGCAGAAATGTTCTTGCCCGAACAATGGCCTGCTTACTTCAGCAAGGCCAAAGGTTGCTACGTGTGGGATATGGACGGCAAGCAATATACAGACATGTGCATCATGGGCATCGGCACAAATACACTCGGCTATGGACATCCTGAAGTAGATGAAGCAGTCATGCAAACTGTGGCTTCTGGCAATATGTCAACTCTGAATTGCCCCGAGGAGGTTTATCTTGCAGAGAAGTTAATTGAGATGCACCCATGGGCTGATATGGCCCGGTTTGCGCGATCTGGAGGCGAGGCCAATGCAATCGCGATCCGGATCGCTCGTGCTGCAACTGGTAAAGATAAAGTGGCTATATGTGGCTATCACGGATGGCACGACTGGTATCTTTCCGCTAACTTGGGAGATGATAAAAGCCTTGACGGACATTTGCTTCCCGGTCTTGACCCGAACGGTGTGCCACGAAATCTCAAAGATACCGTATTTCCATTTACGTATAACAACTACGAAGAACTCGAACGCCTGGTTAATAGCAGGGATATTGGTGTTATCAAGATGGAGGTAGCACGGAACAAAGGGCCTGAAGATAACTTTTTACACAAAGTTCGTAAGCTGGCCACAGACCGTGGCATAGTTTTGATTTTTGACGAGTGCACATCGGGCTTTCGCCAGACTTTTGGAGGGCTCCACAAGTTGTACAACGTAGAGCCCGATATGGCAATGTTTGGTAAGGCTTTGGGCAATGGATATGCCATCACTGCAACCATTGGTCGTCGAGAAATTATGGAGGCAGCGCAGTCCACTTTTATCAGCAGCACCTTCTGGACTGAACGGATTGGCCCCACGGCAGCTCTCAAAACCCTGGAGGTGATGGACCGTATCAAATCCTGGGAAACAATTACCCAAACCGGTTTGACCATTCGCCAGCGGTGGCAGCAGCTAGCAGACAAGCACGGCCTGCAAATTGACCACTGGGGTCTGCCTGCACTAACCGGCTATACATTCAATAGCGACAACGCACTGGCCTACAAAACACTAATTACGCAAGAAATGCTGGCCAGGGGCTATTTGGTGGGCAACAGCATATATGTGTGCACCGAGCACACGCCTGATGTGCTGGAAGGTTACTTTGACTCGCTAGACCCGATTTTTGCCACTATAAGAGAGTGCGAAGAAGACCGCGATGTGATGAGTCTGCTCAAAGGCCCAGTGTGTCATGGCGGTTTTAAGCGGCTGAACTGAAACATATCAACTATGACACCACACAATATTCGCCGCCATCCGGCAGGCTTTTTGGAGATTGCCCAAAAACCATCGAAAGAGGAATTGCGCGTTTATTACGCGGAGCAGTACTTTCAGAAAAATCAAGGAAACTATCGCAACGAATACAGTGTGGAAGAGCGCGCATACATTGAAAATAAACTGGCCCAACGCGCTCAGATCGTTAATAACTTGATGTGTGGTTATGTCGGTTCAATGTTGGACGTGGGCTGTGGTGAAGGTTTTGCAATGGCGTACTTTCAACTCCGCGGTTGGACCGTAGAAGGCTTGGACTACAGTCAATCTGGTGTTGCAGCCATGAATCCCCAATGCCTGTCAGCGTTGACGACTGGTGATGTTGATTCGCTGCTACAACAAAAAATCTCTTCAGGTCGGAAATATGACCTAATATGGCTTAGCAACGTTCTCGAGCATGTGCTTGATCCGATTAGTCTGATGGCTCAAATGCAAGAATTGCTTAATGAAGCTGGAGTTCTCGTCGTTACGGTACCCAATGATTTTTCACCACTTCAGAAGGAATTGATTCGTAAGGGCCACATAGCTGAGGAGTTCTGGATCGCGCCACCTGATCATTTGTCATATTTCGATGAATCTAGTCTTCGCAGGATTGGTGCTGCTACAGGTTACCAAATTCAGCATTTAATCGCTGATTTTCCGATTGACATGTTTTTATTTCATCCTCTCTCTAATTATGTTACCAACAAGTCATCAGGTCCAGCAGCGCATAGAGCTAGAGTTCAATTAGAAAATCTTTTGTCCGAGAGGCCGATTCAGGAGATAAATGACTTTTACGAAGCAATGGCACGAGTCGGCCTAGGCAGAGATTTGACGGCATTTTTTTCCTGCGGGGTTAAGTCTTCAAGTGCCTACGCTTGTTTGATTCGTTCAAAAATTGCGTATGACGATTATTCGATTCGCACGGTTGAGGCTGGCGACATTGAGTCAATCCGACTTTGGCGCAATGCACAAATGGATGTTCTTCGTCAAAAAAATGAGATCAGTCAAGATGAGCAGTTAGCGTACTACGATAAATACGTATGGCCAACACTGGCTTATTCGCATCCGAAAAATATCCTTCTAGCATATTTAAAAAATGACCAATTGATTGGCTACGGTGGGCTTGTTCACATTGGATGGGAAGATCGTCGCGCAGAAGTGTCATTTCTCTTAGACCCACTCCGAACATATGATCAGGAATCGTACAAAAGAGAATTTTCGGTTTTCTTGAGCTTAATAAAAAATCTAGCCTTCGAAGACCTAAATCTTCAAAGGCTTTACACCGAAACGTTCTCCAGTCGTGCTGATCACATTAGCGTGCTTGAGTCCGCAGGTTTTAGCTTAGAGGGCAGGATGCGTCAACACGTCATGATAAATGGCCAGGCAGTTGATTCATTAATTCATGGTTTTCTAAAGGATACGTATGCGCGGTAAACGTGTTTTCGTTAGCGGTGGGGCTGGAGTCATTGGTTTAGAAATGATCCCCCGTCTGCTGACTCATGGTGCCACTGTGATGGTTGGCGACCTAAAACCCCGGCCTCTCTCTTTCGCTCCAAGCGTTTTATATCGGCAGGGCGATTTGAATTACTTGACTCAGGATGAGTTCCGTTCTTTCGCTCCAGATGTATTCATACATTTGGCCGCTACTTTTGAGCGCTCGGCGGAGAGCTATGAATTCTGGGAAGAGAATTTTGCGCATAATGTGAGTTTGAGCCATCATTTAATGACGGTGGCGAAGGATGCGCCAAGTTTGCGGAGAGTTGTATTTGCCTCAAGTTACTTGATTTATGATCCGAAACTTTACCAATTCGATTCAGCTCAAGCAAAGCCTGCAATTTTAAAAGAAACTGATCCTGTATTGCCTCGAAATCTAACGGGGATGGCTAAATTTGCGCACGAAATTGAAATGCGATTTATTGATCAATTTTGTGCTGAGAGATTGTCAACAGTTTGCGCGCGAATATATCGAGGGTACGGTCGAAATTCGCGGGATGTTATCTCGCGTTGGGTTCGTAGTTTGTTGAAAGATGCGCCAATAACGGTCTATAGACCGGAGGGGATTTTTGATTACATCTATGCAGCTGATTCCGCTGAGGGGCTGATTCGACTCGCGGCAGCTGAGGATGTCAAGGGCATTATCAACTTAGGCACTGGTCGTTCGCGCAAAGTACAGGATGTCGTGGAAGTTCTGCGGACGCATTTCCCTGATATGGAAGTCGAAACGGTGGAGTCTGATATCCCTTTTGAAGCTTCGCAAGCTGATATCAGTCGTTATCAAAAGTTAGTGGGTTGGTCACCCATCTATGACTTGCCGCAAGCCATTTCTGAGATAGTGGATTATGAGCGCGATCAAGTTAAGAACGTCAAAGCTGAATTTAAGAAGTCATTAAAAGTATTGGTAAGTAGTGGGGCAGGTAAGGTTCCATTGGTTCGTGCGATGCAAAAAGCTGTTAAACAAATAGATCCCAACGGACAGGTAGTGGCAGGGGACATGAACCCGCAGTCGCTGACTGCACTTGTTGCGGACAGATTTTGGCTGATGCCCCCAACCCGTGACGACAAGTTGGAGGATTTGATTGCAGGCCTACACTCGCAGAAAATCAACATCGTCCTACCAACCCGTGATGGTGAACTGATGTTCTGGTCACGCCATGCTGCGAGGCTACAAGCCGAAGGCGTGCATGTGATCGTATCGGAATATGAACCTTTACGTCGGTGTCTTGATAAGCTTGACTTTTCTACCTTCGGTGAGGCGAATAATTTACCTTTTATCCCAACCAGTGTTCGAATTGAGGACGTCACCGGCGACCGCTTAGTGGTTAAAGAGCGCTTTGGTGCAGGCTCGCGAGCGATCGGTATAAATCTGGATAGAGCGCAAGCTGTTGCACACGCCACTACGTTAGAGCAACCGATATTTCAACCTTATATCGAGGGGGTTGAGTTCAGCGTAGATGCGTGGGCAAATCGGGAGCATAAGGTTAAAGGATTGGTTCTCAGGTATCGCGACAAAGTAGTGAATGGTGAATCACAAATAACAACAACTTTCACTAATAAAATGCTTGAGGCGCAGGTGCAGAAGGTCATCGAATCACTCGAATTGTGTGGCCCAATAGTATTGCAAGTAATACTGGATGCCAGTGGAGGCGTGCATGTAATCGAGTGCAATGCACGCTTTGGTGGAGCCTCTACAACAGGGATTGCGGCAGGTGTTAACAGTCTATATTGGTCAATACTCGAGACGCAAGGTGTTGATTTGGATAATTATTCATTTTCAAGAATACTAGGAGAAATTCGTCAGATTCGCATCCAGTCTGATATTTATGTTCATGATTCCAATATTTGATCTTGATGATACGCTCTATCCTGAGAGAGCTTATGTAAAAAGCGGATTTTTTGCTGTCGCGCTAATGTTAGAGCAGCGATTCGGATGGCTAGCTAATGAAAGCTATGCGCATATGCTGAATACTCTTGCAGCCGAAGGGCGTGGAGAGGTTTTTAACCGACTGCTTGCCGCAAAAGATGCATTAAATTACTCACGAGTCCGAGACTGTATTCATACTTACCGGCATCATAAACCAATTATACAATTGAATCCGATAGCTTGTAATGTGCTTAGCAATTTGAATGTACGACCTTATCTTGTAACAGATGGGCATAAAGTGGTTCAGCAAAAAAAAGTGGAAGCGCTTGGGCTTGAAGACCAGTTTGAGAAAATTTACATAACTCATAGATATGGGATTAAGAATGCCAAACCGTCCACTCATTGTTTTGAGCTTATTAAGAAGCGTGAAAAATGTGAATGGAGTGATATGTTTTACGTTGCTGACAATCCAGCAAAAGACTTTGTAAACCTGAATCCTCTAGGTGTGCATACTATTAGAGTCTCCACTGGCGAACATTCAAATGCCATCGCACAACCGGGCTTCGATGCTATGTATAAAATTAACACATTAGGCGAGCTGAGAAACGTCTTAAAGGACATATTTCCATGAAAATCAAAAAAGAAATATATATTGATAACCGTATAATCGGTTGTTCACATCCGCCTTATCTAATAGCAGAGATGTCAGCGAATCATAATGGCAAGATTGAGAATGCGCTTCGCATCATAGAAGAGGCAAAAAAAGCAGGGGCTGATGCCATCAAACTACAAACATATAAACCGGACACCATTACACTCAACTGTGACACCGAAGAGTTCAAAATTCGCGGCGGGCTTTGGGATGGGCGCACGTTATATGACCTGTACGAAGAAGCCCATATGCCCTGGGAATGGCACAAACCGCTGTTTGAACATGCATGCAAGCTGGGAATTACCATCTTCAGCTCACCCTTTGACAACACCGCCATTGACTTGTTGGAAGACTTAAACGCGCCAGCCTACAAGATTGCCTCTTTCGAGGCGGTGGACCTGCCCTTAATCAAATACGCGGCCAGCACCGGCAAGCCCATGATCATTTCCACCGGCATGGCCGACTCGGAAGAAATTGCCGAAGCCATTGAAGCCGCACGCGAAGGCGGTTGCAAAGAGTTGGCTGTGCTCCATTGCGTCAGCGGATACCCCGCACCCGCAGAAGACTACAACCTGAGCACCATACCTGACATGATTGAGCGCTTTGGCCTGGTTACTGGCTTGTCTGACCACACGTTGGACAACACCACTGCTATTGCCAGCGTGGCACTGGGCGCGCGCATTATTGAAAAACATTTCACCCTGGACCGAAACGGCGGAGGGCCGGACGACAGCTTTTCACTTGAGCCAGCGGAGCTGACTGCCTTGTGTCATGGGGTGAAGACCGCATGGTCTGCGCTGGGGCACGTAAACTATGGCCGAAAATCCAGCGAGCAAGGTAACGTCAAATTCCGTCGGTCACTTTATTTTGTTAAATCCTTAGAGGCTGGGGAAATAATCACGGCCAGCGCCGTGAGATCCGTGCGACCCGGTTTCGGAGCTGCGCCGAAATATTTCAATTCGATAATTGGCAATAGGGTGAAAACAGCTGTCATGGCGAATAGTCCAGTATTGATGAAAGATATTGATTTCTAACACGTGTGAATGAGAAATATAGCAGCAAAAGTAATTACAAGAGTATGATAAAAACATACGCAAAGCGTTTTCTTCCTCCTATATTTATAGATCAAATTATTTTTTTACGGGCAATTTTAATGAGCATCAAACTCAGAAAATGGCTAAATCGAAATGATCAGTTACGAAACAAATATCTGGGACAGCGAGTTTATGTTTTGGGTAATGGCCCTTCTCTAAATAATTTTGACCTCAGTGCGATTCATGGGCATGAAGTTATCACAATGAATCATTTCGAACTGCATCCTCAGAAAGAAAAATTTAAAATAGTGTCTCATTGTATTGGCGAGCCATATTCTTCGAGCACATGGGAGGATCCGATTTCAATGCTCAATGGAGTGAAAGCCGATACGTATTGGTTTAACGCAGATGCAGTGGAGTTCTTTTCTAAGCAGGAATCATACAATATTCACTACTATTTACCGGGTTTGCGTGCCAATGTGCAAATACTTTCCGGCGACGACTTGACCGGCGTTGCACTCCAATACCAATCAACGGCGCAAATGGCGATAAATGTAGCCCTATTTCTTGGATTCAAAGATATCTATCTCCTTGGTTTTGACCACGACTGGCTTGTTACACGGGGGTATTCGCCTCACTTCTATGGAGAGGGGCCTGGCGTTGGCATGGCAGATCATTCGGGGTATTCATACGTTGAAATGATTAGGATTAGCCTTAACTTATTCGAAATTTACGAAAAGCTACGCCACATAGCTAAAAAACGAAATGCACGTATTTGGAATTTATCTAAACCTTCTTATCTTGACGTCTTTCCGACCCAAGAACATGCTGGAGGCGAAATGCCCCAACAACATACATGAGCGCCAACCCAATCGCTGGTCGTACGATATGGTTTCTTGTATCAAATGTGGTGAATGCGGGAATTTCATTTGTAACAATGATTTTGTTATCACGGGTTCTTTCGCCTACAGACTATGGTGTGCTAGCTATATTTTTTACATTTACTACGGTGCTTACGCCATTAATTGGCTTATCGCTTGAAGGTTCAATATCGGTTGAATATTTCAAGAGAACCGTGGAGGAGTTACGGATTCATGTTAGTTCATGCATCGCCCTCATCGCCATCATCTTCGCAGGATTATCATTGATGGCCATTTTGTTCTCTGCACAGTTAGCATCATGGCTCCATCTCGCAATTAAGTGGCTTCTTCTTGGGTTGGTTTGCTCTTTAGGACAAGCTATTGTAAACTTCAAGCTAGCACTATGGATGGTAAAAGGCGCAGCTAAGCGGTACGCTTTTTTTCAGATCGTGCAGAGCGCGATGCTTGCCAGCCTAACAGCTGTAATGATCATTTACGCTGAGAAGGACTGGGAGAGTCGTGCTTGGGCGTTAGTTGTTACGACTTTCTTATTTGGTTGCGGTTCATTATTTATGATGATAAGGGACGGTGAGTGCTCACGAAAAGTATGTACGTTCGAAATGAGATTGGCACTGCGTTTTGGTGTCCCGCTGATTCCACATACCTGCGGAGCACTGCTTTTTACCTCCGCTGATAGATTCGTAGTCAATGGGCTTCTGGGGCCAGCAGCAACTGGACTGCATCAGCTAGCTGCTCAGATTGGTTCAATCGTTATGGTTGGAACAGATGCAATTAATAAGGCGTTCGCACCTTGGCTATATAGTCACCTTAGTGATTCAACGCATGTCACACTTAGAAATATAGTTAAGTTGACGTATTTATACTTTATTGCAGCAATAGCAGTCAGTACTCTATTTTTCATGATTCCTTTGAATATCGCTTCGATTTTCGGAGGATCGAATTATTCAGACTCTGGGCCCTTGGTGCCATTTTTTATTCTCGGCCACTGTATCGGCGGGATGTATTATATGGTGGTGAATTACATTTTTTATACGGGGCGTACAGGTTATTTATCTGCAGCAACACTAATATCTGGCCTTATTGGAATAGGTGCAGGCTACTTTTTAGTCGGCCAGGTAGGCCTAATTGGTGCTGGTATAGCTTTCGCGATAAGTAAATTGACACATTTTTTATTGACATGGTTAATTTCTGCTAGAGTTTACCCCATGCCTTGGCTACTTAGACAGCCTTTCCGTAAACACCCCTAAAAGGGAAACAAGTTAAAAATAGAGACTTCCATTTCTTTGAGGATGAGAGATGAGGAAGTCGAAATTTACGGGAAGCCAAATTGTTGGGATCTTAGGGGAAGGCGAAGCGGGGTTGCCGGTGGCTGAGTT
>JACCED010975392.1_pt1 | contig 10830 bp, 6 predicted proteins | sample 7455021 | NCBI WGS metagenome assembly JACCED01 (sample SAMN15323456, study PRJNA562643) | freshwater metagenome | isolation source: river surface water | place: USA:Blue River Watershed | collected 2017-08-19 | reverse complement strand
TTTTTTAGAAAGAGATCTTTTTTTGATTCGGGCATTTAAAATTGGTGCATCTTTTCGAGGATTGACGCCAATTAATAAACAAGCGTCAGCTTCTTCAATGCCAGCAATTGCGCTGTTAAAAAGATAAGAAGCGCGATCTTGCGACTCGAGTTTTTCACCTTTTAAACGACAGTCGAAATTTTTAACTTCGAGTTTTTCGAGTAGTTTTTTTAGAGCAAAAATTTCTTCAACGGCGGAAAGTTGACCGGTAAATGCAGCAATTTCAGATGGTTTTAGAGTTTTTATTTTGTTGGCAATTTCGCTAATAGCTTCATCAAAATTAGCTTCAACAAACTTGCCGTCGCGCCTAATATAAGGTTTGTCGAGGCGTTGATATTTTAGTCCGTCGTAGCAAAAACGAGTTTTGTCAGAAATCCATTCTTCGTTAATTTCTTCGTTTAAACTTGGCAAAATTCGCATTACTTCAACGCCGCGAGAATCGATGCGAATGTTGCTTCCAACTGCATCCATCACGTCGATTGTTTCGGTTTTTCTTAATTCCCAGCTTCTAGCTTTAAATGCGTAAGGTTTAGAAGTTAAAGCCCCAACCGGACAAAGATCGATGATATTTCCAGATAATTCAGATTTTAAATTTTGCTCTAAATAAGTGGTGATTTCCATTCCTTCGCCACGATTTACTGCGCCCATTTCGGTAGTTCCAGCAACGTCTTCGATGAAGCGAACGCAGCGTGTGCAGTGAATGCAGCGCGTCATTTGGGTTTTAACTAAAGGCCCTAAATTTTTGTCTTTTACGGCGCGTTTATGTTCGTGGTGATGGCTTTTTCCAGAGCCATATTGAAAAGCTTGATCTTGCAAATCGCATTCGCCGCCTTGGTCGCAAATTGGGCAATCGAGAGGATGATTTGCCAGCAAAAATTCCATCACGCCTTCGCGGGCTTTTTTTACCATTGGCGTGTCGGTGTGAATTTTCATGCCGTCAGTTGCGGGCATTGCACAAGAAGCAACTGGTTTTGGAGGCATTCCCTCAACTTCAACTAAACACATGCGGCAATTTCCAGCAATTGCTAATCTTTCATGGTAGCAAAAACGTGGAATTTCAACGTTAGCGATTTCGCAAGCTTGAATGATTGTAATGCCGTCAGGAATTTGCGTTTCTTGACCGTTGATTGTGACTTTAGCCATGAGTGGAAATAGAAAATGTTTTTAAAAAACAAAAAGCGCATCGGAAATTTTTTAATTTTCAGATGTGCTAAATTTTAACTAGAATGGAATTTCGTCGTCATGTTCTTCAATTGAAACATCTCTGTTTGAGCGAGAAGAAGATGAAGAATTATTTGAAGAGTAAGAATCGGAACTTCCGCTCTGGCGATCTCTTGAATCAAGAATTTGCAAAGTTGAGTTGAAATTCTGAAGAACGATTTCGGTGGTGTATTTTTCAATTCCTTGAGAGTCTGTCCATTTTCTGGTTTGAAGTGATCCTTCGATGTAAAGTTTTGTACCTTTTTTTACATAATTTTTAATAACCCCAACTAAGCCTGAAGAAAAAACCACAATGCGATGCCATTCAGTTTTTTCTTTTTTTTCGCCAGAGTTTTTGTCTTTCCAGCTTTCAGAAGTTGCGATAGAAAAGCTTGCAATTTCTCGTCCATCTTGCGTTGAGCGAATTTCTGGTTCTTGACCGACATTGCCAACGAGAATTACTTTGTTAATCGACATGGGGTTAGCCTCTAAATGTTTAATTTGTTTTTTAAAAGGAAGAGCGGTGTTCGTAAATCTTCGCGCAAATTAAGAAAGGCGGAAGCAAGACTCAAGTAAAAATTAATTCTGAAGTAGAAAACTCTCACCTTTACTTTTTTTCATATAAAAATAGTTTTCTGAAAAAATTTTTTCTGTAAAATTACCTTTCATTGAATGCGTCTCTCAACACTCAAACCCGCAAAAGAAAAAATCACCAAAAGCGAGATCTCTGCGGCGCATTTTATTCCCTACAAATGTCACTGGAATTCTGACACAATTCTTACTCACAAAGAAGAATTGATCAGAGTTATTAAGATCAAAGGTTTTGCTTTTGAAACGGCTGACGATCTAGACATCGACCTGAAAAAAACGGCGCGCAACAACCTTTTGAAAGGTATGGCTTCGGGTAATTTTTCTCTTTATTTTCATACGGTAAGGCGCAAAGAAAAAGGTTTTCCAGATGGCGATATGCCAGATAAATTCTCAGCTCGTGTAAATGAAGAATGGGGTAAAAAGCACTCTGACACAAAAAGTTTTATCAACGAACATTATCTGACCATAATTCGCGGAGCGGACACCTCTGGGGTTGCGGTTTTGGAGCATATCGCAAAAAAATTGCAGCATCGCGCTGACAAAACCGCCTGGGAAAATTACATGCGTGAAGCTTATGATGAGCTTGATGAAATGACGGAGCGTATCCTTAACGGTTTTGGCAATTATGGTCCGCAGGTTCTTGGTTTAACAGAAACTGAAGATGGCATAACTTCTGAAATTTTAGAGTTTCTTTCGCGTTTGGTTAATTGTGGATATTCTCAGCCAATTAATGTTCCATTAAACCAAATTTCTAATCATTTACCAATCAGCAGATTATATTTTGGAGCAAAATCAATTGAGGTTCATAATCCAACAACAGTGAAATATGCTGGAATGGTTTCTATCAAAGAATATCGTCCATCAACTCATGCTGGGGTCTTTGATGTTTTTATGCAGACGCCGTTTGAAATGATTATTAGCCAGTCTTTTTCATTCATTAATCGAATGGTAGCAATTAGCTCAATGCAGTTGCAACAAAGGCGATTGGTTCAATCTGAAGACGTGGCGGTTTCGCAAATTCAAGAAATTGATTCGGCACTTGATTCGGCAATGAGTGGCGAGTTTGCGTTTGGCGATCATCATATGTCGGTTTTGTGCATTGAAGAATCGCCAAAAGCCTTAGAAAGTGCATTGTCAATTGCGGTTGTTGAATTGTCTAACGTTGGTATTACGGCAGTTCGTGAAAAAATGAATCTTGAGCCAGCTTATTGGGCGCAGCTTCCTGGAAATTCTGAATTTATGGCGCGGCGCAGCACGGTAAATACCTTCAACATTGCTGCTTTTGCTTCTTTTCACAATTATCCGTCAGGAAAAAGAAAGAGAAATCATTGGGGAGATGCGGTAACGGTTTTAAATACAGTTTCAGGAACGCCATACTTCTTCAGTTTTCACGTGCGTGATGTTGGTCACACTATGATTATTGGTCCGACTGGTTCTGGTAAAACGGTTCTTTTAAACTTTTTGTGCGCCCAAGCGCAGAAATTCAATGGTCGTTTATTTTTCTTTGATAAAGATCGCGGCGCAGAAATTTTTATTCGCGCTATCCGTGGTCGTTACATGATTCCGGAAGCTGCAAAAAAGTCGGGCTTTAATCCATTTCAGCTTGATGACACCGCAGAAAATCGTGCGTTTCTGATCGATTTCATGAAAGCTTTGGTAATGGTTGGAGATGCTCCATTGCCAGCCCATGAGATTGAGCGCATCAATGAAGCTGTTAAGGGAAATTATAAATTGCCAAAAGAACAAAGAAGGTTGCGCAACATCGCGCCATTCATGGGTTTGGGTGGCCCTGGAACTTTGGCGGGTAGGCTTTCGATGTGGCACACATCTGGTTCTCATGCCAAACTTTTCGATAATGAAGAAGATCTGATCGATTTCACTTCGGCGCGTTCTTTCGGCATTGAAATGGGCAATATTTTACAAGATAAAGCCAGTATTGGCCCAGTTTTGCTTTATCTTTTTCACCGCATTCAAAGTTCTCTTGATGGTTCGCCAACAATGATCGTGCTGGATGAAGCTTGGGCGTTAATCGGTAATCCAGTTTTTGCGCCGAAAATTAAAGATTGGCTTAAGGTTCTAAGAAAGCTTAATACTTTTGTGGTTTTTGCAACTCAGTCGGTTGAAGATGCTACAAAAAGTAGTATTTCAGACACCCTGGTTCAGCAAACCTCAACGCAAATTTTCTTGCCAAACTTAAAGGCAACATCACTTTATCGTGAAGTTTTTATGTTGTCGGAGCGAGAATTTACCTTAGTTAAAACTACGGATCCTTCGACCAGATTTTTCTTGGTAAAACAAGATAATGATGGCGTTGTTGCGCGCATCGATTTGAGTGGAATGGACGATGTAATTCGTGTTCTTTCGGCTCGCGTTGACACTATAATTTTACTAGACGAAATCATTGAAGAAGTTGGTGAAGATCCAGATGATTGGCTGCCAATTTACTATGAACGCAGTCGTCCTAAATAATTAATTTACCATTTTCCTTGGCAAAGTTTCTAAAAAATTTAGCAAAAAAAATAATTGTTTTGATGGTTGCTGCTGCGTTTTTTGAGATTGCTTTGCAAACTTCATATGCTGAGGGAATTTCTCATGGAGTTGGAAGAGATCGTACTTGCAACTCAAATGGGGTTCCAAGTGGTTTAGAGTTTTTTACTGCTTCAAATGATCGACCAGTTGCGGATCCAGGAGATGATCTTGATATAGTGTTATCAAATCCAGTCTGTTTGGCATTTTTTCTTGATGTTTATGTAACGGTAAAAGCCACGATTACCACGATGAATAAAGCTTGCGGTTCGGGCAGTGCAATTCCACGCGTATATCCCTCGCCCTTGCAGGATGCTGCGGATATTCTTATGGCTACCCAAAAAGCAGCAACAGGCCCCCCATCCTGCTTAGCAGCTGTTTCTGCGGCTGCGGCAGCTTATGGCGGTTTAACAGCTACTTTGTGGAAACTTTATTCAATCGCAGAAGATACTTATAAAAACACTGAAATCTGTGGCGCTAAGTGGGAATCGGCAAATCCTAAAGAATATGATTTTAGCTCTCCAAATAAGAAGCAGCAAGTTAAGGATGCCGTTGAGAAATATATAAGAGATGGAGAGACGGCAAAACTTACTTTAGAAGGAGCTGACAATGTGACTTATCGCGAATGGTATTATGGCGGAGAGGAGGTTTCGGATAATCCACAAGCTGGACACGAACCTTGCTATGACGTAACTCAGCCAAAAGTTGATGGCAAATATCCAGTGCAAAAATATTACATGCGAGGTTTGGCGCCAGGTAATTTTAACTGTAAAAAATACGATGTAGTCCCTGGAAATCTTGATCCATTAACCGGTCAGTCGATTACTGAAGATAGAGTTGTTGAGTTGCAAAAAGCATATAACTGCTGCAAGCAAAGAAGTGCCAATTACATTTGTATAAATTATGCTTCCAGTACAAATACTTTAGACAGCGTTAACAGCAGCAAGAAAGTTTTTTGCAAGGCTGGAACTCATTGCAATATTGGAGGAGATGTAAACGGCGTTACTTTTGAAGCAAAAACAATGGATAGCGGTCGTTTAATATGTGCTCAAACTTATAGCTTATGTCCTTACAATTTTACAATTGGCGGCGGCTCGGAATATTGTAATTATTATCAAGATGGAATATTGAGAGATGGTCGTTGGGAGATGATAACGAAAGATGATGCTGCGGCAGGAAATTGTTCTTCAAAAAGTGAAATTAGAAATCCGGATTGCACTTATAATAATAAGGCAAATAAATGCATGAACTACTGCCAGTATTTAACCCACTGCACTACAACTAGTTTGCAAGATTATCATTATAACAGCGATTTGGGTTCTCCATATTTTTCCGATGCCTGCATAAACTTTGTTGGAGATTCGCAAAATCATACTGCTTACGGTGGCGGATTTATTCTTAATAGCCAAAAACATTTCTCAGCTCCAATTGCCCAATGTGTTAGAGAAACTTTGGAAAATGTATTTCAAAACACCGCAGGTCACAGCAGATGTTTTAATGAAAATGAATATCCAGATAGAGATGGAAATTGTCCAAGTGGACGCTACGTAGAAAATGGCAGTTTTGTTTATAAAAAAGGCAACTCGGTTAAAGAAGAATCTTTTTTTACCGTTGTGCAAAATAATTTGAGACTTGTGGTAAAAATGGTTTTGACTTTGTCAATTACCTTTTACGGCATGAATCTTCTTATGGGGAAGGCTGATATTCGTGAAAAGAAAGATATTTTAATGTATCTAACAAAAATTTCTTTAGTGCTTTTCTTTGCAACGGGCAACGCGTGGCAAGGATTTTTCTTTAAAGGTGTTTATGGAGCTTCGTCAGAATTTTCGCAGATGGTTTTTAAAATAGGCGCGCAAGATTCCGAATCTCGTAGAGACGGATGTCAGTTTGGCATGATAACAAATTCAAATGGTGAAGAGATTTCTTCTGGGCGTTTATATCCAAGTGGAAAAGAATATCTAGCTTTGTGGGATACTCTCGATTGCAAAATGATGCGCTATCTTGGTTATGGTCCAGAGCTTAAAGCGGCAAATATTGCTTCGCTAATCTTAGCTTCATTTTTGACTGCACCAATTAATTCGGCGGCAATTTATTTTGCTATTGCGGCAATGTTTTTTGGTTTTTGTTTTGTGGCTTTAACACTTAGAGCGTTGCATATATTTTTAGCATCTTCAATGGCGATAATCATTATGGTTTTTGTTTCGCCAATAATGATCACAATGGCTCTTTTTGCTAAAACTAATGAGATGTTCAAAACATGGACGAAAGAGCTTATAGGCTATTGTTTACAACCCATGATACTTTTTGCTTACATTGCATTCTTCATTACAATTACAGACAGAGTTTTAATTGGTAGTGCAACTTTCTCTGGAGAAGCTCCTTCTAAAGCAATTAATTGTTCAAAAGTTTGTAAAGATTCTAATGGCGTTATTAAGCCTTATAATTCTAACAACGAAGTTAATGATTGTAGCGAACCAGGCGATAAATTGGTAAACCCAATGAATGACAGCGTTGCTTGTCTAATGAGCCTTGATGATTTTGGCAAATTACCGGGTTTAGAAATGTTTGGTCTGACCATTCCAATTCTTATGAACATATTCACCGACAATATTAAAATGAAAATCCTCACAATGGTTAAGGGAGCTTTGGTTATGTTGCTGCTTTATAAGTTTATGGATGAGATTTCTGGGATTGCCACAAGGCTAGTTGGTGGATCGCAGTTGCCACAAAGCACAGCCAATGCCAGAAAAATGATGAATTCGATGGGAAGTTTTGTTGCAAAATCAGCTGAGCGAGGAAAGGGTGCGGTTAAAAGAGCTGGAGGAGGGGTGGGTGAAAAAGCTATTAAAGAACTTAAAGACAAAGTGCGATCTAAAGCAAGTCGAGGAAAATCAGTTTCTGGTGAAAAAGACAAAGGAAGTTCTGAAAGTAAAGGAGATCACTCAGGGTGAGTGTAAACAGAAATGGTATTGCAAAAAAGCTTCAATGCAAGGCGTGAGGTTGTTTAGTTTGACAAATTAACATTTAATATTTTAACTGCGCCGCCTCATTGATAGCGGGTCATTCGCTTTACGACAATGTCTTTGCATCTTTGCAATAAATTGCTATCGTAGCTCAGGGGTAGAGCACTTCATTGGTAATGAAGAGGTCGGTGGTTCGATTCCACTCGATAGCACCATTTAAAAATGGAGAAATATGAAATTACTTACCGCCGCACTAATTTCTTTTTTTATTCTTCTCTCCCAAAACTCTTTTGCCAAAAACATAGCCATAGTTGCAACTGGCGGAACCATTGTTGGAGCTGGTGAATCAGCTGTTGGGTCGAAATATGCGGCGGCAAAAATTGATATTAATCAGGTTATAAAAACCATCCCAAATCTTGATGCGATTGCTGAAGTTCAAGCTGAGCAATTAATGCAAGTTGCAAGCCAAGATATTGGAAATTGCGATTTGTTAAAAATTGCTAAAAAAGTGAATGATCTTTTAGCAAAAAGATCGGTTCATGGCGTAGTTGTCACTCATGGAACAGACTCAATTGAAGAAACGGCATATTTTTTAAACTTGGTTGTAAAAAGCAAAAAACCCGTGGTTTTGGTTGGATCAATGCGACCTTCAACTTCATTGAGTTCCGATGGATCGCTAAATCTTTTTAACGCTGTTGCTTTGGCGAGTTCTGAAGCTGCCTACAACAAAGGCGTTTTGGTTATGATGCAGGACAAAATATTTGCTGCGCGCGACGTAACAAAAGCCAGCACAATCAATGTTGCTGCCTTTGATGCCACAAACTCTGGGGCAATTGGTTATGTTAATTATGGTAAAGTAGAAATTTATTACAGTTCGCTTCGCGCTCACACTTCACAAACCGAATTTAATGTTAAGAAGTTAAATTCTTTGCCAAAATCTGACATAATTTACTCTCACGATAATTTTGATTCTGGCGTTGTTGATTACCTTGTTGCCTCAGGATCTAAAGCAATAATTGTTGCTGGCGTTGGTGATGGAAACGTCAATAAATCAACTCTAGAAGCTTTAACAAAAGCGTCTAGATCTGGGGTGATTGTGGTTAGAAGCTCAAGAGCTGGTTCTGGAGCAGTAATCGCAAATTCTGAAATTAACGATGATGAACTGGGTTTTGTTGTGGCTGACAATCTAAGCCCACAAAAGGCGAGAATACTTGCCTCTTTGGCTTTAACCAAAACTTCCGATATAAAAAAAATTCAGAAGATGTTTGAGAGATATTAATTAAGAGTATATACCAAATAATGATAATTAGATAGAAATAGAAATACCATATTTCTGGCTCAAATAAGTTTCTATCATTTGTCTTTCTTCGGTTCTGACGGCGCGGTTAAAAATGATGATTTCTGCAATATCTCCGCGAAAATAATTTCCTAAATATCTGCCAATCGCTGAGCCAGAATAGGATGAAATTGCAGTTGTAAAGCTTCCATCGCTATCTTCGGGATTGACGCCGCCATTTTGCCAATATTTCTGCCCAGTTGCTTTGTTAAACAAAAACGTATGTATCGTTGGACTTGGGTCAGAAAAAGCTGCGACGGTAAAATCATTCGTATTCGCTCCGTAATGCGAATGTCTAACCGAGGTATTAGATGCATATCCAACATTTAAATTAGAGTTGCTGGAAGAGTCGGATCCGCCAAGAAACATTAACAGGCTTGAATTTGACGCTCTTTGAGCAACTACAAAAATAGTGTAAGAAGTGCCAATTAATTGAGAGCCGTTGAACGGCATAAAGTCATCTGTGCCATCAAATCTGATTGCTGGAATAGATCCGTTAAAAACCTCGGTGTAAAATTTAGGTCTGTTTGCAGAACTGTTTTGTTCGGCGTTGTTTCTAGAAGCCCCATTCAAATTGCTATCTTGCCAAACGCTGATTTGGGTGCCGTCTTTTTGCTCGTTAAATAAAAAACTAGTTTCAAGAGAAGATTCGTACCAAGCAACAATATCGCTCATGTCTTTTATGGACGAATTTTTTGTGAGGTTCTGAGAGTTAGAAAGGCGGGCTTTTCCGATCAAAGTTTGCGACTTAATCATGCCAACAATAATTGCTGAAATTATCATTAAAACTACCGATATTTCAACTAATGAAAAAGCGGTATTGAAGGTTTTTTTCGGCATTTTTTTGGTTTATTTTGAGAGAAAATTAATGGGACCTTCGGCGCGACCGTGAATGAATTGGTCAAGATAAGCGTTGCCAGAAGAATACATGTCTTTCACGCTTCCAAACCAAATAATTTTTCCTTCAAAAAGCATGGCAATTTTGTCGGCAATTTTGCGCGCCGACGCCATGTCGTGAGTAATTGTAATTGTTGTTGCCCCCAACTGTTTGGAGTTGGCGACGATTAAATCATTGATGACATCCGCCATAATCGGATCAAGCCCAGTTGTCGGCTCATCAAAGAAAATAATTTCAGGATTTGCAGCAATTGCTCGAGCCAAAGAAGCGCGTTTTTGCATTCCTCCAGAAAGTTCTGACGGAAAAAGATCGGCAGTTTTTTCGCTTAATCCAACAGATTTTAATTTTGAAATAGCAATTTCTCGCGCTTCTTTTTTGTTAATTTTTTTGTGATTTAAAAGACGAAAAGCAACGTTTTCCCATATTGGCAAAGAGTCAAAAAGCGCGCCACCTTGAAAAAGAAAACCGAATTTTTCCATCATCAAATCTCGATCTTTATTATTTAGGCCAACAACTTCTTTGCCGTCTATTTTTATGCTTCCCGAGGTTGGTTCAATTAGAGTAGCAATTGTTTTAATTAAAACAGATTTTCCAGATCCAGAGCCGCCTAAAATTACAATTGATTCGCCTTTTTTAACATCCAAATCAATGCCTTTCAAAACTTGTTTTTCACCAAAATTTTTGATGAGATTTGTGATGATGAGTTTTGAAGTCATTTGCGTTTCTGGCGTTTATTTTGAAGTTTCGGTTAGCTTTTTTTCGATCATTTTTTTCAAGGTTACAAAGTCGATATAACCTTCAGAAATTTCACCATTAATAAAAAATGTTGGCGCAGATTTAAGTTGTAAAACTTTTGCTGCTTCCATGCGAGAAACCAATTTTTGTTCCTGCATTTTTTTATCACTTATACAAGCTTTGAATTTGTCAGAACTCATGCCGTCAAGACCAGCAATTGCTTCTAATTTGTCGGAGAATTTTGCGTCAAAAGCCCAAGAATCTTGGGTTTTATATAAAGCTTTGATTGTGGCAAAATATTTTTCGGTTGCTTCAGATTTATTAGCGTTGGATTGACAGGTTGCAAACATATCTGCAACTAACGCCGACTGATTTAAAGGAAAGCTGCGAAAAATAAATCTTACTTTGCCAGTATCTACAAATTCTAATTTTAATTTCTCAAAAGATTCGCGGGCAAATGAAGCGCAATGCGGGCAAGAAAGTGAAGCATATTCAATCATCACAACTGGAGCATTTTTATCTCCAATAGAAAAATCAGAATC
>JACCED010182135.1_pt1 | contig 10833 bp, 14 predicted proteins | sample 7455021 | NCBI WGS metagenome assembly JACCED01 (sample SAMN15323456, study PRJNA562643) | freshwater metagenome | isolation source: river surface water | place: USA:Blue River Watershed | collected 2017-08-19 | reverse complement strand
TTTATTATAAAAGCTGTCAGGATTGCTAACGTATGCAGTTGTGGTCTCTGCGGCTGCTGTAACTTCTGCGGTGTATAGTGTCGGAGCAGAATTAATTGTGATGCCAACAAACCCTGCACTAGTACCTGGCTCTAACCATAAGGCTATTGGTACATTATTGGCATAGACATTCGAACTGTGATAAACGTCTGCCACATGGACTACTCCATGAACTCTAGCACCTTGTACGTATGGCATATTAAATCCTTATAAAAACTTAGGCAAATTATTAGTTATTGTGTTAATATTTGAAAACAACGTATTAATAGTTGCTGTAGAGGAAATTAACGAACTAAGGTCTTGTTTATACCAATCGTAAATTTGGGTAGGTGCTACCCAATCATAAGGACCAACGTGTCTAATCCCAGTAGTAGTAGATGCAACGGCAATAGTTTCTAATGCCGTTGCAATTCGTTCCAATAATGGACTATAATCATAAGCGATTGATATGCTTCCTGTTCCGGTCGAAACTACTGTTGGCTCCATAATAATATCCTAAAATACTATTTATTAGGCCAGTGCAATGCCAGTTGTACCCTGCATGTATTGATCGGCAGCGTCTTTCTTGCTAGGGCCCATTGCTAGGATATGCTGATGCTTGAGCTTAACTTCGTCCTTATTCACAAGGAACATAAACGGAATCATGCCCAATCCCTGAGGTCCTAGTGTAACTGCTAGGGGCTTAGAAATCTTAACATGATCGGCAATGTCTTCTTCTAGACGGGCAATAATTTCTTCACCGGTGATTAATTTGATACTGACAACATCACCTGTTGCCATTGGCTTTTCTATTAACATTATAATTCTCCTGATTCTGCTAGTTTCAACATTAAGCTGTAATGTTCAAATGCTTTCCTAACTGCCGGATACATATCCCGCAATTCTTTTTCTCGTTCTTTCTGTTCTAGCACTGCTTGGAACAGATTGTAGTGTCCAGTTTGCTTTGCATTGTTGAATACCTGTTCTTCAAAATCTGCAATGCGTTCAAGCTCACTTTCTGCGATCTCAACAGTGTATAAAGGTTCTGTGTCACGAACAACATCAATATGATTTTGTATCATATCGAAGTTGCCGGGATCTCTAAAGAAGTTTAGATTGACCTTATGATAGACATGTGCTCGCTTGTTTGTATCAAGCACACGTATCCTGTGATGCTCGCAGAACTTCTTTTTGATGTCATTCTGGTTGGACATACTCTGTGACCATTGGGAAGATCTCGGCAATGACATTAGCACATGCACGAGCAACTTCCATATGTTCGCGCTGTGTTCCATTACCGCTACGCAACTCGATAAAATGAACCCAAGAACGTAGTGTGCCGTTCATATATAAACGACTGACTGTATTACCTTCTGGTAAGATTGCACGAGCCTGTTCTTTAGCAATACCGTTTTCAATCGCCCAGGCATAGTTTTCTTTTACAAGATCAATAACCTGTTGCTGTCTGCGACCCCACTCGGCAATTAATTCACGGTTATCTGTAACGACACTATTCTGACGATTCTTTGTGTCTTGCAGTCTAGCATCACGAACTACAAAATCTAAGTCCTTGGTAGGATCTGCATAACGCTGACTGAACTCCTGGAAGCTAAAGCTACGATGTCTTAGGATTTGGCGAGCTATGTCGCGAGTAGTTTCGATTTCTAAACAGGCACTGACCATCTCCAATGGACTCCAATGCTTGTGTTTAACTAAGTAGCGGATCAGCTTTTCGGCAGTGTCCATGTTGTACTGATTAGCTGGATTACTAACACGAGCACAGAAAGCAATAAGTTCCTGCGCATCCATTAGTCCTTCGTCGTACATAGCACGACTAGGTTTGCTAGACGAAATTAATTTAACTTTCATTTATCTTCTTTCTTTGTTGGTAGGTCACACAAGGCTTCCATAGTCTTGTAGTGCTCATATGCTTTGCGTAGTGCTTCGAACTGTTCTAACTTTTCTGGGTTAGGTTGTAGGATGGCAAGGCGTTTGTTAATAGATTCAATAGTTTCTTTAAAACTAACACCGCCTACTGTTAAATCTCCAGTAATTTCAGTATCTCCACTTACATGAAGTTTTTTATCGTCAGCAGTTGCAATGGCGCTAACTGTGTTAGCTGTAGAATAGGTATAGTTAGACATATTTCCCCAAGTTCCGTTAAAACCCGCACCTGTCGATATAGTATAACTAGATCCTTGTGCGCCTATTGTAGATGTTGCCATTGAAGTCTTCATTAGGTCGTCAATCTCTTGAGCAGTAAAGCCTACGTCTATTGTAAGATCAGTTGATGACCAGTTGTATTCATTAACTTTGAAGGTGTTGTCTGAGCTCATTGAATCCCCCGATTAACTGCTCGTTAATAAAGATTTGCGGCAATGTCCTTGCATTAGGAACGGCTTCTAATAGTTGTTCTTTGGTCCAAGTACCTTCTGTGATGTTGCGTTCTTCGTACTCAATGCCGCGGCTTTTTAATAAAGCCTTGGCTTGGTCACAATAAGGACACATGTTTTTACTCCATACGATTGCGGTCATATAATAATTCCTTTGTATTAGTTTAGATGAAAAAAGGCCCTGAGGTCAAGGCCTTTTTGTGTTTTGGCAAAATTAAAGATCAGGTAACTCTTCGTATTCTACAGTGTCACTCATGACACCGATGACGTAGTTAGTGCTTTCATTTTCTTGTAGTGCAGTCTGTTTCTTATTGATATTAACGTGCTTGTTAAACCAAGGAATTGGACTGGTCTTAGGATGTTCTTCTTGATACTTGATTCCGATTTCTTTAAGACGAGTAAATGCTGTGTAATCAACAAAGTCTTTTAGAATCTGTGCGTTAAGTCCAATGACTACACCCTTCTTGAATAGATAATCTGCCCAGGCTTTTTCTTCTGCAATAACTTCAAGGTACATTGCATAAACTTCTTGGGCACACTCTTGCTCTAGTGTTAAGAAGTCTGGGTCGTCTTTGGTAACGTTATTGATAAGCCACGCTGTCCAATCGGCATGTAGAATTTCATCTTGCAGGATCAAGCTAATGATGTTGCCATTACCAATATAGATTTTATTTTCTACCATTGCTAGACTTGTAGCAAAGCTCACCATAAAGCGTAGAGCCTCCAATGCGTATGATGCGTGTAATGCCATCCAGATGGCTCGCTTATGGACCATTGTATCAATCTCTTCGCCCAACTCTTTACGACAATTGAGCTGATGCAGACTCTCATAGTAACGACCAATATTAGCAGCCATACCAACGATTTCAGTCGTATCGTGAATCTTGTTAAATTCTTCTTTAGGTACTCCATATACGTTCCTAATAATATGACTGTAGCTCTTAGAGTGAATGTTGGTTTCGAAGAAACTCCAGTTACTGACTAATGCTTCGAGTTCGGGGATCGAGATAACAGGGCTGAAAACTTGGTTAGGAGCCCTACCTTGAATACTATCCAGAGCAGTCTGGCGAAGTAGGTTAGAAGTAAAAATATGCTTAACCGCATCGGTGGCTTCCTTGTGATCGATTTTATCTTTGGTTAAACTAATTTCTTCTGGCACCCAGAAGAAGCCACGGGCTAGTTCTTCGTACTTTTGAATCTTAGGATACTTAACTTCCTCAAAACGCTGTACTGTTACAGGACCTTCTGGGTCCAGGAACATCTTACGCTTGAGATAATTTGTTTGTTTTGATAAGTTGTATTGTGCTTTACTCATTTGTGTGTTTCTTTCTATAATCTTCTACTGCCGCCTTAATCGCATCTTCAGCAAGAATTGAACAGTGTATTTTAACTGGAGGTAGGGCAAGTTCTTCTGCAATCTGACTATTCTTAATGCTTCCTGCCTCGTCAAGAGTCTTACCTTTAACCCACTCCGTGACAAGAGAACTTGATGCAATCGCCGATCCGCATCCATACGTCTTAAAACGGGCGTCCTCAATGATACCGGTTTTATTATTAACCTTTATCTGTAATTTCATTACATCACCACAGGCAGGCGCACCCACCATACCGGTGCCGATAGTTTCATCAATATCAAATTTACCAACGTTACGTGGATTTTCATAATGATCAACAACTTTGTCTGAATAGGCCACGACTACTCCTTAAACAGAAAAACTACTTCCGCAACCACAGGTTGTCTGTGCGTTGGGATTTTGAATCTTAAAGTTTGACCCCATAAGATCCTCTGTATAATCAATAACAGCACCTTCAAGATACTGCATACTCATTGCATCAATAAGAATTTTAACGTTTCTTTTTTCAATGAGAAAGTCGTCCTCATTTTGTTCTTCGTCAAAAGTGAATCCGTATTGAAACCCAGAACAACCACCCCCTTGAACAAAAGTCCTAAGTTTTAAATTAGGATTGTTTTCTTCAATAAGGAGGTCGCTTATCTTGTCAAGAGCAGAGTCTGTAATAATTACCTGTTCCATATTATAACTTACATGCCTCACAATCGGCATCGTCATAGATAATAACATTGTCTGCGGCATTAATAGCATGACCATTAATACCATTTACTTGTGCAGTCAGTTGAGTGCTAGTCACTCCAGACTTTGCGCCCACTTTATTAATTAGGCTGTAATAGATTGTTTTGATACCCCACTTGTAGGCTAACATTAAATTCTTAGCAACTAGTGTGCCAGGAACCTTACCGTTCTTAAAGTGTGCAGGATTATAGAATGTGTTAGTACTTAGACTTTGATCAATGTATGCGGCTAACACAGCGGCTGTCTTGAGATAATCAACACAGTCTAACTGATCCCACATAAGTTGATAACGATTCTTTAGACGTTTGTATTCAGGTACAACCTGTACAAACGATCCAGCTTTCGATTCCTTAACAGAAATCAATTCCATCGGCATTTCAATTCCGTTGGTGGAGTTTAACACAACTGAGCTGGACTCTACCGGAGCGACTGCCATTAGTGTAGCATTACGAATACCGTATTGCTTCATCTTAGCACGTAATGGTTCCCAATCTAGGCTAGGTGTAAAGTCTGTTAGTTCATTAACATTACTGTTACGACGCTCCCAGGGGAATACGCCCTTGCCGTAGAATGTATGCTCGCTACGCTTACATGCACCGCGTTCTTGTGCTAGTTCAACCGACATCTCAGTTAGATAAAATGCTTGATGTTCAGCCCAACGCTTAACTTCAGCTAATGCATCTGCTTCGCCGTACTTAAGGCCGCGCTTGGCATGCCAGTAGGCTAGGTTAGTAATGCCAACACCCAATGGTTCAAAGTCTTGATTGGCTAAACGACTTTGTACGCTTAAGAAGTCTTGATAGCTCAATAGGTTACTTAGGCTGCGAACTAGCACACGACATGCTTTACGCATTTCTGCTGGGTTACGGAACGCTCCCCAATTTATTGATCCAAGAGTGCAAAGAGCAATTCTGCCCGCCTCGTCTTCAAGGCGTTGAAAAGGTCTGGTGGGCAAGAGAATTTCTTGGCAGAGATTTGATTGATATATCGGGTCAAGAGTTGTATCGAACGGGCCTTGGTTGATGACGTTGTCAATATTGACAAGGTAGATTCGTCCAGTATCCGTACGCTCTTTAAGTATGCCGTTTTTAAACAGTTCTTCGGCCGCAATAACTTTTTTCTTTTTTGTCTTGTCTTGTTCATACTGTAAGTATAGTCTCTCGAACTCACTAGAGCTACGATAGAATGCTTCATATAAGTCCGGAACTTCACTAGGATCAAATAGTGTAACATCTTCGCCGTTCTTATAACGACGCCAGAACATAGCATTGACTACAACACTGTAATCCATTTGACGGACGCGAGTTTCTTCTGTTCCTTGGTTGTTCTTTAAAACAATAAGATCTTCAAACTGAGCGTGCCAAATAGGGAATGTAACTGTACAGCTGGCATTACGAATGCCGCCCTGACTGCAACTACGCAGATCAGCAAACCATTTCTTCAAGAATGGTATTAGACCCGTGTGCTTGATTTCTCCATTGCGAATTGGGGCGCCTAAGGGGCGAATTCTGCCTATTTCGAGACCAATACCGGCTCGTTTTGAGGCATATTTGGCCATCATTTCGCCAGCTGCAAATATGCTATCCAAAGTATCGTCGCTACTAATGAGAACACAAGAACTAAACTGCTTTGTAGTAGTGCCGAGGCCAGCCAAGACAGGAGTAGCAAGAGTGAAATGACCAGCACTAGCGCATTCATAATATTCCTTTACCCACTTAAGGCGTGTTTCTTTAGGCTCATTGTGAAAGGCTGTAGCGGCTGCAACAGCATAACGAACCTGCGGTGTTTCGTAGATTTTGTTAGTTGCACGATTCTGCACTAGATACTTTTCGCATAGTTGTGCAATAGCGGCAAATGTGTATTGTTCGTCCTTAGCATGGTCAATGAATAGATCGATAATATTCCATTCATCCTCTGAGTACCAATCAAGTAACTCAGCACTGTACATGCCTAGTTCAACGTTTTTCTTAATAATGGAATATAACTTAGGTGGATCGTACTCGCCATACACTTCTTTACGTAACATGCTAAGACGTTGCCTGCCTGCTACATATTGATAATTTACATTATTAATCTCTGGGTTTTCAGTTTCGTCGATCAAATTAACCATTGCCTTGAGCAATAGTTCGTCGATTGTACTGGTTGTCATTCCGTCATGGAATTCTAATTGTGCTTTAATTTCAATCATCGATGGACTTACTCCGTCGATGCCTTGGCAACTAAATGCCACCTGTCTCTGTATCTTTGAAATGTCTAGCGGCATTCTTTGTCCGCTACGTTTAACAACTTGAATAGTCATTGGCCACCTATTATTATATTTTTTTGCCCAATGGGCTGTATCTTTTATCTGCGAGAATGATATTTACCTTGGCCTAGTTACTTCAATTAGATTTTCCAGGTGAAATGACTCGGGAATATCTCTAGGCACGTTTATACCATTATCTACATAGTTAATAACAAACTCGTCATCAATGAACACTAGATTGTACTGCTTGGACCTGTCTGCATCTGTATATGTTTTTATCTCGATTTTTGAGTCCTTAAACTTGGCAGTTAATTTAAGCGTCCAAGCCATCATCAGTACTTTGGTGAAATCATCATACTTATTTTCTATAAGTATTTCCCAAGGAGTGGGCCAACGTTTAGGATTGTAGGGATCTACGTTACGGTTAAATGGCACGTAAGGAGGATGATCCCAAAATGCAATTAGGTCTTCTAAGGGAGTCGGAGAGCTGTCGAGCAGATGCCGATGCTCTGCCCAGGCGGACAGCCTCTCATCTGGAGTAAGTTCAAACATTATCTATAATACGCTACTGTGTAAATCATTGTACCTGTGCCTGCGGCTACAGGATTAGTATATTGTACTGCCAGTGTATCATAGAAATCAACAGGGCCGTGATCTAAAAAGCCCGCGGAAAATACAGTATCTCCGTCCGAACTGCCGGCGACTGCGTATGAGTCCTTATAGGAAATACCAGCCGGACCAGCAACTACACTTAGGGTTCCTTTTCTGGCAATACTTGCCTTTTCCAATGTGTAGTCAATAGTAACGCTAGTTACTGTTGTAGCATAAGGAATTTTGAATAGAGTCTGTGTCAGTGTGCTTTCACTAATGGTTGCACGATCCATAAACTTTAATCGAACCTGTGCTGTACCTTCGATAACTTCGTATTGAGGAGTATCCAAATCAGTAGTCTGCATGTACCATAGGCGTTCAAAATTATCATTGGTAGAACTATTACCGTGGCTTAAGAACGTAATAATTGGAGTTACCGGTTCTGCATCCCCGTCTAGGTTATTACCCACGTTGATAAAGTGATTGTTCTCGCTGGCAATTTGAATATTAGTACCAGTGGTTGCACCTGCCCAAATAGCCTGTCTTTCAATATCTTGGAAAAGGTTATCTTGAATATTGATGCGATAAGGACCAATGCCTGTAGCAGTAGTCACTGTTTCTGCAAGTGTAATCCCTTTGAACAAGTTTTTAAACTTATTTTCCTTAATAGAAATATCATTAACTTGCCAATCAGAAATGATCGGATAAGACAGATCTTCAAACTGGCATCGCTCAATGACGACTTCTGACGTATTATATCCTAGTTCAATTGCAGAGTTTTGATTAGTTGCTGTGTTGCCAGGAACATATACACCTTGGAACTTAACATCAGAAACTTCGGCTTCGTATGCATAGTTTAAATCGATAAACGGAGTTGTTTGAATAGTTTCAATTGTAGATGTATGCTCAAGCGTCATACCCGAGATCTTGATACGTTGCGTAACACCCTTCTCTAGATCAGTATCTCCATTGATGTCTTTAGTTGCAAAAATAGTTGTGTTACCAGGGTTGATACTTCTAATGATTGTTCTGTCAATGCCATCACCTTCCAGTGTTACATACGGAGGTAGATAAACTGTAGCAGTTGTGTAATACACACCTGCAGGAATTCTAAAAGGAACACGACTCTTAGCTTGATCTTTATCAGAGTTAAAGTAAATCTCGTCTATAGCTTTTTGTAACTTAGCAGTAGTGTCAGTACTATCTTCGAAGCCAAAATCAAACGCTGTAACAGCATCGTCTAGCTTTTCTTGCAGTGTCCTAACTACGGGATTGTTAGCATCCGGGCCTGTTTCAATTGCTGAAAGACCGTGTCCTCGATAGGTATAGTCTGTAGCAGTAAAGTTAGCTGTGCTGATTAGATCAAATAGACGTGCTTCAGTAAGAATCTCACTGTTACCAACAGCAGGCGCACCTTCTGCAACACTGCCGTTACCAATGAACAAACGCTGTTCATCGACTGACCAACCCATTTCGCCACTGGCTAATTGCGGCATACCCTGCTCAGCAGTTTGCCCTCTTCTAATTTGTATTTTCGAGATCTGAATAACAGCCATAGTAATATCCTAGTATAAGGATATTTATGCGTTATTTGTGATAGTTTATGTAGTAGTCTTCGACTTTAGCTAGCCACATATCCTGGTATTTGTTAAAGTTATCAGGAGTTAGATCAAACTGTTGATACTGTAGATCACGGCTGCACATAAACACATGCCCTTCGCGAATATCTGTACCATAGACTTCGTTATGCGCCATTATATAGGCCATTAGCTGTAGAAAGTAATCTTCAACCCATTCTGCTTTCTTGGGCTTGTTAGTCTGCTTATAATCGCAAACGCTAGGATTGCCTTTATATACTGCCACTAAGTCTGTTGTACCCGAATACAGTCCCGGAAAATACAAACTCTGTTCCATAGCCCAAACTTCATCAACATCCTTAAGACCCTGTTCGATAATAACATTAGCCATTTTATTAGCCTGTACATGCACAAGATTGTTTCCAGGCTGGCGCTCTAATCCTGCTAAGAAACGTTCTAAGTTGTTGTGCATTGCAGTACCAATACCTGCTGCCTCTTTAGTGATCTGTGCGGCGTTTTCCTCGCCGACACGCTTGCGCCATTCTATTAAGTGCGTTTGATCTTTAGTTGAACTAAGGATAGTAGTAACACTAGGAGTCTTTTCACCGTCAGGTGTTAGATAGACACGCTTACGAGTAACTGGATCATTAATTTGTTGGCAGGGTTTATATTGTATTCGTTCTACAAATGGAGGGGCTGTATAATTCATAGTATTAATTATACTACATTAAAATTGATAATGCAAATAAAGACTGGCAAAAAAAACGGCCCTTTCGAGCCGCTTGTTTATGATAATGGACTATTTAAAAATTGATTGGCTGCTTGACTGGCCATTGAATCTACTGTGTCCCCGCCGGTTGTTGGTTCCTCTTCCGAGCCATCATCCTGTTTTTCAACTTTGGTAGAAACAATAATTTCGTTTTCGTTATAGTCTCTAATGATGCCCTGTAAAGAAGGATTGCCATCAACAATCTTTTGGAGTCCTTGGAAATCAACGCTGCCATAACCCATGTTCTTCATCATGTTTGATAGTGCAGGATATGTTAGTTTGAGCGTAGCATTTTTGGCATTGCTACGCCCCATTTGATTTCTCAAGACCAATTCAAGATCGCGAGCAAAAGTATCTTCTACTTCAAATAATCTCATTTAGATAGTCTTGCAATGATGCTGTGTGCTTCGTTTAGTTTGGCTGCAAATAGTTTGCGGCTTTCACGCATTTCACGTCCGGACATTTCAGCACCGCCTGCGGCAGCATCGGCAGCACCAAACTCGTCGCCTGCTGGAATTTCTTCGTTGCCTGCGTTCATGCTATCCATACCTGCTTCTGGAGGCATCATATCGCCGCCCATTGCGTCCATTGGGCTAGACTCGCCTGCTAGAACTGCAACTGCATTGCTTAACTGCTCACGTGCTTGTGTTAGAGTGTTAAGAGCTGTTTCTAGTGCAGGAGCAACTGCTTGCTTGAATGTTTCTGCTTGCTCTTGACCGAAGTTAGCACGAATAGCATCTGCTAGTTCAATCATAGATTTTGTTTGATACTGGCCAACACGAGTCATCCAGCTGGTAAAGTCATTGACCATATCAGTGCCGGCAGTAATAGCTTTAGCCTTGCCTTCTTCGTCTTCAGCTAGTAGTCTGCGAATACTTTCATTAACTACTTTAACATTTTTCTTGTGTTGGCTTTCTTTCATAGGTTCTTTCTTTCCTTTACGTAGCAACTCGAAGTCTTGCTTATCGAGCTTGCCGTTATTATTTTTGTCTAGTTTCTTTTGATCTGGATCTTTGAAAGCTTCTTTAACTTTCTTTTCGCCAGCTGCCTTTTTCATAGGCTCTTTCTTGTTACCATCTTTATCTAAATCTAGAAAATCTGGCTTAGAACCTTCTTTAACTTTAGCACTCTTCTTGGCTTTTTTAACATC
>JACCED011623591.1_pt1 | contig 10834 bp, 8 predicted proteins | sample 7455021 | NCBI WGS metagenome assembly JACCED01 (sample SAMN15323456, study PRJNA562643) | freshwater metagenome | isolation source: river surface water | place: USA:Blue River Watershed | collected 2017-08-19 | reverse complement strand
GGGGGTGATCGTCATGAACACTCCGGGCGGGAACACCGTATCGACTGCGGAACACGCGTTTTCGCTTTTGATGGCGATTTCGCGTAACATTGCACAGGCCGACGCCTCGGTCAAAGCCGGCAAATGGGACAGAAAAAGTTTCGAGGGTGTCGAACTCTGCGGAAAAACGCTGGCAATTCTTGGCATGGGGCGAATCGGAGCCGAAGTAGCCATGCGCGCGCAGGCTTTTGGCATGCGTGTGCTGGCGTACGACCCTTACCTGTCCGCAGCGCGCGCAAAGTCGCTTCATGTCGAACTCGTGGAGCGACTGGATGAAATTGTGCCGCAGGCCGATTACATTACTGTTCACATGCCTCTCACCCCCGAGACGAAGCACATGCTGAACGCGGAGCGTCTCGCAAAGACGAAAAAAGGCGTACGCATTATCAACTGTGCTCGCGGGGGACTCGTGGATGAGGCAGCACTGTATGAAGCCTTAAAAACAAAGCAGGTTGCAGCGGCGGCTCTTGATGTTTTTGAGCAGGAACCGCCGCCCGCAAATTTCCCGTTGAAGGAACTGAGCAACGTTATTTTCACGCCTCACTTGGGTGCTTCGACGGCTGAAGCCCAGGAAAGCGTGGGCATCGAAGTCGCGCAGCAGATCAGGGCGGCGCTTCTGCAGGGTGAAATCCGAAATGCAGTAAACATGCCCAGCGTCGATGCCAAGACGCTCGCTGAGATCGGGCCCTACGTGTCTCTTGGCGAGAAGCTCGGGCGGTTTCTGTCGCAGATTGTTGCCAAGCGTAGTAATGCGCTGAATGTGAATTTTCAAGGCAGAATCAATGACCTGAATACCAAGCCGGTGTCGCGTTCCGTGCTGCTGGGTTTTCTCCGGTCCGCGGGCGGGGGGGAGGTCAACATCGTGAACGCCCCTGGCTTTGCGCAGCATCTTGGATTGAAGGTGAGCGAGTCCAGCGAGTCGACTTCGTCGGATTTCGCAGAGCTCATCGAGCTCACTGCGACTGGAGAAAGCGGCTGGGCCTCTGTCGCAGGAACATTTTTTGGCACAACACCTCGCATTGTGAAAATTAATGGACGTCATGTTGAAGCGAAGCCTGAAGGTGTGCTGTTCATTTTTGAGAACAAGGATCGCCCTGGGATTGTTGGTGAAGTGGGCACCTTGTTTGGAAAGCACGGCGTTAACATTGCTGGCATGTCCCTTTCGCGTAATGAGTTTGGAGGCAGGGCGTTGACGGTACTCAATCTGGATTCTGTACCGGGGCCCGAGCTCGTGAAGGAGCTGCTTGCTAATTCGGACATTTATTCCTGTCAGACAGTAAGCCTCTCGTAGGCCCTCTGCTGAGATGAAGGTTAAAGTCACCTCCGACCTGCCCCCTGGCGGACACTTTGCGGTCCGCTTCGTTTTGAAAGATCAAAGAGCCAAGCTCACGCCGCCTCCATCGGACGGCGAGTTTTCCGGCTGTGTCGGTGCGGTGTTGAACGATCGGACAAAGCGCATCATGTACATCGGTCTTGGCGACCGTGCTCATTTGAATGCGAAAGCCGTGCGGGCAGCGGCTGGGAGCGCGGCTTTAACGTTGCGTCAGCACGGTCACGCGAAAGTACTGATGTTTCTCGAGGAGCGAAGCGAGTATGTGGAGGCGGCTGTCGAAGGGTTCATGCTAGGGGCTTATCGCTATGAAGACTTTGTTCCGAAGAAAACCGCAGGGATCGCTGAGCTAACAGTCCAAGTTCGGAAAGAGGATTTGTCTGGTGCGCGCAAGGATGCTGAGCGCGCCATCGTACTTGCGGAGTGTATTAACGCCGCGAGGCAGCTGGGAAATGCTCCTGGAAACGTCATTTATCCGGACACGCTCGCAAGGCATGCTGCCGCGCTTTCAAGGCGTGTAAAGATTCAATGCAGGGTGATGGATGAGAAGAAGCTTCGCGCTGGAAAGTTTGGTGGGCTTCTGTCCGTCGGCTCGGGGAGTGCTCAGCCGCCTCGTCTCATCGCCTTGGAGTACCACGGTGCGGCGAAGAGTGATGCCCCTTTGGTGTTGGTGGGCAAGGCAATCACCTTCGATAGCGGTGGAATCTCGCTCAAGCGCGCGGACAAGATGGAGGAGATGATTTTTGACAAGTGCGGCGGCATCGCGGTGCTTGGGGCGATGGAGGCGATCGCGCGGCTGAAGATAAAAAGAAATGTCGTGGGACTGATCGCAGCTGCGGAGAACATGCCTGGCGGTGCGGCTTTTCGTCCGGGTGACATTATCCAAACACAGTCGGGAGTCGCTGTGGAGATAGTGAACACAGACGCGGAGGGGCGTCTTGTGCTTGCAGATGCTCTCTCATGGGCGCGGGAGCACTACAAGGCAGCCGCGATTGTCGACCTCGCAACGCTCACAGGCGCGTGCGGCGTCGCGCTTGGCGAATCCTGTGCGGGAGTGTGGAGCAATCACCCCGAGTTCCTCAAATCAGTTCAGCAATGCGCGGCGGCGGCGGGTGAGAGAGTCTGGCACATGCCGCTTGGGCCCGAATACAGTGCGAAGATTAAAAGTACGGTTGCGCAGGTGAAAAATAGTTCAGGAAGCATGGGAGGTGCGTGCTGCGCCGCGGCGTTCCTTGAAGTGTTTGCGGGAGATACAAAGTGGGCCCACCTCGACATCGCCTATACGGCAAGGCAGACAGTGGATAAGGACGGCCTCGCACGCGGGGCGACTGGCTTCGGAGTGCGGACTTTGGTCGCGCTCGCGGAGTCATGAGTTTAAGCGGAGGATTACTTTCAGGCAAGCCGCCGAATACCCCAGTGTGTGTTAGGGAAATATGAAGAGTTCGGGTTGAGGAAGCCTTGAAATCAGCTACGATTGAGCCCTGCAGGCGTTGCAGATCAACCCCATCTGAAAGGATTTTTATCGTGCAAGATTTTACTGGCGGCGGCATTCACGCTCTTCCAAGCCGGACCACTCGTTCCACCGGCGATGCGGATTTTGATCGCAAGGTGAAAGAACTGGTTGGCGACTGGGCGGGGGCAGAAAAAAACGCGGGTCTAATCGAGGAGCTCATCATTACCGCCCTGAAAATGGCAAAGGATGGCGTGGGGTTGGCGGACCTGAAATTATTCAATCGTTCGCTGCGGGAGATGCGAAACGCCACCCGGGTTTTCGCACCCTACCGTCTAAAACAGAAGGTGGTGGTGTTCGGTTCCGCCCGCACGGCGAGCACGGAGGTTGAGTATCAGGCAGCAGAGGTTTTTGCGCAAAAAATGCGTGATCTGGACTACATGATCATCACCGGCGGGGGCGATGGAATCATGGGGGCTGCTCAAAAGGGCGCGGGCCGTGAAGCATCATTTGGGTTGAACATCCGGCTTCCATTCGAGCAGCGCGCCAATGAGACGATTGATGGCGATCGGAAGCTGATAAACTTCAATTATTTCTTCACTAGAAAACTGCACTTTGTCAAAGAGGCCCACGCCGTGGCCTTGTTTCCGGGCGGTTTCGGCACCATGGACGAAGCTTTTGAGGTGCTCACCTTGATGCAGACCGGAAAGGCACGCATCCTGCCGGTGGTGATGATCGACAAACCAAACGGGACTTACTGGCATACTTGGAACAGTTTTCTTGCCGAGTATCTTCTTAAACTTGGGCTGATATCCGGGGAGGATTTCAACCTATTCAAAGTCACAGACAGCGTTGACGAGGCAATCGCCGAGATCCGCAAGTTCTACCGGAATTTCATCTCGTACCGCTGGGTGGATCAGCGGCTGGTTCTGCGAATTCGACATGCTCTGACAGACCCTGCCCTGGATGACATTCGCGAAGCCTTCAAGGATATCATCGGCGAGAACCAGTTGGAGCAGACCGTCGCTCTCCCGGAGGAGCACAATGAGCCGGACCTTGAAGGCATGCCGCGGTTGGTTTTTTTACCTGCAAAGAAAAACTTTGGAAGACTGCGCATGCTTATTGATGCAGTCAATGCGGCTCCGCTGGCAGAATGACATTGCCATCGAGGTTGAGATTTCTGGTGATGAGGGTGGCGCGTACAAATTGTAAAACTTGAGAATGCAAAAATTCAGTACGGTACGAAGCGGAGGAGTGGATCTTCCGGACGTCGATGTGCGCGATTCAGTATCCACGGATCTCCCGTGGAATGTCGTGGTGCACAATGATCCTGTGAACCTGATGTCCTACGTGACAAAAGTGTTTGTGAAGGTGTTCGGTTTTTCTGAGGAGCGTGCAAAAAACCACATGCTGGAAGTTCATCACAAGGGGCGCTCTATCGTCTGGTCCGGAGCGCGTGAGAGGGCTGAATTTTATGTGCAGCAGCTTCAGGGCTATTTGCTGCTTTCCACCATCGAAAAAAACTCATGAGTGAGCAGCTTGTTTTTCGACATAAGGATGAAGATACGTTCATCCTAAGTGGACTGGACGATTTTTTGATGGGTTTGGTGGCTGAAATTCCGAAAGCTGGCGTGCCCAGTCGAGAGGCATCCATGCGTATTTTTCCATCGCCCACAGCTGGCGCGGACGCCGAAGCGGATGCAGAGTGGGAGACGTTCGTTAAACCGGATCTCGACTCTCAGTTTGCTTTTAACAGAAATCAGGTCGCGATAGATCTAAAAGGGGTCCGACACAAGGGGAAAGCAGGCTTCGAGATGGAGATTCCATCGGCCAATTTGCCGGCTTGGATCCATGCACTGAACCAGGCGCGCCTTTGTTTGACGGTCGCGCACAATCTTGGGGAAAAAGAACTCGAGGGCAGCGCCCGCCTGCACGGTCCCTCTGGGATCGCGATTTTTCAGATCCAATTCTACGGGATTCTCCAGGAATGGATGCTGGCGGTGACCAAAGACGTCTGAGCTAGACGGTCGAGTCGTGTGCCAGCTCCGCCATCACTCAATAAACTGCGGAGCCCAAAGACCCGCATCCTTCCTGAGTTCAGGTGTTTTTCCGCCTTCGGGGAAGGAGGATTTGGCGGCATCTCGGAGCTGGCGTTGGAGGCTGCTGACGAGCGCGGCGTGTTCAGGTTTCCCAGCGACATTCACCAGCTCGCTTGGATCACTGTCGTGGTCGTACAATTCCGTGCCTTGTTTGCCCTCGTCCCATTCTGTGTAACGCCAGCGGTCGGTGCGGAGCGAATACCCGAAGAAACGTTTGCCGTCATCTCCAACTGAGGGACTCGAACCAAACCGCTTAAAGCCGCCACCCCGCACCACCTGGCTGAGCGACCAGCCTCTCCCTTTTGCGCCGGGATCTTTGATGATCGGAGTGAGGCTCTGGCCTTGTAGTCCAGCCGGAGCCTTTAGTCCGGCGAGATCCATCAGGGTCGGGAACAGGTCGATGTGGCTTACCGGTGATTTAGCGACGGTGTTTTTGGAGCGGCCACCAGGCGTTACGATGAGCAGCGGTACACGTGCGCTCTCTTCAAAGAGACTTTGCTTCTGCCACAATCCGTGTTCGCCTGTGTGATAGCCGTGATCACTCGTGAACACGATGATCGTGTTTTCCGAAAGTCCAAGACGGTCGAGTGCTCCGATCACATGGCCCAGCTGTGCGTCCATGAAGCTGATGCTGGCGTAGTACGCTTGAAGCGCCGACCGGCGCAAATGATCATCGAGATTGTCCTGTTCTGCCTTGTAGCTCGCAAGCGCCGCAGAAGGAATATCCAGCTGGTCTTCCTTAATGTTGGGTACAACGCGCATTTTTTCTTCCGGGTAAAAATCGTAGTACGGCTTTTTCGGAGCCACGTACGGGGTGTGCGGCCGGAAGAACCCTACGGCGAGGAAGAAAGGGCGGTCCTTTTGTTTGGCACATCTCTCCAACACCCATTCAGCGTCAGCTGCGACTTTCCCATCGGTATGCTCGGCATCTGGTTTCGGAGAGGCATACCAGCTAAGGGATCCGCCAAAGGAGCCGGGACGCAGCGAAAAAATGCGACCTTCCTCCTCGGTCCGGTCAACGCCTGCTGGATTGAGTTGAAGCTCCCATGAGGCCGGATCGTCGTGGCCCTCCGTGCCGATTGATGTAGGGACGTTGTAATGGTAGAGCTTTCCTACACGGGCTGCAAAGTAACCCTGCTGCCGAAAAGCTTGTGGAAGACTGATCCTTCCGGGAACAGTTTGCCGGAAAATTTGTGCGTTTGACAAAATGCCGTTCGAGTTCGGGTAAAGGCCGGTCAGCATTGAATTGCGGCTTGGCCCGCAAAGCGGGAAAGTACAGTAGGCTCTTTCGAATCGCACTCCTCTTTTCGCAAGTTGATCAAGGTTAGGAGTCCTTGCGAGAGGATCTCCATAACATCCCAAAAAGACGTTTAGATCGTCTGCAATGATGAAAAGCACGTTGGGGTTACGTACCTCCGCAGCATGCGTGTGTGCATTGGTTAATCCAGCAAGGAGGAAGACGGATAATATGACGAGTGGATTCATGGGAGGGTTAGCTGTGTTGCTGCGTGGGCGGGTGTTCAAACCGATATCGTACCTGATCCAGAGGTGGAGAATTCACATAGAACGCTTGAGAGTGGCCGGAGGTTGCGAAAAATCAAACTGTGCGCGGTAAATACTTGCGCGTCCGCACACCAGCTTCGCGACAAAACATGAGACTGCAAAGTATGGGAAAAACTCGTAACCGAATAGCTCGCAGCCCAGAATGGTGCATGCGAGTGGCGTGTGACTGGCTGCTCCAAAAACACTGACTAGCCCCAGTGCAGCCAATAAATCGTAAGGAGCTGCAAAAATTTCTGCGGCCGTGTGCCCAAGAGATGCACCAACAAAAAAGAGGGGAGTGACCTCCCCGCCTTTGAAGCCCGAGCTTAGGGTGCAGATTGTGAGGGCCGCCTTGGAGAGCCATGTCGACCATGGAATGTGGGCTGAGTTAAAAAAGGACGAGATTGTTAGAGCATCCGGATCAGTTGAAAAAGTACCCAAGCCAAGTTTGTCGTGACCCAGAAGACTTGCGAGCGCCAGCACGCAGACTCCACCAAAAAACGGCCGTCTGTAGGGGCAGGGTATCAGCTTTTCAAAAAGCTTTTTGCTTTCATTGGCGGCAAGCGCAAACGCTTTCGCGACGAGTCCAAAAGTCAATGCAGCTATTAGAATTTTTGAAATCAACAGTCCATCCGTCCCGATAAACTTTCCGAATGACGAGTCGGGCATCGGGAGGTTGACTGGGTAGGATGTGTGCACCACACCCCAGAGCTTGCAGGTGTAGTCGCTTGTAAATGCTGCGACTGCGCTTGGAAAAAACATCCAAAGCGAGGGACGATTATGGGCAATCATTTCCAAGCAGAACACTGCGCCTGCGAATGGGGTTCCGAATACTCCGCCGAATCCCGCCGCCACGCCGCTCAGAAGAAGCGTCTGTCGTGAGACGTCTGATGGTTTGAATAAGCCACAGGCGGCGGATGCCATGCCTGCCCCCATTTGCACGGCTGTTCCTTCTCGGCCCGCAGAGCCCCCGAATAGATGAGTTGCGAGCGTGCTAAGGAAAATAATTGGTGCCATTCTCCGCGGCACGGGCTGGGCGGAGCGAATGGAGTGAATCACAAGGTTGTTTCCAGGAGCGGTTGATTTGCCAAAATGTGTGTAAACCCATCCCAGACCGATCCCCGCTACCGGCAGAAAATAAATTATGAAGGGGTGGTCTATCCGGACTTTGGTGACGGTGTCCAAACTCCACAGGAAAGCGGCGCAGGCGCTGCCTATGAGCGCGCCTAGTGGAATCGAGATCAGGCCGTCTCGAATGGCCAGTTGGACGGTACTAAAGCTAGTGGCGCTTCGCGTGTGGGATGGTTTCACTGAGAATCTCGTGAGTTGGGGTTCTGGATTATCAAAAACGCCGTCAAAGCAAAGATGTTCCGATCGATTTTGGGTGTGAATTCAGGTGCGTCATGCGGTAGGATACAATAATGAAACAGCGTCTCGATGTTTTGCTCGTGGAACGAGGGATGTTTGAAAGCAGGGAACGCGCACAGCGAGCGATCATGGCCGGGAGTGTTCGCGTCGCAGGCCATCGTGCTGACAAGGCTGGTACGAAGTTTGAATCGGATGTGGCGCTGGATGTGGAGCAACCTGAAAAATACGTCGGACGCGGCGGCTTGAAACTCGAGGCCGCGCTCAATGCTTTTAAAATCGTGCCGACCAACTGGATTTGCCTCGACGTCGGGGCGTCCACGGGTGGGTTCACGGATTGTCTCCTGCAGCATGGCGCTCGGAAGGTTTATGCGGCGGATGTGGGGCACTCCCAACTGGATTGGAGGATCCGGAGCGATCCTCGCGTGGTGGTGCTTGAAAAACTGAACTGCCGGTATTTGTCCGAGGCAGAGGTTCCCGAAGTCGCGGATTTTCTGGTGGCTGATGTTTCGTTTATTTCACTTACTCTGGTGCTGCCTGCAGCCTTGAGAAGGGTGAGGTCCGGCGGGGCGGCGGTAGTGCTGATAAAGCCGCAGTTTGAACTGGGCCGGGAAGATGTAGGGCGCGGTGGAGTAATTCGCGACCCGGTCCTGCATGCTCGGGCTGTGGAGCGCATTCGGCAGTGGGTTGAAGGCTGTTCTTTTTTGCGATGGAATGGAATTGTTGAGTCCCCCATACGGGGAGGTGATGGCAACGTAGAATTCTTAGCATGGATTGGAAAACGGTCGGAATAATTGCGAATGTATCAAAGCTGGGTGCTTTGGAGTTGTTGCGCGCAGTGAAAGGAGAGTTTGAAAGACTCGGCAGCGAAGTACTCCTTGAGAAGGCCACCGCGGAGTGCATGGGGGAACCCGCGGTGAAACCTGCGAGTGATCTGTTCGCAAAAAGTGACCTTCTGGTTGTTCTCGGTGGTGACGGGACCTTGCTTGAGGTGATTAGGGACGCGTCTTTTCCAATGCCACCGATTTTAGCGGTCAACCTCGGCACGCTAGGATTTCTGACGGGGGCCGGCCCTTCCGATTTCCAGTTGGTACTGGCAGAAATGAGGTCCGGCAAGATCAGCCTGAGTGAGCGCACGCTTCTGAACTTGCGCGTATTCCGTGAAGGTAAGGAATGGTGGACTGGACGGGCTTTGAACGAGGTGGTCGTGTCGAGGGGGGAACGCTCACGCTTGATCCGCTTGGGGGTTGAAATCGATGGAGAGGACCTAACTGAATATAATGCAGATGGTCTGATTGTTGCCACGCCCACTGGCTCGACGGCTTATTCTTTGAGCGCGGGTGGCCCAGTGCTTTCGCCAGACTCGGGGGTTTTTGTGATTACTCCGATTTGCCCGCACGTGCTTACCAATCGCAGCCTAATTGTGAATGACCGATCGATTGTGACGATCTCTTCCTTAGTTCAGCAGCAGGGGGTCTGTTTAACCGTAGATGGACGGGAACCGCTCCTGCTTGAATGGGGTGATGAATTGCGGGTGGGAAGGTCAGTCGAGACCGTCCGTTTGGTATTCCCAAAGACGCTGCCGTTTTTTGAAGTTCTGCGGCAAAAGCTGAGGTGGAGTGGAAAAGTTGTTTAGGTCTTTGAGTCTATTTTCGGGCGGGGTTTGACCCCCATCGTTGTTTTTGGGACTGGGAAAATCAAAAGCCCCTAATCACCTCCAGAGCACTCGCCTCAAACTGCGAATGCCACTCGGGAGCCAGTAGAGTGTCGCAATCTTCCTGTGCGTAGCCTGTGTTTTGGAGTTGGGCCGCGGTGGGCGCGTAATACAGGTAGCCGTTTGTGTATCCCGCGACAAACACCCGTTTTGGACCTGCCTTCTTTTTGATCTCCAAGCCGACCTCGACTGTGAGCTCACCCGGGAAGGTAATCAGTCGAAATTCGCCCACGCGCAGGCTACACATTTCAGCAGCCAAGCTTTTCTCGGGGAGTGCTTGGACCTGTTTCTGGCGTTTTTTGAGTAGGGCTAGATTTGCATTGAGCCGAGTCAGCTTTTCCATTGACTCGATGTTGGCGAGATACCCTTCAATGGCTCTTTTATTGTCTGCGTCTTGCTGTTTGAGGGGTGTCCGGCCTTGAGACTGATCGTGCAAGTAACTCTGAATGTGGCGGCTTGGTGCGTCCGGCCAGATTCCGTGCTGGATGAACAACGGCACGAACGATTTGAAGTTGATGTTTGTGGGGATGAGTGAACTCAAGAGCGACTGGCGCTCCGCTTCGATCAGCTTGATTCGACTTTCGTAGTTTCGCGCCGTCGGTACCCGAAGTTGGCGGCTGCTCATTTCGAGAGTTGGATTCGCCTCTGTTTGGATTGTACGAAGGGACTTGAGAACGGTGGATGCAAGCATCACGCCGAGAGGCTCCGCATCAGGCGTGTGGCTCGCCTCTTTGTAGCGAATGGGGTTGATGTCGCCGGCACAGCCCTGAACGAAGAAGGCCATTGCACCGTGGCCCAGGGTCTCTTCAATCAGGGCTGAGGAAAATCCGGGAAAATCTGCAGAGTTGCCCTTGCCTGGCGGGTTCATGATCGGGTGGCATGCGAAGTTGTACACCACGGCGAGCGGCGTGCCGTCGTGCCTTTCAATTTTTAAGATGCCAACTTCCGGGTCGATCGGGCCGGTGCTGGCAATGGCACCATCCTTTGGCATTGAGTATGCACGGCGCATGTCAGCCTCGCTCCCGTCGTGGAGAGTGACTCGGCGGTTTTCACTGATCCGAGTTTCATAGGCGACTCCCATTCCTGCTCTTGAGGGAGCCATTTGACTGCTTGCCTCTCTAACCGCCGCGAGCACGGGTGTTAGTAGATCCGGCTTTATTACTGCATGGCAGTGGCTCGCCGTAACCAGTACATTTGTCGGGTCGATGTTAAAATCGGCACGCAGTTTCTCGCGAAGCTCTGGAAGAAAATTCGCTGGCACTCTTCCAATCTCGCCAACGGCGACAGCATCCAAT
>JACCED011163746.1_pt1 | contig 10834 bp, 5 predicted proteins | sample 7455021 | NCBI WGS metagenome assembly JACCED01 (sample SAMN15323456, study PRJNA562643) | freshwater metagenome | isolation source: river surface water | place: USA:Blue River Watershed | collected 2017-08-19 | reverse complement strand
TATAGAAATGCGACCTGATTGGCGTTAGTCACAGCACCCGAAGATATTAGCTTGCTAATCTTATCGGCCACTTCGTCAGCGACATCGGAACTATCGACAGCTTCAGTCTTGAACACGGCATTACCCTCCTCCTGCCGGCCAGCCTTCACCTTCTTTTCCTCGATCCTGTGAGAGCCACTCCTGCCATCCGACCAGTCGTGCCTGGATATGAAATTAGTATAAAATTCGACGATTGGTCGACGAGAGCGGTAATTAGTATCCAAAGGGATAGACTTAACGGACTTGGCACCGATCCCACCCTTTACTCGTGACTTAAACTGAACAAAATTCTCAACGGTTGCACCACGGAAGCGGTATAAAGCCTGATCGTCATCACCAACTACGCAAATATTCCCATTTGCGCGGGCTAATTCAAAATAAATAGCCTCCTGAACCGAGTTAGTATCCTGATACTCGTCTACGATCACATATTCAAAGGCCGCGTCGGTATCCTCGCATGACTTAAGGGCATTCAACGCAGCGGTCTGCATATGCGCGAAGTCTGTCATGCCACGATCGGTCAATCCTTTGACATAGTCGGCGTAGAGTAATGCCACCCTACGGAGCGGCTCATCCTTCTTACGCTTGGCAAACTTAAGCAGAATATCAGGATTTATCATCTCCTCGCCAAACCTAGAGAACATCGAGATAAGCAACTTAGATGATTCGTGGGTAGAGTTTGAGTTGGCCTTCTGAGGCGTATTGAAAGCAGAGTTGATCAGCACTTTCGTGCCATCATCCAGACCAAGCTTTTCAATCCTCTGCTTAAGGCCGTTGTTTACAGAAAAGTGCTGCGCGACGGCATCCAGAACCCTGGGGGCGACGCTCCGAGACTGATCGCCCGAAAAACGACGTTCAGTAAGGATACGCTGACATAATGAATGCGTCGTACCGACGAACATCGGAGTCGTATCATAAAGTTTTCCCGTATGCTTGGAAGCTGCGGAGAGGTATGCACGAAGACCATCCTGAAGCTGACGGGCTGCTTTTTCAGTGAAGGTACTGAGGAAGATCTTTTCGGGTTTTACGCCATGAAAAACTAACAGATTAACAGTTCGCCAAAGCAAAACTCGAGTCTTTCCAGCACCCGGCCCAGCCATGAGGAACAAAGGTCCTGCGGAATGCTTGATCGCAGCTAACTGGTTTTCGTTAGGTCGAAAACCATGCTCACCCATCAGCTTTTCGATAGTGATATTCATCGGTTCATCCGATCACTCCTTGGCGCCTTTGCTCTTGTTACAGCTCTCGCAGAGAAGTTGCGCGTTTTCGAGTATCGTCATCCCACCCTTTGAATAAGGCTTGATGTGATCGACCTGCCCAGTTTCAGCAGTGATCTTACATTTGCACTTCTTGCACTGTCCTTCTTGCAGGCGGACAAGAATCCCACGTTCCAGGTCCGAGAACCTACGCTTAGGGTCAATCGGCGTAAGTCCTAGTTGAATAAACTGAGCCGTATAAAAATCCCTTCGCCACTCTAGATGATCAGTTCTGTCTGAACGCGCCGTCTCAGAGAGCTTGGTAAGTATTGGATTTCTGGCGGGATCACCAGGCTTAAGTTCATCATTCTTTTTACGCATCTTCTCTATCTCCCAAAGAAGATCGCCGATCGCCTTATGCTTTTCGCTCAAAGAGTAGTCCTCCATCAGCGCGACAATCGAAGTTACGACGCTGAGAATATTGAACTTCTTGAAATACTCCCCCGAATCCTTCAGTGATTTCGCCAGATAATCCAAGGCCTTCTTGACGGCCACCACTTGCTGGGCTGTCTCCGTAATCTCTTTATGAGCAAGATACGTCTTCCGTATGGCCGCATCGGCAATCATCGGCCTACCTGATGAACAAACGAGGTGCAGGATCTTCGCAACAGCATCCTCGTATCCGTAGCGGTTTTCAGTAATTGATGAGTTACTCCCGAACAGCTTGTGGCTGGCCAGCTTTGCCACGATGATAGGGAAATTGCCCGGCAGAGCTCTTCGCTTCTCTGCGGGGTTAAGCGGAGTGCCCATCTGCAGCCTCAGGAAAAGATCGCGGATAACCTCATCCGACCACCGCTCACCTGAAAGAATCATAACATGCAAATCGAATTCATTTATCCGGCGTCGAGCCTGATGGGGTAGTTTGCTGAAAACCTTCCCTTTGAATTCACCTGTCTTTAACTTGAAAGCATCCTTACGGAATTCGCTTATAGCCCGCAAGCGTTGCTGACCATCAACGACCTCATAGATGTCATCAGCGCCCTTCCTGACCGTGCGGAAATAGAGCTTTGGCAGGTCAAGACCATTAACAACTGAGTCGATGAGCTTGGCCTGTTGCAACCCCTTCCACCTGGAGCCAGTCTGATACTCAGGATTCAGGATAAGTTCACCCGCATCGATCATATCGCATGCGCTGTGCACAGAAAATGTCTCCAGCTTCTTTCCGTCGCCCAGCTCAACCTTGAATGTTTTGCTCATATTTCCAATATAAACTCTACTAACAGTCTCAGATCAAGGCTTTAGGCGGCATTAATATCACAACGTCAGGCATGCCACCTCACCCACACCGATCAGAAACGACCAGCGCCCTCACCGTCTGAGCCGACACGGACAGGCTTTAAAGTTCCGAAGAACTAAATAATATAAAAGCCACACCATTATTCATTGGCAATTGAACAACAGGCTTGGCATCAAGGGGTTGAGCTGCGACCCCGAAACAAAGCCCCTCCCATACGTATATATGAGTTTTCAAGATTCAATCAGGTCTGAGTTCCAATCAGACTACCCCATTGGATCCATGCTCCACTTCAAAGGCGAGGGCGACTCATCGGGCGCAAGGAATCCGCATTACATCCACTACATCCTCAAGGCGATGGAACGTGGCATGAGCAGCAAGAAGATAACCTGTCTGGTGTTTCCAAAGAAAGGACCAGCCGCTCAGGTGGCCTGGGCCACGCTAGCCATAGACACTCTGGCATCAAAGGTGCTCCCCGCAAAAGTAAAGGAAGCATCAGAAGCCAAACTTCTTGAACTTAAAGCCGGGGATCTCGTCGCTACTTACCCTGGTGACAAGGTATTCAGCTGGGGCGGAGAAACCGAAGATAACGGAAGCAAATATCTGATCTTCAAAGTAATCGGAAAGGCAAAAGATCAGATAGGCCTACCCGTCAGCACGTTTTCGCCATTACGTATCAAAAAGTATCCAGGAACGAAGCCGCCGCAAAAGCAGTTAGGGAAACTAGGGGAACTAAGGGAAACTCCGCCGAGCACAGGCATGGATATTCTCATGCCACTCAAAACTTATGGCAACACAGGCCTCATTGGCGCATGCGCATGCCTGGTCTCTGACAAGAGCAGCATCTCTCACTTCTTAGCACACACCCAGATAGGCCTTACACCAAACGGACCGTTCACGACAATCGGAGAAAGCATCCTAGAAAAAGACACCCAAGATCCAGCTCCAGAACAGTGCACATGCATGCACTCGACAGATCTCGATAACGCGCTGGAGACCCTCAGGACAGCCAGCAACCTGCCGCTCGGACAACAGACACCCATCATCATCGACGGGTTGTCTCACATCAGGGATGTCACATACCTCAATAAGCTCAGGTTTACAGATGATAACGTACAACGGCCGATAGTGGTGGTGGCGGAATACTCGGAGCGCCAGCACATCGAACGATTATCTGCAAATTTCGATTTCTGGGAACTGCACAACACGGAAATCCAACATAAATGAGCATATTCACCGAAATAGAGGCTCTTAGCAAGAGGTACTGGAGCCACGAACATAAACGACTCAAAGTCGGAGATGAATCATTCGACAAACTTTCCAACAACTTCCGGAATATAGCCGAGCTAATCCGGGGAAGCGAACAAGAGGCCCCAAAGGTAGCGCTAAAGGAGCTTTGGCATGCCGCCCTCCTGCTTCAACAAACCTTAGGGCGCGACACAGAGAAACTGACCGAACAAACGTTGCAGATAACGAAGCGACTTGAGCGTCTCATATTGATGAACAACCATCACTTCGGGGACGCATTAGAGGCCATAAATAGTCAGATTTCGTACATCAAGATGCTATGCGCCAACCCGAACGTAGGCATCTACAAAGGCGCACTGATCGGAAAAATAATCAGCGAAAACAAAGACTCACTTATTGTAGCAAAGCATCCTGACATGGCAAAGGGACTCAGAAGCATCCGCGACGAATACGGAGCAGAAGCCCAGATTGTTTCCTTGGACGACCTTCCTGAGACCAGCTCGAAATCCGTAGCGATACTGCCGTGCTGGCCTGGCCATAAATCGATGGACAAGCTGGTCAGGGCATCACTCGTAGACAAATACCTCATAGTAGGGTACGACATCGAACTCGCTTGGGCTGAAAGCTACTTCAACCGCGTGCATAAGTTTCCGTCCGAAAACGTAGTGTCAGCAGTAGAAAAAAAACGCCTATATCCTAACGTCAAAGAGCCTTGGCCGTCACGGCCAACAGTTGAAGTTTCCAGGAAAGCAAGCGAGATCGGTCAGATAGTCGATGACATGGCTAAAACAAAGAAGCACCATGCGAACCTTAGAAGCTCAGCTCCTGAGGAAAACACCGAAGCAACCTATTGCGACCTCTCCGGTGACTACTACGCCTACCTCACAGAAGGATTCTCAGCCAACGTAGTAATAATTAAGGGTGACACTTTTGCTGTTAAGGAAATCAGCATGAAAGACTTGGACGAAGGTCATCTGCTCGTCTTCCGGGGGGAGAGCGAGGACGGCGCCGTGCAATCAGTCGTTGAAAGCAACCACCCTGAAAGCAAGGAGCTCAGGCATTTCGCAAAAACCTGGGAAAGGGAAATCAGGACAAGATTCTTGCGACCAATCGATCTGCACAAGGAATTAACTGACCGGAAATTCAAGATATCCTACCAGGCCATATTGATTTGGCATGGCGGGTGGCTGAGAATCGCCCCCGAGGACAAGAATCTGGACATGCTGGCATCAATCCTAGGGCCCGAATCAGAAACCGCCAAGAACCTCCAGAAGATAAAAGATGCGGCAAAAAGACTGGGCGAAATGCACGCCGAAGCGGGACAAAGCATCTCCAACGCACTGAAAGCAAAGATATCGGAGGTCCGAGAAAGGATCAATGAGTCAGGTGCTTCGATCAAAATACCAAACCTTGGTCAGCTGCAAATCGTACAAATCGAGAGCATCGACGGCTCAAAACAGACCGTAGCACGCACCAACACTAACAAACTTTTGAAACAATCATAACATGGCAAACATCATACCCAACTACTGCGACAGTCAAAAAGAAGGTGAACGTATTGTCTTTAGAGCATTCAGGGATAATCCGCAAGGAACTTCAGGGTGGACGGTGATTCACTCACAAAACCTCAAGGCATACGTAGGCGAACCTGTTTACGCAGCAGATGTAAACCTGAGAGAAATTGATTTCATAGTGTTAATTCCGAACAGAGGCATATTCCTTCTCGAAGTAAAAGGCGGAGGGATAGTAGCCCAAAATGGGGAGCTGTACTCAAGGGACGGAAACCAGAAGCTACATTCCATTGACCCGGTGTCACAGATCAAAAAAAGCCGGCACGCCTTGATGGATTACCTAAATCTCCACCTGCCAGGAATAATAGAGGCGGGTGTCGTATTCGATAGCGCAGTCATCTTCCCGCAAAGTAATACGCCAATAATGCCGTTACCCGATCTAGACGAAGTGCAACTCATAGACAGACAAAAGATGGGTTCACCCGGACTGGTCGAATGCATCAATAAACTTTCCGCACGCGTCCTGAAGCCTGGCAGATTCACAAAGGAGGACATGGAGCGCGTGATCAATCTTCTGAGACCTAGCTACGACCAAATACTGTCCATCGGAACCAGAATTGGTCAAAGCGAAGACGAAATCATCAAGGCGACAGAAGAGCAGTACGCGCAGCTGGACAACGCGGAACTTAACACTGGCCTCATCATCACAGGGGCAGCGGGCACGGGCAAGACGACCCTCGCATCCGAGCTGTTCCGCAGGAGCGTGAACATGAAGAGGAAGACAGCTTTCTTCTGCTACAACAAGCTTCTGGGCAACAAGCTGGCACGTGACCACATGACGACAACGATCATACACCCCGGATGTAAGGTCGGCACGATCCATTCTGCGATGTACGAATGGATATCCAAATCGTCATTCCATAAGGAACTGAAATCGGCCGAAGCGTCACTTGACCCCAATAGCAGCAGGTTGTTCAGCGAAGTCTACCCATCCATCGCGATCAAGGCAACTGCCGAACTGGGCGTCAAATTTGATCACGTCATCCTAGATGAGGCTCAAGATATCGTCTCTCCAACATACGTCAAACTACTTAACACGATCTGCGACAAAGGCCTTTCAGAAGGCCGATGGACGTTCTTCGGCGACTTCGTCCAGCAGGCTATTTACGGAAACAACAATCTAGATTCGGCAATCGAGGCTCTAAAATCGGAGACGCTCACCCGCCCTGCCGTATCGTCGCTGTTTGTAAACTGCAGAAACAGCAAGCATATCGCCACAGATACCGCGAAAGTTTCTGGATTTAATCGCGCGCCGTCGCGACCAAAGAACGACGAGGGAACCGAAGTCTCGTTCGGTTATTACAACAAGGCGACGGACCAAGCGGATGTCGTCAAAGCAGAGATAGGAAAACTACTGAAAACCGGCCTAAAGTACGGAGATATCGTCGTGCTTTCAACTCGTCGTCTCAACGCATCAGGAGTGCTGGGGGCTGATTCAAGCGGATCGTTCGACCTGGTGGACGTCACGGAAAATGAGACCATCAAGCTTCAGCCTAAACAGGTAGCATTCTCTACGGTCCATGCCTTCAAGGGCATGGAGGCAACGGCTGTAATTGTCTGTGACATAGAAAGCGTGAACACCGACGAAGCAAGGAGCATCGTCTACGTGGCCATGTCGCGAGCAAAGTCGCACTTGGTGGTACTGGCAAACAACAAACTCAGAGATACCATCGTGGAGTTAAGAAACCGTAAACTCATCTAATATGGATTCCTCATCAAAAGTGCGCGGATTTTACGAAGAGTTTATCCGCTCTTACATGATCGGCCCGGGAAAGCTAGAGGACGGAAAATGGGACGTCGAAGAGGTCCTTGACCCGAACATGAAGCCAATGCGCCTGTATGCATCTGGCATCATTTTCCCGAAACTGCTAAAAATCGAAAAAGACGGGAATCTCGAAGCTGCTCAAAGCGGCGCAATACATGATGACCGAACAAAAAAAGACGGAGAAACCACCAAGAAACAAGTCGGACGTGAGAGCTCCGCTGCGGCCCAAGACGACTTCGAAGCGAATCGGGCAAACGACTTCAAGCCCAGCGCCATGGGCATATCATGCGTGATAGAACCAACCCCAGGGACAACCATCGTTGTCTCCGGGGCGACATACAGCACCGTTACAGTCACCACTCCTGACGGCAATAACTCAAATTGCTTCAAACGCACCCCATTCGAATGGCCGTTTGAGATCACAGAAACGCACTTCAAAAAACTGATCAAAGACAGGACACTCGAAGCCCCGGAGCCAATCTTGCTCAAATCGAGCTCAGCCAAAGCTTCCCTGCATATCTATCTACGCGACCCGGGGCATCAGGCCAAGGCGTTGGTCGACTCCGCGATGCTTCTTACCGTAACCCTCCTTAACGACACCACATCGGACGGCAAAGAACAGGAAGATAACGAAAAGTGCCTTTACCAATGCGCGCTTTCCGTCATCTCACCCAAGGATAAAAACTGCATACTGGCATACCCGGAATTCGAGACGCAAACTGACGATGAATCCAAGAGCCTAAATATGCTCTATCGCGACCAAAGATCCTATGCGATGGGGCATGGTTGCGCCGCCAACTGGTCGAAACCTGATGCTGATAATCGTTGCGAATCAGTCTGGGCCGAATCCATGCCCAGATATGAGCTAGCGCCCACCGTTCCGACCCAACTCGACGGAGTACCGCTCAGGATGAAGGAACTCAGCGAAGTTAGCTCCGATGAAATCGTAGAAATATGCAGCAAGTTGTGCCAGAAATATAGCACTTGGATAGATTCAACCGAATCAAAGTCATGTCGCCTTGAAAATAAGCATCGAGAAGCCGCAAATCGCCATATCTCCGACTGCAGGAAAGCCCTGAAACGCATGACCGACGGCGTGTCTCTCCTCAAGAACGACAAGAAGATCCAACAGGCGTTCCGCTGGGCAAACGAAGCTATGCTTGAGCAGCAAAAGCGGTACAAGATCTCGACTGACTTCAAGCGCGAGTGGGTAAGCCTTTCCAACGGAAACACCAAGCTCAGGGAAGAATTCCAGATGCCCGATTTCGCGGCACTTGACATCAAGATCGGAGAATGGAGGCCGTTTCAGCTGGCATTCATCCTAATGAATATCTCCGGGGCCTCCAGCCAGGTTTCGGCAGATCGTGAAATCGTTGACCTCATCTGGTTTCCAACAGGCGGAGGCAAAACCGAAGCATACCTAGGTCTTGCAGCCTTCAGCATTTTCCACCGTAAGCTCACCGATCCAAAAGAGACAGGCACGAACACACTAATGAGGTACACCTTGCGACTGCTGACCACTCAGCAGTTCCTACGAGCTTCCTCATTGATATGCGCTTGCGAGTCCATCAGGCGACGAAACAAGAACACGCTAGGAGATAATGAGATCAGCATCGGCCTTTGGGTCGGTGGAAGCGTCACCCCGAACTCATTCAAGGGCGCCAGAACCACTTACAATCAAATCGCGCAAGGCAGAGCCACTTCTGAATCTTTTGTCATCAACACCTGCCCTTGGTGCGGCGCCCAAATGGGCCGTGTCTCGATTCCTGACAGCCCAATCGACGTAAAAGGATATACGAGCAACACGACCAGCTTCAGATTCAACTGCCCGGATATCAAATGCGACTTCCACAACAGGCTCCCACTACAGGTTGTTGACGAGGGATTATACCAGAGCCCCCCCACCCTTCTAATCGGAACAGTCGACAAATTTGCGAGCCTGGCATGGAACCAAGATTCCCTGTCCATATTTGGATTTGGGAAAAAACAGACATCCAGTCCTTCGCTAATCATCCAAGACGAACTCCACCTCATCTCGGGTCCCTTGGGCTCGATGGTTGGCCTATTTGAATCCGCGATCGATGCACTTTGCCTGAAGGACGGCAACCGCCCTAAAATAGTCGCCTCAACTGCGACAATCAGCCGAGCCGAATCACAGATCAAAGGCCTGTATAACCGTGAAGCCGCAATCTTTCCTCCGCAAGGAATAGACATTTCCGACAGTTTCTTCGCAAAAGAGATGCCCGTAACGCCTTCTGAAGATCCGAAGAAAGAAATAAGAGGCAGGGCATATGTCGGCATCTTCGGTTCCGCACGAGGTTCTCAGCTCATGACACAGGCGATGCTCACCGCAGGCCTGCTCCAGGCTGCGAAATCTGCCGGAGCAGCCCCCAAGTACGTAGACCCGTACTTCACGATCATTCAGTATTACAACAGCTTGCGTGAACTTGGCCAAGCTGCCGCAACCATCGATGCCGAGATCAAAGAACACAGCGCAGATGTGAGATCTCGGCTAGGACTTTCGAAACCCGAAGAAGGCCAACCTGACGCACGTCGCTACATCAATAAGTGCATCGAGCTGGCGAGCTTCATTCCGAGCCACGAGATCAACGACGTCCTCGAACAGCTATTCAACGGAATCTCAAGTGACGAAAAGTTCCTTGAAGCACGTCGCGTCGACATCCCTGATGATAAGCTCCCTGCCGACATCTGTTTTGCTACGAACATGATTCAAGTCGGCCTAGACGTTCCCCGGCTCGGATTGATGACCGTAGTCGGCCAACCGAAGGGCACCGCTGAGTATATCCAGACGACAAGTCGTGTCGGCAGAAGCCGAAACGCGCCTGGTCTGGTATTCATAACCTACAACCCCAATAAGCCGAGAGACAGATCCCACTACGAACACTTCAAGTCTTACCACCAGTCACTCTACCGGTGGGTAGAACCTACGTGCGTCACGCCCTATTCGCTACCGACTCGCGAGCGGGCCCTTCACGCGATTGTAGTGATCCTTGTCAGGATGTTGCATAACAAGGAAATCGCCGACACACCGCCTGCGGAGGTCGCAGAGGCGACCCAAAGGTTCATCAAGGAATGGATTCTCCGACGCATCAGCGAAATCGACCCTTCGGAAGCCAAGCAAACCTCGGAAATGCTCGACGAGATATTCAACAAGTGGTGCAGACTCGGCTCCAGCGCCTGGGGTTCAATGTCCCAGAGAGAGTTTGATACCAACGCAATGCCCCTACTCGCAGCGTCAGGAAGCAATATACCCGAATGCGATGAGCCCCCCTTCATGACGCCGACGTCGATGCGAAATGTCGACGCAACCTCCAAAGCTTATATAATCTGACATGACTCAAAAAGACCGTAACTTAAGACGCTCCAGCTCGATCAGCCCGTTCGGGGTGGGAGCCATGGTGAACTTCCCCGACAGCGAAGTGCTCATGGCAGCCTCGGTAGATAAATGGCCTGTGCCAAAATACCGTGATGCTGAAAAATTCGGCCTCGTTGTAAGAGATCATCGTCTTGAGGCGCGCCTCAAAGTCTCTCACTTCAGACTACCCCCGGCAGAAGCAACCCCCGAACAGCAGGCTGAAAATTATTTCGGCGGCATCCCATTTGTAAGATTTCCGGCATGGCATTACTGCCCAAAATGCGGCATGATGAAAAGGCTCTCTGGCGCAAACGAGCATCCACCTAAGTGCATGGCTCCAAGTGG
>JACCED010331095.1_pt1 | contig 10834 bp, 9 predicted proteins | sample 7455021 | NCBI WGS metagenome assembly JACCED01 (sample SAMN15323456, study PRJNA562643) | freshwater metagenome | isolation source: river surface water | place: USA:Blue River Watershed | collected 2017-08-19 | reverse complement strand
TTCTGATTGTGCCTTCGATTGCTGCAAGAAAATCTGCTGCTGATCCAATGTCATTTACTGCAATTTGTGTAGTCAAGATGCTCCGTAGGGATAGAAAGTAGTAGGGATAGGACATATGAAGTTGTGGAGGGCATAGCGTACGGGCGAGGGCTAAATACGGGCAAATCCCCGCATAGACCTTCCTTGCTCACAGTAGGATTCCCAAGCGATGAAGCGATATGGCGAACTTTTCCGAATTCCAAATGTATGGGTCCTGGTTCTCGCCTGTTTTCCCGCTCGTGTTGCCTATGGAATGGTGAGTTTGTCAATCTTCTTCAAAGTTGAGCAATCCACTGATTCAATTTCAACAGCAGGGCTCGCACTTGGCCTAAATGCAGCATCAGGTGCGCTTACCGCTGGAATTCGTGGATCCATTATGGATAGGTACGGTCAGAAGTGGCCACTGCGCATCATGGTTCCAACATATTCATCGCTCACCATTGCGCTCAATATGGCTGACTCAAAGATCACTATGTTGGTGTTGGCTTTTGTGATGGGCTTAAGTGCTCCCCCAATTAATCTCTCGGTGCGCCCACTCTGGAAAGTTGTTGTTCCAGAAGATTTCTTGCGGACCGCATACGCAGTTGACTCATCTATTATGAATTTTGCAGGAGTAGTTGGCCCAGTTATCGCTACATCTCTTGCCTTATCGAGTTTCTCATCATCTCCGCTCTACATCTGTGCAGGATTGATGCTGCTTGGTGGGATCTCGCTTGCAATGACCAGCGTTTCTCGAAATTGGATCCCTGAAAAGAAGGGCGCTGATTACCAACCACTGTGGAGACATAAGCCTCTTCAACTTCTCATGATTGAGGGATGCTTTATTGGTTTCGGTTGGGGACTTTTCGATGTTGCAGTGCCAGCTTTCACGACCATTGAGAAGGTTCCGCATATGACGGCATGGATCTTTGCAGCCATGGGAACTGCCAATGTCATCGGAGGCCTCTTAGCTGGCTTAGTTTCAAAGCGAACTTCGTCGCTCAAAGCGATGCGCCGTACTTACGGGGTTTGGTTCATCGTTGCCATTCCTATGGCGCTGTCATATCCAAACTGGACCATGATTATCGCTGGTGCCTTACTTGGTTTAGTAGGCGGTGCAATTCAAGTTTTCTATTGGGAAGTGATGGAAGCAATCAGACCGCAAGGCTCCCCGACTGCAATGATGGGCTGGCTTTGGACTGTGGAAGGAACGCTCATGTCGATTGGCGCCATGGCTGGTGGATTTATTTCGGAGCACTCATCGCCAACAATCGCACTCAGTATTACCGCCACCTGCATTGGTATGGGCTATCTAATTTTGGCGCTCGGTAAATCACGCTTGAAGGCGGCAGATAGAATTCCAACAAGTGAAGAAGATTTAGCTGCAATGCGCGATAACACTAATACCAATCAATAAATGACTTAATGCGCTGCTTCATTCCAGCTCTTGCCAATCCCAACCGAAACATCAAGTGGGGCTTTGAGTGGGAAGGCGTTACCCATCTGAGTTCGTACCAAGGCTGACACCGCATCTGCCTCGCTGCTGACGATTTCCAGAATGAGTTCGTCATGTACTTGCAACAATAACCGAGACTTAAATTTTCCATCTAATAGAGCGCTCTGCACATTGAGCATCGCCTGCTTAATAATGTCAGCCGCTGATCCCTGGATAGGAGCATTGAGCGCCATGCGCTCTGCGACTTCACGTCGCTGGCGATTATCGTGGACAAGATCCGGTAGATACCGACGTCTACCCATAACAGTTTCGGTATAACCAACCTTTCTTGCATCCTCTACAACGGTTTTGAGGTAATCGCGAATTCCACCAAATCGCTGGAAGTAGCGATCCATCAAATCCTGTGCAGCCGGAGGTGTCAGCCCTAATTGAGCCGCGAGCCCATAAGAACTCAACCCATAGGCAAGCCCGTAAGACATCGCCTTAATCTGTCTGCGCATTTCTGGATCTACTTCTGCTGGTTTTACTCCAAACACTTGTGCTGCAACTGTGGCGTGTAAATCTTCACCTGATTCAAAGGCTTTCAGCAACCCGGCATCATTAGATAAGTGAGCCATTATTCGCATTTCAATTTGGCTGTAATCAGCGGTTAAAAGCGCGTCGTACTCCTCACCTGCAATAAAGCACTCGCGAATTTTTCTTCCTTCTTCTGTGCGAACAGGAATATTTTGAAGATTAGGCCCTACTGATGAAAGACGTCCCGTTGCGGCTACAGTTTGAGCAAAATGAGTATGAATTCTCTTATCGGGAGCGATCTCTGCAAGTAGACCTTCGATGGTCGTTGCTAACTTCTTTGTCTCACGAATTCGCAAAAGAGCGGCGAGAACTGGGTGTGAAGTCTTTTCATGGAGCCAGGTGAGGGCATCAGCATCCGTGGTGTATCCGGTCTTAATCTTCTTCGTTTTGGGCAGACCAAGTTCATCAAAGAGCACGACTTGCAGCTGCTTTGGTGATGCCACATTAAATTCGCGTCCCGCGGCGGCGTGAGCGCTCTTAGTTTCACGCTCAACTTCGGTTTCAAAAAATTTAAGTAACTTCTCCAAAGCTTTCTTATCTACTGCAATTCCACGGTTTTCCATGATGGCAAGCAGTTGGGCAATCGGAAGCTCCAGTTGATGAAAGAGCGAGCTGAGACCACGAGATTCCAACTCACTGGTAAGGGAGCCCTTCAGAGCAAAGAGTGCACAAGCAGATGTAAGCAATTGCTGTTCGGGGGTTGATTGATCAATAACCACCCCGCCTCCCCACTTATCGAGCAGGTCCTGTAACTGTTGTGCACGAGAACCAGGATTTACCAGATAGGCGGCAAGTTCTGTATCAAAGATAACTCCATTAAGACCATTGATACGGGCAAGAGATTTAGCGTCATGAGCAATCTTCGGCACGGCAGCGTTCTTTGCCCAGTCCCCCATTTCAGATGAGTGAATCAGATGCGCTTCTTGTGGGCTCAAAGCCACTGCATAACGATGCAGCACACCATCTTGGATCTCATATGAAAGAGCTATCGCCGAATTGTGGCTGGAGATCTTTTTAGAAATTTCGACAGGGGTGAGAACTGATGAATTGATGTCGCTAGCAAAGAGAGTGAATTCATTATCAGGAGCGCTTGTTGGCGCTACTTCTGGGGTACCTGCTATCGCCTTAATGCGATCCTTGAGAGTGCGAAACTCTAACTTTTCAAAGAGAGCGCTTAGATTTTCAATCGCTACTCCATTCCATGCCAAAGTATCCACTGATAGATCTATGGGGGCATCATGTATCAGTTGAGTCAATTCGCGATTACGGCGCACGCTCTCAAGGTTTGCACGCAGAGCATCCCCTACCTTTCCGGAAACTTTTTCAGCTTGCGCTAGTAAGGCAGAGAGTGATCCAAATTCAATGACCCACTTGGCAGCAGTTTTTTCGCCAACACCTGGGATTGATGGCAAGTTATCACTAGGGTCTCCGCGCAGCGCTGCAAAATCTGGATACTGTGCGGGCGTCATTCCATATTTTTCAATCACAGCTTCTGGCGTCATTCGCGCCAACTCAGAGACGCCACGCTTGGGATACAGCACGGTAGTGTGAGGAGAGACCAACTGAAAACTATCTCTATCTCCAGTACAGATCAGAACCTCGGCACCCTCTTTTTCAGCGCGTTTTGTGATTGTGGCAATAATGTCATCTGCCTCGTATCCCTCTAATTCGAATTGGGTGATGCCAAAGCCGGTCACCAGCTCATGGAGATACGACATTTGTGAGCGGAATTCATCAGGAGTTTTTGCACGATTAGCTTTATATTCAGGGAAGATCTCAGTTCTAAAAGTTTTCCGCGAAACGTCAAAAGCAACTGCCACATGAGTCGGCTTCTCTTCTTTGAGCAGTGAAATTAACATAGTCGCAAAACCATAAATTGCATTGGTATGTTGACCTTGCGCAGTTGTGAAGTTCTCGGCGGGCAAAGCAAAAAATGCACGATAGGCCATGGAGTGGCCATCAATGAGCAGAACCTTCTTCTTTGTCACTTTGCTGCTCATGTGGGACATCATAGGTATAAACTCCGTTGCTATGACTGAACCTGATTACTTAGCAATTATTAAAGAACGCGGCCAAGGCGCACTCGATATCAAGATGGGCATCGAGATGCTGGAGGTCTCACCGCAACGTTTAGTCGCCCGTATGCCGGTTGAGGGCAACACTCAACCGATTGGTCTGCTGCATGGTGGAGCAAATGTTGTGCTCGCCGAATCACTCGGTTCTATCGGGACACAACTACATGCAGGTCCAGATCGAAAGATTGTTGGAGTTGATATCAACGCAACTCATCACAAATCAGCAACGAGTGGATATGTAACTGGCGTTGCCACACCTATCTCTTTGGGTCGCACGCTTTGTGTATACGAAATCGTAATAACAAATGAGGCAGGTCAGCGAACCTGCACGGCCCGCATAACCTGCCTCATTCTTAATCCGTAATTCGGATTAACTCTATTCTTATTTAGTGGGCGCCCGTTCCGAGGTATGCCTCACGTACTGCTGGATCGTTGAGCAAATCTGAAGCCTTTGCTTCCTTTGTTACATTTCCAGTCTCGAGAATATAAGCACGGTGTGCACGTTGTAGCGCTTGCTGCGCGTTCTGCTCAACGAGCAAGATTGTTACCCCCTGCTTATTGATTTCAGTGATGATGCGGAAGATATTTGCAATCATCTGAGGTGCAAGACCCATAGATGGTTCATCGAGTAGAAGAACCTTTGGTCGTGCCATCAATGCGCGACCCATGGCCAGCATCTGCTGCTCTCCACCAGAAAGGGTTCCACCAGCTTGAGAAGCGCGTTCTTTCAATCGTGGAAAAAGCGTATAGACGCGATCAAGATCTTCATCCATCTCTGCCTTACGATCCTTGCGATTGAACTTTCCCATCTCAAGATTTTCAAGAACTGTCATACCAGCAAAGATTCCACGACCTTCAGGAACTTGCGAGATTCCAAGATCCACACGCTCGTGCGCTTGAACCTTGTTGATGTCCTGACCATCAAAGTTGATGGAACCGCTAGATACAGGACGAAGACCTGAGATTGTCTTCAAAATGGTTGTCTTACCAGCTCCGTTTGCGCCTATAAGAGTGACAATTTCACCTTCGTTAACAACGACCGAAACGCCTTTAATTGCTTCGATCTTGCCGTAATGAACGCGAAGATCTTTAATTTCAAGACGCATCTGCTGGTACTCCTAGATAAGCCTCAATAACTCGAGGGTCGTTTTGGACAACGGAAGGAACATCATCTGCAATCTTCTGACCGAAGTCGAGGACCGCCACACGATCTGAAATTCCCATGATGAGCGACATGTCGTGCTCAATCAAGAGCACGGTGTAACCCTTATCGCGAATCTTCTTAATCGTCTCAGCAAGAGCGACCTTTTCCGCAGGGTTAAAGCCAGCCGCAGGTTCATCCAGAAGAAGTAGTTCTGGCTCTGTACCAAGTGCACGTGCAATCTCAAGACGTCGCTGATCACCATACGGAAGGTTCTTAGCTAGTTGATCGGCGCGATGATCGATTCCCATGAATTCAAGAAGTTCCATGGCTCTGGCTTTGCTTTCGCGCTCTTCACGACGATTAAGCGGTGTACCAAAAAGCGCACGGATTAGCCCAGTTTTTTTATGGACGTCAGTTGCAGTGATGACATTTTCGAGGGCTGTCATATCTCCAAAGAGACGAACGTTCTGGAATGTACGAGCGAGACCCATCTTGGTAACTTGATGGCGCTTCTTTCCAGATAGGTTCTGCCCCTTGAAGAGAATCTCACCCGAAGTAATTGGATAAACACCAGTCACAACATTGAAGACAGTCGTCTTTCCAGCTCCGTTAGGGCCAATAAGGGCGCAAATTTCACCCTTATTGACATGGAAATTAACTTCATTCAGAGCTGTAACGCCACCGAACTTAATGGTGGTGTTCTTGAGTTCAAGAAGTTTCTCTGACATTAAATCGCCCTCTTCTCTTGAATCTTTTCGCGTTTCTTACGAGGCAATAGTCCATCCGGTCTTAGGTTCATCATGATGATGAGAACCAGACCAAAGATGATCTGACGCTCGTCGGCGATGAATCTAATTCTTTCGGGAAGATAGGCGAGAATTGATGCACCGAGGATCACACCCCAGATATTGCCCATGCCACCGAATACAACACAGGCCAAGATCAAAATTGAGACTTCAAACTTGAACATATCTGGCGAAATAACCATGACTTTCGATGCGTAAATTACCCCTGCTGCTCCACCTACTGCCGCTCCAATAACAAAAGACCAGAGCTTGTAGACCAAAGTGTTGACACCCATAAGAGCGGCCACATCTTCATCTTGACGAATAGCTTCCCAAGCACGGCCTGGACGGCGCACCGTGAAGCGGCGAATCATCCAGATTGTTAAGAGAATCATGGCAAGAACTAGCCAGAAGAAGTGTTCTGGATACATCAAGCTAAATTCGAAGCCGAAGATGGTTGGTGGATTAGGAATACCAGCGATTCCGTTAGGACCACCAGTGACTGTCTCGTTAAGCGCAACGATTCGAACAATTTCACCAAAGCCGAGAGTGATGATGGCTAGATAGTCGCCGCGAACGCGCAGCGCTGGTAGGCCAAGTACAACTCCCGAGAGCATGGCGATACCGATTCCAACTGGCAGGGCTTCCCATGTATTCCAACCGTAGAGCGTTGACAGAATTGCTTGGGTGTATGCGCCAATTGCAAAGAAGGCGATGTAACCAAGATCCAGAAGACCTGACTTACCGACCACAATATTGAGGCCGAGCGCCATCAGAACAAACATGCCAACTGGATATACAAGCACGTTCTCAAAGGAAGTAATTGGAGTGTTAAGGAAGCTAGTTGGTCCCCATGATGGAGCGAAAGGAAGTAACCCAACAAGCACCACGAGTGCGATGACAAAGAGCGTGCGAACTGGGCGGCTCCAGCCCGCCCAGATTTCAGCACCCTTGTCGCGAAGGTTGAAGTTCTTAAGTGCGCTCATCATGTCCTCGTCTGCTGTACAGCCTCACCGAAGAGACCGTTCGGTTTGAATAGAAGGATAAGTACCAAGACCACGAAGACTGTGACGGCCTTCCACTGTGAACCAAGTACTGCTGATGCAAATTGCTCCATCATGCCGAGGGCGAGACCGCCATAGAAGGCGCCTCGAATATTTCCAATTCCTCCTAAAACTGCTGCGGTAAATGCTGCGATACCCATGTTAAATCCGACGTTAAAGACGGTATTTTCATAGACAGTTGTGTAGAGGAAAGCAGCCGCACCAGTAGTCAAGCCGCCGATAAGAAAAGTCAGCGAAATGACGCGGTTGATGTTGATACCCATCAACTTTGCATTCTCTTCTGACAGCGAGACGGCGCGGATAGCTTTACCAAGTCGTGATCGGTTAACGAATTGATCCAGGATTACGAAGATAAAGATTGGCGCAATGATTGCCAGCATAGTGTCGATACGGAAGTTTGCACCTGCGATCTCACCGAAGCTCCACTTGTCGAGCAAACGTGGCGCTGTCTGTGGGCGAGACTCGGTAAACATACGCATCGTCTCCATCAGAAAGATTGAAACGCCGATTGCAGAAATCAAAGAAGCAAGTCGACTTGCTCCCTTGGCGCGAAGCCGTCGATAGGCGACGAGTTCGACTAAAACCGCGATCACTGCACAGGCAATCATCGAACCAACGAGTGCAATAACAAGGGTGTACACCAGTTCAAAGCCAGCAAGTGGCTTCGCTGTAACTGGGTGGCCAAGAAGTTCGATTTCTACCCAGAGAACTGCGAAAGTTCCGAGCATGAAGACTTCAGAGTTAGCAAAATTAATGAGGCGCAGTACGCCGTAAACCATGGTGTAGCCAAGGGCTACCAGAGAATAAATGAGCCCGAGAGCGAGTCCCTGTAATGCCAGGGACCAGAACTGGGTCGTAATAACTGAAAAATTCATAGCAACCGATCTATGCAAGACGAGTGAATGTTATGAAACGTGGCCACCTCCGCATAACTGCGGAAGTGGCCACGCCTTACTACATAGTGAAAGTATTTCTACAAGCCGCGCTTATTAAGCGATTGCGTCGTAGATGATCTTTCCATCCTTAACGAGGTAACCACCGACGTCAGCTCCACCGATGATGTCACCATAACGGTTGAACTTGATCTTTGATCCACCTGCGCCTGTAAAGGTTGTGTTCTTTACACAGATCTGGATAGCTGGACGAGTTAGCTTGCCCTGCTCGATACATGTAATGAATACCTGAGCTGCATTGTATGCAGTTGCTGAGTAGAGACCAGGGACCTTAACTCCTGTGATCTTCTGGAATGAAGCCAGCTGATCCTTTGTAAGAAGTGAGTCGAATGGCACGTCTGCTGCTGTAAGGCGAACGCCTTCAGCTGCCTTACCTGCTAGATCTGGGAAGTCTGATGTGTTAACACCATCTCCAGCTGCAAGGATTCCTGTGTATCCACCATCGCGAAGCGCCTTGAAGAACTTCGCTGCTTCTGCGGTGTAGCCACCGTAGATAACAACGTTAGCTCCTGCTGCGCGAACCTTTGATGCAACTGAAGTCCAGTCAGCAGTTCCGCGTGGAACTGAGTCTGTACCTACAACACCGATCTTCTTTGCTGGTGCCATTGCGTACTTGATGAGTCCTGCACCGTAGGTGGTCTGGTCATCAACTAGGTAGATCTTTGGTGATGAAACACCCTTAGTTGCATAGCGAACTAGTGCAGGTGCTTGGAATCCATCATGAGCTACGACGCGGTGGAAGATTGGGAAGCCACGGTCTGGAGCCTTTGGATCTGTGAGTGATACTGCAGATGCTGATGGTGCAACCATTGTGAGACCAGCAGCCTTGTATGCAGGGAATGAGTTACGAGCTTCACCTGAACATGATGTTCCGATTACGCCGATAACTGCACGGTTAGCAGCAACACCTGGTGCAATGTTTGCAGCAACTGTTCCGTCGCACTGTGAGTCAGCCTTGATGAGGTTGATCTTTACAGCTGGGTTCTTTGCGTTGTAAAGCGCAATCGCCCATTCTGCGCCAGGGAACTGATCCTGACCAAGCTGTGCATCTGGACCAGTTAGTGGGCCCTGAAATGCAAGTGTTACAGATGTTCTCTTAGCAGCGCTTGCTGGTGATGTAACAACTACGCCAAGTGCCATAGTTGTTGCAGCAGCAATAGCAAGACCGCTTACGATCTTCTTATTCATGTATTGCCTTCCTGTTTTTTCATGCTTTAAGTCCCGGGACAGGGAGGCATGAAGCGTAATGCTCAACCTACGCTTGAGACAAGGCGAAAGCCCCTTTTTCTACGCGGGGCAGGTTACTTTTTGATTACGAAATACTCCGTTGAATTGTCTAATTCGGGGGCTAGCCGAGACTACTTATCAAGGGCTGCCTCAGGAGAAATCACGGCTTGGGCGACCTCTTTCATGGTCAACCGCCTATCCATCGCAGCCCGTTGAATCCAAGAAAATGCCTCAGGTTCAGAGAGGTTGAGAGCTTTCATCAAGATGCCCTTTGCTCTATCGATGATTTTGCGAGTTTCCAGCCGCTCCTGCAAGTCTGCGACTTCATCAGCGAGAAATCTCATCTGGGTATGGCGGCTGATGGCTATCTCAATTGCGGGTACGAGATCGCCAATTGTGAAAGGCTTAACGACATAAGCCATGACCCCAGCATCTCGTGCACGTTCTACCAATTCGCGCTGGCTAAAAGCAGTCAACATTAATACCGGTGCGATAGAGATAATTTTTTCAGCTGCAGATATTCCATCTAACACGGGCATCTTCACATCAAGAATTGCAAGATCTGGTTGATGTTCAGTCGCTAACGCAATAGCTTCTTCCCCATTGGTTGCTTGTGCAACGACTTGGTAACCAGCTTCTTGCAACATCTCAACCAAATCCATGCGGATTAGCGCTTCATCTTCTGCAACCAAGATTCGCACAGGAGTAACGCCTGTCTTTGCGGAAGCTTCGTTGCTCATGTGCCCCGAGTCGGATTCGAACCGACACTATGCAGTGTTTGAGACTGCCCTCTCTACCGTTGGAGTACCGAGGCGTAGCCCAATCCTAAGGCACACACTTCAATTAAGGAAAAGTAAGCAGATGCTGCGCAGAGTTAGCGATAAGCCGCGGCAACGCCGTTGACTGCATCGCCAACTTTGTGAACACGCATCGCGTTGGTGGATCCAGGAATTCCTGGAGGAGAACCTGCAACAATCATCACGAGCTCACCCTCGGCAGCGCGCTTGCCATCGAGCAACATTCTGTCTGCCTGAAGCACCATCTCATCGGTGTGCTTGACCATCGGAGTTACTAAAGGCTCTACGCCCCATGAAAGTGCAAGGCGGTTGTAGGTACCTTCTTCAGGAGTGATTGCCAAGATTGGAATTGGCGAACGCAAACGGCTAATGCGGCGACCTGAATCACCTGATTGAGTGAAAGTAACCAGATATTTTGCACCCACGATTGCCCCAACTTCAGAGGCAGCTTTTGTGATTGCACCGCCTTTTGTGCGAGGAGAGTTCATTAATGGACGGATGCGGTCAAGACCAAGTTCTTCAGTTCTCTCAATAATGCGCGCCATCGTCTTGACGGCCTCAATCGCAAATTCACCAACAGAGGTTTCTCCAGAGAGCATAAGCGCATCTGCACCATCAAGAACAGCGTTGGCGCAGTCTGTGGCTTCGGCACGTGTAGGACTTGAGTTTGAAATCATGGAATCAAGCATCTGCGTTGCAACAATTACGGGCTTTGCCGCGTCTCTTGCCAACTCAACGC
>JACCED010429068.1_pt1 | contig 10835 bp, 14 predicted proteins | sample 7455021 | NCBI WGS metagenome assembly JACCED01 (sample SAMN15323456, study PRJNA562643) | freshwater metagenome | isolation source: river surface water | place: USA:Blue River Watershed | collected 2017-08-19 | reverse complement strand
TGCAAGTAGAGCCGCAGTGACAGGGTGTAGTGGCCAGCAATTTAAAAGTGATTTTTTGATGTTGGCTGGAGCGTTAGGCCGTCTTTTTGTAATAACTTCGGCAACTACTTCAGCATATTTATCAACTTTTTTGAGTGAAGTTATTGATGAGCCTTTCTCAACAGCTCTGCCGACAAGTTCGATTACTTCATCTGAACCGACAACAAGTGGAATATCAATATATCGACCTTGAATCTTTGCCCATTCATCTCTGGCTTCTCTTCCAAGTTTTATAGCATATTGCTCAAATGCTTGGTGTAAGACCCCAACAATAACTAACTTGCCATTACATCTACTTGCCGCTTCCGCAAGTTCTTGATAAAAATAAATGTCCTCACCAGTTTGCGCAGCCGCTTCGAGAAACTTTCCTAGTTCATCAAGAATTAGTAAAACACCATCTTTTCTTCTTTTTTCAGCTTGATTAATTAATCTTAGTATCGTGTCTGTAGATTTCGGGCGTTTAGTTGAGATGCCTTCTTCTTTATCAAGTGCTGCGGAAATTGCGCTGATAACGCTATCCCTTCTACCAACTACGGGAAGAACTAACCAACCATCTTTACTGGCATTCCAAGCTTGGTCAATTTGGTCTCCGGCTTTTACGCCAAGTATCTTTTTTGCTTCTTCTCGTAATAATTTATTTGGAGATACTAGTGAGCCAAGCGCAAGTGCTAAAGATGATTTTCCGCCTCCATACGGGCCTGTCCAGGTAAATGCTCGCTGCTCCGTTTCAGTTAGATGGTGTGCCATGTTACTGATTAATTTTCTAGCAGAATCTTGGCAAATGTATCCATTGAGTGCGTCAGACCTGCCTAAGTCAGCAGCTAGATTAATAGACCTCAAAAATTGTCTACCAATCGTTACATTTTTATTCAAGTTATCAGACATATGCTTTTACCAATAATTTATTTTTATTAATTTCGTTTGATGTGCGTATGACTTGCTTCATCCCTGCAGTATCTGACCAAACTAACTGATTTTTTGTTATGTCTCCAAGAGCCTGAACTCTCTCTGCAACACTAGCCTCATCCAGTTTGAAAACCCGTCCAGGTGAGCCAATTTCGTGTGCAATTGCTTCAAAGGATAGGGTGTTAGTGGTTGGTGAGTGGTTTTCCCAAAAACTAATTAAGCAGTAAGCAAATAAACTGTCACTTAATGAGTTTTTGGCACCTCTTCTAAACTCAAATGTACCTCTACCAATTTGTTGGATTAGCGCAAGCTCTCCCAATACTGAATCTGAAATTTCCTCCGGAGAGTCTCCCGCAACTCTAGGCACATAGCTTCTCAAGCAACACTCGATATCACGTTTTAGAGTAGCGCTAGCGATTTTGTATTTATTTTCTTTGGCAAAAGAAGTCAAATTTTCAATTAAGTGGTCGGTTTCTAGTTTGGGGTCAATTACGTTATTAAAAAGCCACTTCCATGTAGTTGAACGTACACCTTCGCCAGCTAATTTCCAATGAATTAACCATGCTGTAGTAGGGTGTTCCTGATATGGGTCTAGTCCATCTTGTCCAAAAATTAGGTTACCTAAGTCTGTTGGTTTATAGCCGGCATCATCAGCTTCTTCAATTATTTCGCAAGCTAAAGCCCAATGCCTGATTGCTGAGACCATGTTTTTACCTACACCAAACCTCACTATAGCTCTCTCATCCGAGAAAATACCTTTAGCTTCTTTAGGGCCTCTAGTGCTTGCCAATGTCACTTCATTGAAAGCTTTTTTTAACCATAACTGCCTCAGAGGAAAAGTCTCGTGACCTGAAAATTGTGGCTTGTCGATAGGTAATATAGTATTAGTCATAGTTCCCTGGATGAAGTCTCCAGTGAAGTATAGCTGACTGGAGTATTAATCCAGTCAGGTGCTAAATATTTTTTTAATTATGGCTATTAATTCAATTAAATCAATAACTTATATAAGTTTTTCTGAAAATTAGATAATGTTCACATTATTTCCTAGTGATGATTTAAGCTTGAGGAACATCATTTTTAATAATTTCAAAAAATTGTGAGCAAAACAAATGCTACGAGAACAGATAAAGAAAGACTTTGGTTTAGATTTACCTATATCAGGCGGAAATGCAAACAGTCTGAATGACGCCATGAGCATACATAGCACTGATAAAACCGAGGTAAGTTGGGTTGAAATGCATGTCTTGCGAGTTGTTCTTGGTATTAGGAAGTGGCATTGGCGCTGTATTGCTAAGGAAATAGACTTATCAGCCGGGCATTTAATTGAAAAAGTTGTTTGTGAAACAAAGTACCTAAGTGGCGATACGGTTCACATCGATAAAAGAAATTTTTACTTTAAATTAGATGGGTTGGAAACAAAACAAAAAGAGATAATTCAGTTGCCTGTAATTGCTGTAAGAGGCATGGGATTTTCAGTTCCATATCAAATAGGTTGGTTACATTATGACAACCTTATTAATAATGAAGATAAGTATCCTGGAATGGGCGTGACTGTTGCCTACAGTATGCCCAATGCTAAAGCGACTCTCTATATCTATGACAAGGGTGAAAAAATAATTGACTCTGTTCAAGAACCTGCTTCATTCCAGCAAGAGTTTGAGAGTGCTATAAATAGTTACATGAGTATGAACCCAGAAATGGGCTCCCCCACGAATCATTCTTATCCTAATTTTTTAATGAGCGTATTTGTTGAAAATAAAAATTATTCAGCTATTTGTTTGGGGACATATCAAAATAAGTATGTGAAGTTTAGGTTGACATCTGATGATTGCATTGAAAGATTTAAGTTTGAGTGTGTTCAAGATAGCATTGGAATATTTTTTTCTTTATTCGGTAAAAATTGAGAATGGCAAAAAATAGAAACTTTAATGTTGTTGGTTCATCAATATATGCAAATAAAGTAAGCGCTGGGGATATTGTTCATTTTGTTTTAGAGCCTGATAATTCAACTGATAAAAATGCTATACGAATAGTGAATTCTGACGGTAAAACAATTGGCTATGTGCCTAAAGCGAGCGCAATTGAATTTCAGAATTTTAGAACTGGTAAATATCCCTTTTATTGTGCAAAAGTTAAGGAGGTGTGGAAGGGTAGATTGGCAGATGTACCTCAGGTTTTGGCTCACTTTACAAAAAATGAGGAGGAATTACCCTACCAATCGCAAAAATGGCTATCTTGAATACACTCGAATAGCTTCACTTTTTAAGTCTTAATCAACTGGTTTCTACTACTTTTATCTCTGTGGACTTTTTTGTTTATTACAGCTTTTAATTTCTGAAAGTGATTTCTCAAGTTCCTTATGAAGGATTTTTATTTGTTTTTTATTTAAAGGTTTTGTTTTTGTTTTTGTTTTCTTAGTGTTTTGAGATTCTTTTTCCACCTTTTTAATTTGAATTACTTTTGTTTTTTCCCAAGACGTGGGGAGCTCCAAGCCATAATGTTGTAGCCATATTTTTCCTGTGTCGTATATCTTATTTTTTAAATTGATACTGGTTGAGTTAGCCACAGAATTAGTTACCAATATATCTTGATACGTTTCAACAAATTTTTTAATCGTACTTCGAGAGAAAGATGGGTTAATTGCAAGAATTATTTTTTCGATTTGTTGGTAAATACCATTAATGTGAGCATTTCTAGCTTTTTTTCTTTTGGTTAATAAATCCTGTTTTAGTAATGTCTTCCCAGTTGATGTAGTGAATCCTCTTGACATTTATTTCTCTTTTTTAGGTTTAAAAATATTTAAATTTACATTTTCGGAGCTTTTTTGTCTTGGTAAGCCCATCATCAGTTTAGGTTTGAAATTAGGGTCTTGCATTTTTCTTACTACTTTCTCTCTGGCGAGCCTGAATCTTGTTGGGCTGTCAGGGGCAATAAAATAAGCCACGCATACACCTCCGGCAATCCGTTCATTGAGTTCGGCTTCTTCAAGGCATAAAAACACTTCTTGATTACATGAGTTGCAATATTTGACCTCAGCTTTGTTTGTTGGGGTCAGTTCAAACCAGTCTTTTGGACACTCATAGGCCATTGGGCAATTAAAAAATTGTTGTGTCATGGCACAGTTCCTCAGGTTCAGATGGGTAGGCTTGGCCGCACGTTAAAACCAGTTCTTCTGCTAAAACACCATTTTTGAAACGAAGTGACAGGTACTTTTCATATCTGTAATGCATGCCTATGGGCATTTTGTCACTTTTCCCAAAATTAACATTTCCTGTAAACCAGTCAGCAAAAATAAGACCATCCTCTGTATCTTCTGCGCATGATTTTTCAAGATGGATTTTTAAGTTTACGAGGTAAAGCTTGTTCTCTTTAATACTCCAAGTGCGCTCATATCCGCTTATATAAGCTGGGGGCTCCATTAATAAATCGCTTAATTTAGGGTGTGAGCGGAGCGGTTGGCTGTCACTATAAAGACGTCTGCTCTTGTAAAAAAATAATTCAAGATTTTGATTTGTCAAACTCGCTCCTCTAGGTGGGGGAGCCTTATTTATAGTTGATGATTCTGAGATTTCAAGTTTTTTTTGATTATTTCATGGCCTCATTAATTTGGCGCACTAATTCTTGATATTTTTTTGAAAAATTTATTACGTGGATTCTTGCTAAATTTAATTTATCGGTCATTTCAAAATCATCGTACAAGTCATCAAGTTCATTAAGTTGATTGGTTAATTCTTGGTCGATTAGCATTTTTTGATGGTCAATGTGGTTCCCAATTTCTGTATTTTCAAATATACCCATGGCCTGCATAAACTTAAATCCGACTTCTTCTGGTGTGTAATTTGTGACGTTTGCCCAAGCGTCAATATCCTTAGTGATTTCCTCGTCATCTATTTTATTAATTTCACTTTCAATCTCAGCGTCTAAATTTCTAAGCTTTTCGGTAGCTATTGACCCTTTTTCAAGAGTGGCTGCTACGGTCAATACTTTTATTTCATCTTTCATTTTTTGATTCATATTGATACCTTTCATTTATAACTTGTAGTTGGTTGATATGTTTTCTAGGAATTTGATGCACTCTTTAAGTAAATTTATATACTCAGGTAGTAATTGTTCGTAAATGCGTTTGCATTGCCCGGAGCCTTTTGGTATCGAGTATTTAATTTTTTGTACCGTTTCTTTGTAGCCGCTCACAATCGATTGATATTCATTCAGCAGTTTGTTGGCGGGACGTGTGAAATTGCCAAGTGCTTTCGTGATGGGGAGCATTCGCCCGTCTAAGTAGTGTGTAATTGAAGACATGAATTTGATGTCATTTATGCTGTTACCACCAAAGACAATTATTGGACTCTCACTGCTTGCCCGCTCAAAGTGTTCTAAGAGCCTTTTCTGTAGTTTTTTCAAGTGATGTTTTGCTAAGAACACTCGCCCATAATCGTCTGTATGTTGTATCTCGTAATTTCTTCGTTGAATGTCGTAGTCGGATTTTTTGGCTATGCTTTTGCAGAAATCTTCAAATTTATTTTGGTCAGGTCTCAGGATGTCTGAACTCCCGCTCAATTTGTGAGCTACTTTTGCCGTAATAATTTTTTTGTGGTCAATCATTACTTATTCCTTTGTAAAGCCAATATCTTTTGTTTCGTCCTTTAGTGGTCCAGCTGCGCCTTGCTTGGTACCCGCAGCGTCTCAATGCTTCACCTGTGAGTTGGACTGATGCATTCCCTTGATTGATACCTTTTAATCCGGACAAATTGATGATTTCTGTGATGGTGTATGACCTATCTAACTGTCCGGGTGTTTGGGTGTTAGTCCATGTTCTTATTTGAGCTGTATAGACATCAATTGGTGTGTATGAGGTTGGTCGCACTTGTCGAGGTACAGATTTCTTGAGTGAATCAATTTGATTTCTTAAATATGGGCTTAACTTATCTTGTGGCGGCATATTCCCTCGCTTAAATTCTGGCCCAGAGGGTCCAAAGGGTCCACAGGTTAGCTACTTTCCATAAGCTGTATACGTGCTTTTCTACTGGCTCTGATAGCCAGTGTGTATTAATCAACTTAATAAAAGTTTTAGGTAATATGTGGCTACTGTAGACCCTTATGGCTGTAACCCATTGAAATATATTGATAATTTGCTGGGTGTAAATTTTTTTTATGAGACCCTGTGTTGGGCCTTTTAGACCCTGTTTCATAAGCACCCCTTCGACACTGGAACTTTCAGCAGTTTTCTACCGTTTGAAACTCGTTGTTGACCACCGTTGGCAATGCGAACAATGCTTGAAACACGGGTAACTTCACTTTTGGATGGTTTTTCATGCCCAATAGCTTTAGCAATATCAGTGGCCGTTAACCATTTGGAAGAGGCCTCATTAATTTTGCTGAAGTCATAATGAGTGTAAATTTCATCTTTAATAGGGTCAGTGCTTTCGAATTGGTTGTTATGAATTGCTAGTAGCTGCTGTTCTTCTTGTGATAGGTGCCAAGTCTCACCAGCGTCGTACCAAGTCTTTGCTTCTGCCCAAAGTTGTTGAATATCGAGGTTAGTATCAATCGTTATGTTATTGACATAAATTGGCCAGAATCTTCTATTTCCGGTTGGGTCATGAAGAAATTCAGTTTCGTTAACGGTTGCGCAAAAAACAGTTCGCCGTGGAAATTCGGAATCTTTTCTTGCATAAGGTCTTCTAAACTTATCGGTGTTTCTGGTTATGAATGCCTTAATCTGCGCAATATCGGCTTTACGGAATGTTGCATCAAGTTCACCGAGTTCTACTATCCAATGACTGATGACGAGTGCAACGCTATCTTTATCTGCGGGGTTAAGAGTTGCCCCCTCTAGGAATGCATTGAATGGCAGGCGGGCAATCCTTTTGAATAATTGTGTTTTTCCTATACCCTGTGGGCCAACAAGAACAAGGATGCCTGCTGCTGAAATACCATGAGTTTCAAACACTGCTGCGACAGCTTGAGTAAGCCACTTTTTTGTAAGGAGTAGAGCAATTTCTGGTTGAGGTGTATTTAGCTGAGCAGCGTATAGCCCCAATCTTGATACTCCATCCCATGGTTTGGACAATATATATTCTTGAACAGGGCAAAAAGGATTTGATGCACCAATGTGGTTTATTTGCTCTGGAATTCGAGCAATAGGCATCCTGTAGATTGAAACTAAATCTTGTATATAGGTGATGGCGCTGTTGTCATACTCATCTACAACTGAATTCAATTTTGGAATCAGTATTTCAACCTTATTTAGCATTTGGTTATATCTAATCGTAATCTGGTTTTCTTTCAAAATGACCTTTAAGTTCTCGCTGTGAGAGGTAGGCAAGCCTTTGGTAGTTACATGAAGAAAGCTGATGCTCGATTTTGTCACCCGCTCAATTTCTCGTTCGTTTGATTCGGTAAATACTGGGAAGACTTTTCCTAAAACGATAGGTGTTTTTATTACTCCCGAGTGTGAGCAGTTATTGCAGTTCTTGGGGCTGCTTTGTTTAAAGTACTCACAGGTAGTAGGTGGCGTTTCCCAGGTATCTAGCTTTGATTGAGTTTCCTGAAAAGAGTAGTTCGGGTGACCGGAGCTCCAATTGTGAATGTTTACCTCACCATCCTCACAATACTTTGCAATGCCAGTAGCGCCTCGCCATTGGTCGTAAGGTACATTGCCACGTTTATCCCTGACATTTCTTACTTGTAAACATTGTTCTGCAACTTTAATGATTGAGTAGGGCTTTGTGTTCCAGTTAGTTAATAAAGTAAGGTCGTCATTAATCTCATACTTTTTAGGTTCAGTTTTCTTTGGTAATGCAGTGGCTAGCTTCATTAAAATATCAGCAATAACTTTAGGGTCGATTGGTTCGACTCTGTTCTTAGCTAATACTGGTTTAAAGTTGTCAGTCTTTTTGTTGTGTGAACCAACGGGTCGCAAAATAGATGCGAAGTCTGAAGTTCTTGATGGGTCGGCTAATACTTCATAGTGCGCTAATGCAGCCTTTAATAGTTTTGCTAACTTCATCCATATGTCAGCAGGGATGGCTTGAGTCAAAGGCCAGTAGGCATGTATGCCGTTGCCACTATCCACGTAAAACGGTTTTGGAAAACCAGTCTTGTCGCAGAACTCTTTCATGGCTGTAGCAGCATCACGCTTAGTAGCGTAGCCCTTACCTTCAAGAGCTTTAGACTCACCGCAATCTAGGTCAGCCCAAAACGCTTTTGCTTTGTTCCAGTTAGTGTTGATTCGATACTTCTTCTTACCATCAACTTCAACATACTCTTCGTTGTATGAGCCACATGCATGATAAACAGTCCAGTCACTAGCATCCATCTTGACAATAGCATCAGCCATAGATTCAAGACTACGGAATGGTTTGTGGGCTGGTGCATGAAACCCTGGTTTAAATATCGCAGCGTAATAGACGCCTTTTTCAGGCAGTATCGCCCGAAGGAACTCTAAAGTGCTCATTTGCTTTTCCCAATCCTCATTCATTTGGATTGGTTTCAGAACGAGTTTAATAATTGAGATTCATTTAACTGACTAGCGTACCAATCATTAATAACTTCGATTGGCCATCCAATGCAACGTGTCTTACCAAGTTTTATTGGTTTGGGAAATCCGCGCTTTAATTCGCGGTACAGGGCTGCTCTTGAGTATCCTGTAATTTGCAATACATCATTTAATCTCAAAATTCTTTTTGAGGCATTTTTCTCGTCAGCAATTTGATTCATTAATATCTCCAAAGTTAATCTGATACATCATCAGATTCATGGAAATATTGTCTTGCTATTTGAAGTTGATTTATAGGGGCGTTTATCGGCTGTGCACTAGATATTTAGGGGCGTTTATCAGTTGTGCACTACTTATTGCTTAGTCATGTACTTCATTGCAGTTCTCGGTTTAATATTTTCTTTTTCAGCAATATCCAAGTACATGGCTTTCTTGTTCGGATAATTCGATGCCGAATATTTTGCTCGAATTCGAGTAATTTTTTCTGCTGTTTTCTGTTTTTTTATGGCATTGTGAGCCGATATTTTCTGAGTGCTATAACCCGATTCTCTATACGAAGCAAATTTTGATAAATCATCATTGATTTCGGCTCCAGTATTTTTTACAAAATTTGGGATTTCACCAAGTAAATTGAGCGAAGTATCCAGCTCTTCTTTTTGCTTCCTTAGTTTACGGTTTTGCGCGCCAGATGGTTTTTTCATGCTGCATTTCTATTCTGCAAAGTAGTTACATCAGCTTTTGCTTGTTTGGTTTTTAAATAACAAGCCCATTCTTCCATAAGAAGAGCTCTTTTCGCCAATAAATCTCCGCGCCGATACGCGCCCTCAACACCACCTACTACATGAGCTAGAGCTTGTTCGGACACAATATTGGGGTGATTAGTTTGTTCAACTGCCCAATCTTTAAATGAACTTCTGAAGCCATGGACTGTTTCAGAAAATCCTAGCCTTTTCATGTGTCGAGACATTGTCATGTCGCTGATGTGGGAACTTTTGTCTCGTCCTGGAAAGATGAAATTTGATTCATCTGACATTTCTTTTAAGAGATTCAGTATCTCTATGCATCTACTATTTAAAGGTACGCGATGTTCTTTTCGCATTTTCATGCGTTCAGCTGGGACTATCCATGTTTTGCCGTTCATATCAATTTCATCCCAAGTGGCACCTGTTACCTCGCTTGTTCTTGATGCTGTGTTAATCAAAAATTCCAATGCAAATGAAGCGATGCAAGGTTTCCCTTGGATTTTTGATATGAATTCATTTAGGCGAATGTAAGGTAGTGCTTTGTGGTGGGTAACTTTTTTAATTTTTGATGGAGCAGGGATTTGTGTCGTAACAAGTTCTGACCTCGCTGGGTTATCGCCAGTTCTATAGCCTAAAGCAATTGACCAATCTAAAATCTTTTGAATCCTAGACCTCACCCTGGTGGCTGTTTCAGTCTTAGATATCCATATTGGTGTCAACACAGCAAGAACATCTTGTAATGTGATGTCAGCAACGTCTTTATCTCCAATGACTGGGAAAACATGGTCTTTGAGAGTGTTTTTCCATTGAGCGCTATGCTTGGAATTTGTCCAGCCTGATTCATGAGACGCAATGTATTTTTCGGCCGCTTTCTTGAAGCTAATTTTTGTTGCATTTAAATTTGCAGCGTCTTGTTTTGTTTTGCGTTTATGTTCGAGAGGGTCGATGCCTGATTTTAGTAATTTACGAAAATCATGTGCGATATTTCTAGCTTCACTTAATGATATTAGTGCAGCACTACCTATACCCATTTCGCGTCTTTTGCCATTAATGCTGTATCTAAATATCCATGACTTGGAGTTACGCGAGGTATTCACATTTAGATAAAGGTTGTTACCGTCCGCATGTAAACCATTTTGTGCTGTAGCTACAAATCTTGTATTTAATTTACTCATTTAATCTCCGTTTAGCCCCGCCATTGTTCCCACCATATGCACTGAGATGGTTGTAGATTTATATTAGTTCATGAGATAACTTATTTCAATAACATATTGATAAATATATATATTTGATACAGTCTGAGACATGTATAGACATGTGTTTTACGGACGTCCGCTCCGCCAACACAAAAGTAGAGCCCTATTTCCTATATAAAACAAGGACCTAGGGCTTTCTGCTTTTTTGGAGTTACCCAATGGAGTTACCCAATCTAGAGGCACTATAAATAGCCTCAATTTCATGGCTTATCCTCCGATTCACCATTTCCACTTTTTCACTCAATTCATCAAGCCTTAATCGCTTCTGTTGAGGATCCATTGCGGATGCTAGGACTTCATTCGAGTTTCTCGCTAACTCACCCCTAAGAGATCTTAGGAGGCTAATTTTTTCAACTATTTGATCTGTCATATTCATAAAAGAGGGCATAAGCC
>JACCED011326521.1_pt1 | contig 10836 bp, 10 predicted proteins | sample 7455021 | NCBI WGS metagenome assembly JACCED01 (sample SAMN15323456, study PRJNA562643) | freshwater metagenome | isolation source: river surface water | place: USA:Blue River Watershed | collected 2017-08-19 | reverse complement strand
TTTATAGGATCTCTTTCCAAAAAAAATTTCCCGCAAAGCTCTCCAACTATATGAGACGCATCAGCTGCGGATCCGCCATTGCCACAAAACAAAAGCGGCTTTCTTGCAATAGCTGCTGCCAAAATCTTAGAAACAGACAAATCTATTGAATCATGAAGCTGAGATAACTTGAGAAATACATCAATCTCATGTGAGTGCCTTTGTAAGTAAGCTCTAAAGGTCATGTGCGATTGTCCTTAAACTCAGTGAACGAATTATATCGCTGCTCATTAATATCTTTATTACTTAAAAACCATTCCAATGTTTTTTGAATCCCATCAAATAACGATGTCTTAGGCTCTATCCCAAAAGATTTTGCCCGCGATGTATCCATAACTCTTTTTGCATCGCCCGTTGGCTTAGTTGTATCCCACTCAACCCGCAAACTCGGTAATAACCTCATTAGAATATCCGTTACATTCTTAATTGACACACCAGTTCCACTACCTAAGTTAACTGGATTCGTTATCCCACTAGAAACTACTTGTAACATTCCTGCCGCAACATCATCCGCATAAATAAAATCCCTAATTGCACTACCATCACCCCAAACCTTGAGTGGATTCTCACCGCTAGTAGCACGGTAAATTAATGAAGGTATCACCATCGCATTATTAGGATCAAAATTATCCCGCGGTCCATATACATTTGCAGGTCTGACGATTGAGATGCCCTGCCAATTGTGTTCTATTTGATATGACTGAGCTTGCAACTCTCCCATTCTTTTCGCCCAACCCGCAAAACGATCATTTTCAGAGGGGAAAGTACTCCAAACAGAGTCTTCAAAGAAAATCTCTGCTGGAGAATAGACCCCAACCGAACTTGTATACAAGTAATTCTTTACTCCTTTACGCCTTGAAGCCTCCATCATATTCGTATTAAACATAATTGTAGGCACAAAAAAACTTGCGGGCTGCTTCATAGTCATCGATGGAGAACCCTTGACCCCGGCCAACTGAAAAACAATCTCACAGTCATCAACAACATTTAGACATTCATTAAAATACCTTAAATCTGCCCTTATGAAGTCCACATCTTGGGGGATGTTATTTGGTTTGTCTAAAGAGACAACCCGAACTTTTGATCCTAGTTCGAGTAATTTTTCGACCAAAGGAAAGCCAATTAATCCGGTGCCGCCAGTTACAAGTACACTTTTATTTTTATAGAAATTTTTCAATTTTTCCTCAACTAAGTATGCTGCACAAGAGTAGTGCCGAATTGATCGAGACGAAAAGGAATCTCGACTAAACTATCTAAAGCTTTTCTTACGTTAACTTGGTATTCTTTGGGGACATATAGCAACAAAAAACCTCCGCCACCAGCACCTAAAATTTTGCCCCCTAAAGCTCCCATTTTTCTCGCTTTTTCATATATCAAATCTATTGCCTGCGTTGATATTTGAGACGAGAGTGATTTTTTCATCGCCCATGAGTTGTGTAACAACTCCCCAATAAGATCTAATGACTTGAGATCATCGGTCAAAATTTCACTTGCTTGCTCTGTTAGAAAAGCGATTTCCTGAAGAGGCTTATCATTTTTATGAGCACTCTCTATCGTATGCTTAGTAATTTCACTAGAAAATCTTGAGATGCCGGTATAAAAGAGCAGTAAATTTTCTGTCAAGGAACTAATCCTATCCCGCGAAATGGAAATTGGACTAACAGAAAAATCACCATCTTGCTTTATTTCTATCAAATTAAAACCACCATAACCTACCTGTATTTGATCCTGTATGCCAACATACTCTTTTAGTAAATTTTGTTCAACATAAATCGCATCATCTATTATTTGTCGCTTTGTGACACTACGTCCCTGTAAAATATAGAGGGCATGAATCAATCCCACAGTAAATGAAGAGCTTGAACCAATACCAGATCTTGCCGGCAGGTCGCCAATATGGTGCATTTCTACACCCTGACTAATATTATAAAAATTTAAACAAGCCCTAACAACGGGATGGGTGATCTCATTAATATTGCTAGTCTCTTCAATTTTTGACCATACTATTCTGTTAGCAGAATCAAAAAATGGGGGAAGAATTCTTAGGGCTATATAACAGTAATAGCCAATTGAACAAGTAATGAGCTTAGACCCATGGTTTTGATACCAAAATTTAAAATCTGTGCCACCCCCAAATAGTGAAACGCGAAATGGGGTTCGGGTAAGAATCATTGACATCGATGATTTACCTAGTTAGGTACATATTTCCATTGGAGCGAATCTTTTCTCTCCAATAGTTTAAAAGGTCTTTCAATGTATCGTCAGCAGATATCAACGGCTCCCATCCTGTGTGACTTTGAAACTTCGTCATATTAGGTATTTGCAAATCAGCATCAATTGGCCTAAGTCTCTCGGGATCAATCTCAATTTTGATTTGATTGGAAAGAGGTGAAAATGACATTAACTTCTCTAATATTTCACGCACTTTCATAGTATTTGTGCCGCCAATGTTATAGGACTCACCCGCTATAGGATTGTGTGTTAAGAGTAAATAATATGCCCTAACAGCATCCCGAACATCAGCAACGGTTCTCAATGAATCTAAATTTCCAACCTTAATTATTGGGTCTATGAAACCAGCCTCTATCAACGCTATTTGCTTTGCAAAGCTTGATTCAGCAAACACATCACCTCTTCTTGGACCAGTATGAGTAAACATTCTAGTCACCTGTACATTCATTCCATAAGCCTCTGCATAATATCTTCCAGCTAAATCAGTCCCCACTTTTGAAATGGCATATGGTGATGCAGGATGAAATGTGCAACCCTCATCTATTGGCACTTTGTCAGCCGGAACTCTTCCATAAACTTCGGAGGATGAACAAACATGTATCAATGAGTCAGAACAATAATTTTTAAGCGCTTCAAGCAACCTAACAGTTCCCTGAATATTTGTATCAAGAGTATCTAATGGAGCATCAAAACTTGTTCTTGGATAGCTTTGCGCTGCCAAATGAAAAACATAATCAGGCAGGACTTCTTTGATAACATTATTTATGGAAATCGTGTCGCATAGATCTCCATAAACTAAATTAATTCTATTTTTAGCATTAATTTTTGATATTAAGTGGGCAATATTATCAAGTGGACTCCTCCAGCGGATCATCCCACAAATATCCCAGTCTGTATTTTCATAAAGGAAGTCAGAAAGATGGGAGCCCACCATGCCGGTGATGCCAGTTATTAATACTTTTTTCTTCATGCTACTGACTTAGTCTTCATAAAATCATCAATAACATCAACAAGATAATTCATGGCCTCTTTAGTGATGTGCTGATGATTCCCAAATGAAAATCCATCTTTCATAATTTTATTTGCATTACTTAAATTACCAACTACCTTATGATCAAACATGTTCATTGCAGGCTGAGCAGCTATATTTCCACATATAATCGGTCGGGTTTCAATTCCTCGACTATTAAGGAAAGATGTTATTTCACCTCTATTGAATGGCGCATCATCCTTAATAACTAGTGGAAAACCAAAAACCGAACTTTCAGCATCTTTTGTTTCAGATTGAAAATCAAAAAAATTACTCCATTTAGATAGCGACTTATTCCAATACTTTGTAATTGCCATTCTTGATTCTACAAATGTTTTTAATTTTTGTAACTGTATAAGACCGATCGCAGCCTGCAATTCTGTTATGCGCAAGTTATACCCATGATTTACAAATAGAAATCTTTTGTCGTAATCAGGGTATTGGCGCTGGTATTCTTCTTTACCTTCAAGCTCGCGAGTCCACCCATGAGCCCTTAACATCCTCATAAGCTCCAATATCTCGGAGCTCTCAGATACAGTAATTCCACCCTCCAGCATAGTAATGTGGTGGGAGAAGTAAAAGCTAAAGGTTCCCACCTCGCCAAAAGTGCCTACATATCGACCCTTATAACGAGCCCCCAATGCTTCACAGCAATCTTCAATCAACAATAAATTATTCTTCTTGCAAATTTCAATAATTTGATCCATTTCGCAAGGATTGCCATATACATGAACTAACATTAGCGCTTTTGTATTTGGCGTTATAGCCTTCAAAATTTGCTGCGGATCGATATTAAAGGTTTTTGGATCTATATCCACTATTACTGGCAATAGCCCATGCTGAATGAGCGGCCAAACAGTTGTTGACCAAGAGAGCGCTGGAACGATGACCTCATCACCAGGATTCAATTTCCTTGAATACATCGGATTACACATCGCAGCGACTGCAAGAAGGTTGGCCGATGACCCCGAGTTACTCGTAACCCCGTCCGCGTGACCATGCATTAAGCTAAAAGATTTTTCAAATGACCTAACCTTGGGCCCCATAGTCACTCGAGTGCTCAACAATACATCTAAGGCAGCATTAATCTCTTCCGATGCAAATGTTGGTTCATGTAACCTGATAACTGGGCTATTCAAATCGAACTGATAATTATGATTTTTGGAGCAAAAATTATTAATTGCTTCGTGAGCAACTTTTACATTAGGATCTTGCGAAAACTCTTGCGGAGCTGACAAGGATGAATATAAATTATTAGTCATTAAAAGGGTCCTTTAAACTCATTAATTTCTACAGAAGCCACCACCTTATCCACCCAATTTTTTTTGCCAGAGATTAATTCATAGGCTTTTTTGGCTATTGAATTTGGGGTAGGATAGAAAAAGTCCTCAAGAGATTTAGTTGTTGGGCATGGGGATTCGGCGTACCCCATCCTAGCAATCTTAATTGCAGCTAGATCAGGAATATCCTCTATTACTTTTGCAACAATTTCTGCAGATAAACCTGAAGCAACCCAGCTATGATCAACTACTAATAGCTTTCCAGTCTTCATCACAGAATCAACTATTGTTTGAGTATCTAATGGGGCTAGATATACAGGGTCAATTACCTCTGCATTTATACCCATTTCTCTAAGAATATTGGCCGCTCTTAATGCCTCCACCACCATATGAGAAATAGCAACGATGGTAACTGAATCCCCTTCTACTAATACGCGAGATTTGCCGGGTTTAATTTCATATAAATCACTTGGAACATCGCCCTTATTTTTATAGAGCATTCTGTGCTCTAAGAATATTACTGGATTATTGTTTCTAATCGCAGCAACCATACAACCCTTTGCATCATATGGCGTAGTAGGCGCGACCACCTGAAGGCCAGGCACATGCGTAAAGTAGGAATGAAAGGATTGACTATGTTGAGCACCTTGCCCCCAGCTTCTTCCAATAATTGCCCTCACTACCATAGGAACAGAATAGTCTGATCCAAACATATATCTAGTTTTAGCAGCTATATTAATTAGCTGGTTCATACACAAAAGCAAAAAATCCATCCTTTGGTGCACATGAATTGGCCTCATTCCGGATAATGCAGCCCCAATACCAAAACCGGTCATGGCATCTTCAGACAAAGGAGTATCAAAATTTCTAAATTCGCCAAATTCCTTCTGCAAATCAAGAGTAGTGCCGTACATACCTTTAGGATCATCCACACCAAGCCCATAGACAAATACGGAGTCATCTCTTTTCATCTCATCATGAACGGCTTCATATAGAGCATCCGCATAACTTATTTCTCTCATCGCTATACTTACCTTAGGCGAATGAATCAATTAACAGATCCTCTTCTTTGGGAAAAGGGCTATTTTCAGCATACTCAAACGCTTCCGATACATCTCTCTCGACCAATGATCGAATTGAATTGATATCCTCACTAGCCAACATAGACTCAATTCTTTTCAACTCGTCCTTCTTGATCCAAGCATTTATCTCATCTTTTGAGCGATATCCAAAATGTGAATCATCTCCAGGCCCCACATGCTCTAACCAGCGATATGTCTCAACCTCCAGGAAAAACGGGCCTTTTATTTGATTTTCTCTAATTCCATTGACAACTTTTTTGACACAATTAAATACATCAACAGAATTATTTTCTTTAATATGAGACCCAGCAATGCCAAATGCATTCGCTCGTTCTACATAATTGTCAGCAAAGGTTCGTTTGTGAATTGGAGTATTAATTGCATACTTATTATTTTCACAAATAAATATTATTGGGAGTTCATACAATTTAGCAATATTCAAACTTTCGTAATAAACACCCTCTTCCATTGCGCCATCGCCGAAAAATACCAATACAATATTTCCAGTATTCATTCTTTTTTGAGCAAACGCATACCCAACAGCTTGTGGAATCCCCGTAGAAACAATTGCTGAGGTACCCATCATGTTTACCGCTCTATCCGATAAGTGCATGGAGCCACCCTTGCCTCGACAACAACCGGTTTTTTTGCCATACAGCTCTGCAATCATCGACTTTAAATTCCCTCCTTTAGATAAATAGAGGGCATGACCGCGATATGTACCAAAAACAATATCCGATGTCTTTAATGCGAGGCAAGCGCCTACAGAAACAGCTTCCTGACCAATAGAGAGATGCACTGGACTCTTAATCTTATCCGTTGGATATAACTCAACGACTAGCTCCTCAACTCTTCTTATAAGCAAAAGTTTTGTATAAATTTGCCTTAATATTTCCACACTAGTCATTTGCGCCCCTCGTAAACCCTTAAAAAGTCCTGATAGGCTAATTTTAACCCGTCACCAAGCGTGGTTTCTGGACTCCATCCCATGTTAGATAATTTTTCAGGGCTCAATACTTTCCTTGGGGCTCCATCTGGTTTAGTACTATCAAAGACAATCGCCCCTTGGTAGCCCACAATATTTGCCACCAAATGAGATAAATCACGTATTGAGACTTCACCGCTGCCACCAACATTTAGGTATGGCTCCATACCAACCAAATCCTTATAACTGGACTCATCTAGATCCATGATTTTTATACATAACCTAGCAAAATCATCAACAAACAAAAAATCTCTCAGCGGCTTTCCGGATCCCCAAATTTCTATCACGCTTTGGTGATTTAATTTTGCCTCATGAAATTTTCTTAATAGAGCAGGAATTACATGACAGTTTTCTGGGTCGTAATGATCTCCAGGTCCGTACATATTGGTAGGAATTAATATGCGTACATCAAAGTTATACTGACGTCTATACATTTCGGCCATTTTCACTGCTGCAATTTTCGCAATTGCATAGCCTTCGTTTGTAGCTTCAACGGGTCCAGTCATCAAAGATGATTCCCTTACGGGCTGATTAGCGTCAACCGGGTACATACAAGCAGAGCCCAATATCAAAAGTCGTTTAACGCCAAATTTACAAGCGGCGTGTATTAAATTAGCATTCATTATCATATTCTGATAAAGAAATTCAGCAGGAAAACTATTATTCGCCTTTATACCCCCTACTAATCCAGCCGTCATATATACGCTAGAGATCTCAGCATTCTCAAAAAAACCCTCAAGTCTGGCCTGATCAGCAAGATCTAGCAAGGAACGCGATTCATAAACAACAATACCAGTCGATAAATCTATTAGATGTTTGCACAATGACGATCCAACCATGCCACTATGTCCGGCAACATATATCAAATTCTTTTTAGTCATAAAAAATTAATCACTCTTTATAGCTCTATATATATTGATCGATAACATTAATAAAAATAAAGCAACTTTTTTATAAATAGGGGCTTTATATGTATCTAAAGCCCCAAAAAAAAGCCTAACTAATCTTTTCTCTCTAGAAATATTCTTGCAGTTATTAATCCGCGTAAAATAATCTTTGATTCTTAAATAAAGATATCCATTTAACGCATGGCTAGATATGGATTGCCTATATGAATTTATGTAAAACCTCATAACAATAAAAAAATCTGCTCTTCCAGTTCTCTTACGTATTGTTTCAGACCACTGCTTCTTGCTTATTCTGTATGAAATTAGATTGCTCTTGAGGATACCTATTTTATATTTACTGGCAACCCTAAGCCACATATCAAGATCAGCGCTCGACTTAAAAAACCAATTCCAATACTGTAGCTCTTTCAGTACAGACGTCCTAATCATTAAGCTTGGACATATTAAGAAATTATGATTGATAAGAATTAAATTCAGTAATTCATAAAACCCAAACTTAGAATCTGATTTCAGAAAATTTAACTTTTGCCGCCCCATTACCCTGCCTTGCTCATTTATATACTTAGCCAAACAGAATACTGCAGCCACGTCTTGGTTTAGATCCAAGTAATTAACCTGCTTTTCTATAATATCTGGACTATATACATCATCAGCATGATAGATGCAGGTATATTCTCCACTCGCATGACTAATGCACAGATCAAAATTATTTTTTGGCCCCAAATTTGAAGAGTGCACTACGTGAGTAAGTTTATTTTGGTGTCTCTCCTTGATCAACTCAGTGGTGCCATCATTTGAGCAATTATCAAGAATTACAATTTCTAAATTTTGATAAGTTTGAGATAACAAAGAAGCAATGCAAGAATCAACGAATTTTATTTCGTTATAAACTGGTACAACAATGCTAACTTTCTTAGATAGCACCTTTGTTTTCGCCGTAACTCTGATGCATCAATTGCAACCCTAATTCAATATCAATTTTGGGCCTCCAGCCTAAATATTCTAAACCCCCTATATCGGCAACAGAATCCATAATCTCACCCTCTCGATATGGAACAACGCCAAAATTAAGAATTGTAGATGAATTGGAGATATTTTTAAACTTCTCTAAAAAAAATTTCAATGAGGTTTTAATACCAGTTCCAATTCCCACCTCTTCATATCCAGGCGCACTATTAGAACTGATTAATACCGACAATGCATCAATTACATCGTCAATATAAGTAAAATCTCGCACCTGGTCACCCGGAGTCAAATCAACGGCATATGTGTTTTTATAAATTTTCAACAATACGCTGTTTATAAATTTATCTAAATTATCATGCGGCCCATACACATGCTCTAAAACTGCGTTATAAATTTTGATATTGCGCTTCTCTGCTACAACCTCCAGACATGAGCGTAAAGATCTCTTAGCCAGAATATATTCCTGCATATGGCCATAGGAATAGATATCTTTTGAAAAAAATGAATCTAAATTGATAAATTTTTTACAACCAGCTTTTTCTGCCAAATCAAGAATGCGCAGAGGCCATACGACATCGTTAAACATAACCTGATCAAGAGAATCTAATTTTCCGTAACTTGTGGCCATATGAACTACAACATCTAAATTTGGAATATCAGCAATTTGAGAATCGAATATCCACCGAATATTTTTATTCTTTTTTCCAATTTCCGGAATAACTGTAGTCGGTCTTTTAATGCAAAAAATATTGCCCTCATAAAATTCATGGCGCTTCAAAAAATGTTTGCCAAGAAAACCCGAAGCGCCAGTAATCAAAATGCTAGGCTGTTGTATAGGTATCACGATCATCATCACTATAAGATTTGTTCCAATAGACAATCAATACAACATTTTCATTCCCAACATTGTCTATGGTATGCATAACCCCACTTGGGATTCTGACGGTTACCGGATTAATACCATTCATTTCAATTTCTTGATTTTGCTCCCCATCTGATAGATATAACTTTGCACATCCCTGAATGACACAAAAAAATTCCGTTGATTTTTTATGGTAATGCCCGCCCCTTTTTGAGCCCGGAGGAAATATGATTGTGTAGACCTCGCCAAAACCATCCTCATAAAAGCCCTTGACATAATTATTTACAAGTGGTTTTGCAAATACCCCCTCAGCTGAAGCGATTTTTTTGACTGTGAATACCTCAACTCCGGGTATCACACTAGAAGACAAGTTGCTCATAACGCTTTATCTGGTTAAGCGTGAAATCGCACATGGATTCTCCGCTGTAGAAGGCTTTATACCAATCATACGTCCAACCCAATGCTTCATTTAAAGAAAGGCTGGACTCCCAATTGAGAAGATCTTTTGCTTTTGCGCTATCCAACATCAGTAATTTTTCTTCTTTTTTATGGCCGTTTTGTCTTGAATCAATTCCAAAATTGAAGTCTCGGCCATCTCTTTGGATAAGCCATCTAACGATAGACTCTACACTCATACCATCTGCAAGCTTGGGCCCAAAATTAAAAGCCGATAAACCTCCAACTTCATCAGATGTACAACCATACAACCGTCTTGCAAGAGTCATGTATCCAAACAATGGTTCAATTACATGCTGCCAGGGCCGAATGGAATCAGGGTTTCTAAGGCGCAGACTTTTATTACTAAAGAGCGAAGTCATGAGGTCTGGTATCAGCCTATCCTCTGACCAGTCACCACCACCTATAACATTGCCAGCCCTGACGGATGAAATGCGAATATCACTTAACTCAAAAAAGGACTTTCTGTATGCGTCGGCCACAAATTCAGCGCAAGACTTACTAAAACTATATGGATCTGAGCCCCCTAATGCATCAATTTCGCGATACCCCCAAACCCAATGATTATTTTGATAACACTTATCAGTAGTAATATTAACTATAACCTTTACTGATGCTCCGCAGGTCCTTATGGCTTCCATCAAATTGACAGTGCCCATTACATTTGTTTCAAAAGTTTCCTTTGGATTATCATAAGAACGTCGCACAAGAGGTTGAGCCGCCATATGAAATACTATTTCAGGCTTGGTCCTTTTGACCAACTGGACTAGCTGTCCGAAATTTCTCAAATCCCCAATGTGAGAGTCTACGAAATCCTCAACTTTTGCAAGATCATATATACATGGACTTGTTTCTGGAGGAAGCGCATAACCAACCACCTCAGCACCAAGAGAGCTCAACCAAACTGTAAGCCATCCACCTTTAAATCCGGTATGCCCTGTGACAAGAACTCTCTTGCCCTGCCAAAATTTTTTCATCTCACCATATCTTCCATGG
>JACCED010708036.1_pt1 | contig 10836 bp, 13 predicted proteins | sample 7455021 | NCBI WGS metagenome assembly JACCED01 (sample SAMN15323456, study PRJNA562643) | freshwater metagenome | isolation source: river surface water | place: USA:Blue River Watershed | collected 2017-08-19 | reverse complement strand
TTTCGAGGAAGGGGGGGGGCGGGTGGAGGGGCGTGGGGGGGAGGTTGTATTAGTGCGGAGGGAGGGGGGGCGATGGTGGTTGGGGGGGTGGTTGGGTTGTCGTTGTGCGTGGCGTTCCTTTTTTCAGGAATGGAGGCGGGGTTGTTGTCTCTGAACCGGGTGCGGTTGCGGCACCGGATCAAGCAGGGCGATCGGACTGCTTTGCTCTTGGAGGCGATGTTGCGAGATGCGGAGAGGGTGTTCATCACGGTTTTGGTGGTGACGAATCTTGCGACGTTGGTGGCGGTGGTTTTGGCCACGAGAGAGTTGGCCCGCGTGATGGCGGGGTGGGGATATTTTGTGGTGCTTGTGGCGGGGATTTTCTTGCGGTTGTTGTTGGTTGAAGTGTTTCCGAAGGCGTTGTTCCGAGGGATGGGTTACCGTTCGGTCTCGGCGTTCCTGGTTCCGTTGGTGTTTGCTGACCGCTTGTTGGGGCCGATGCACCGGTTTGGGAAATGGCTTTCAAGGAATGTGTTCCGCAAGCGCCTGCCCACGGGGCATCGGATGTTTGTGGGGCGCGAAGACTTTAAGTACCTCACGTTGTCGAGTGCCCGTGGAGGTGAGATTTCGCCTGCCGTTTCGGCCTTGATCCGAAGAGTGATCGATTTTCGGCCGATTCCCGTCGGGGAGCTTTCGCGGGAGTTGTTGGGGTCTGTGGTGGTGGATTCGCGGCAGGATGTGAGTGCGTTGACGGTGGTTGGCACTCGGAGCCATCGGAACCGTGTTTTGATTCGGGACGGGGATGAAGGGGTTTCGGGTTGGGTTGATGTGGCGGAGTTGGCGCGGCTTGGGGTAGAGCGGGGGGGTGTTGGGGTCTATCGACGGAGAGTCTTACGGGTGCCTGCGAGCGAACCGGCAGTGCTGGTTTTACGTCGGCTTCGGAGTTCTGGGACACCGGTTGCCGTGGTGGTTCGTCCGAGTGGGGGGGATGCGGGTTACGTATTCCGCGAGGACTTGGAGCGTTCACTTTTGGTTGCTTGATTGAGGTGGGATTGGGAAAAAAACGGGGAGTGACGCTTGCGGGTTTGAGGGCGCGTGCGAGGATTGGGAAACCGTATGCGAAAGGTTTTCCGGTTTTTACGAGTGTTGATTTTGGGCTCGGTGATGTCGGTTGTGGCGTGCAAGAAGGTTTCTTTGCCAGAGACACCGGTGGTTCCGGTTGAGACGAGTGCACCGGCTTCGGAGAAGGTGGTGGTTCCGGAGAACGCCAAGCCGCCTGCTTCGGCGGCGGGTCCGGACACCAAGGCTTCGGTGGTGGTATTGTGTTACCATCGGTTTGAGGAGAAGCCGAAGGACTCGCTCGGGCTTCCACCGGCGGAGTTTGAGCGCCAGATGGACGCTCTGAAGGAGCATGGGTTCACGGTGATTCCGATGCGCGACTTTCTGTTATGGCGTCGTGGGGAGAAGGCATTGCCGGAGAAGAGCGCGCTGATCACGGTGGATGATGGATACCGGTCGGTTTATGAGGTGGCGTGGCCGATTTTGAAGGCTCGGGAGTATCCGTTCACTCTGTTCATCTACACAAATTATGTGAAGGGACAGCCTAACGCTGGGGGGCAGTCGATGTCGTGGGGGGAGTTGGCGGAGATGCGTGATGCTGGGGTGGACATCCAGAGTCATACGGTTTCTCACAGCAACATGAAGTTCGAGAAGGGCAAATGGGCGTCGAAGTACAAAACAGGGGAAGAGTGGTTGAGGGCCGAGATGGAGGTTTCCAAGAAGATGTTGGAGCAAAAGTTGGGAATTCCTGTCGGGGCAGTGGCCTATCCGTATGGGGTTCACAACCAGAGGATTCGCGCGGCAGCGATGGACGCTGGGTACGAGGTGGCGTTCACAACGTATGGACAGAGAGTCAGCTACCACACGCCAGCGGATCAGATTGGTCGGTACGCGATTGAGTCGGGCAAGCCGCAGATTTTTGAGGATGCGATGCGGATGATTGGGGGGAGCGGGGATGCGGGGACGGTTCGGACGAATGCGTCGGCGACGATGGTGACGGTTCCGGCGGAGGGCGCTGTGGTTTCGGATCCACAGCCGTTGGTGAAGGCGAATTTGGCCTCCTTGGGGGAGGTGGATGCTGCGTCGTTGGTGGTTCGGGTTTCTGGGGTTGGGAAGTTGGATGTGAAATATGATGCCGTGAGCAAGCTGATGGAGGCCCGCTTTTTGGAGCCGATCCGTGAGCGTGAAAACGTGGTGCTTGTGAGTGGTAAGTCAGGGGCGAAGCGGTTTGAGTTGAGGTGGACATTTATCTACGAGGCGAAGGCGGGTGAGGCGAAGGCGGGTGAGGCGAAGGCGGGGGCACCTGAGTTGCGGGTGCCTGCCGCATCACCGGCCGCGGTTCCGACGGAGGGGGCAGGCTCGGTGCCGGGGCTGCCGGCGGTGCCAAGTCGGTGAGCCTTTGCATACGTCGGAGTTGTGTTGGACGAGTGATTTAAAAAACGACTGAAACTATGTTCTCATTTCTTTCTGAAAAGTTGCAGGGGGTGTTCCGGAACTTGAGCGGGCAGGGGGCCATCTCTGAGTCCAACGTATCGGATGCGTTGCGGGAGGTTCGCTTGGCGCTATTGGAAGCTGATGTGGAGTTCAATGTGGCGAAGGGCTTCATCAGCCGAGTGAAAGAGAAAGCATTGGGTGAGGCGGTGTTGAAGTCGGTCACTCCGGGCCAGCAGATTGTGAAGATTTTTCATGATGAGCTCACTGGTTTGTTGGGGGGCGATGAGGCACCTCTGCGGATGGGGGCGCAGACGCGTATTCTGATGGTCGGTCTGAATGGTGCCGGCAAGACGACGACTTGTGGGAAGTTGGCGCATTGGTTGAAGGGGCAGGGCCGGTATCCCATTCTGGTTGCGTGCGACCTTTATCGTCCGGCGGCGGTGGAGCAGTTGGCGACGTTGGGCCGGCAGTTGAACGTCCCTGTGTACACGCCTGCACCTGGCGAAACGGATGTGTGCAAGGTGGTTGGGGAGGCGTTGGAGTGGGCGAAGACGAAGGTGGGAAATGTCCTAATCTTCGATACCGCAGGGCGTCAGGAGATCGACGAGCCTTTGGTCATGGAGCTGAAGCGGGTGCGCGAGTTACTGTCGCCGGACGAGGTGCTGTTGGTCGCTGATGCTGCGACGGGTCAGCAGGCGGTGAGTGTTGCGACGCATTTTCATGAGGCATTGGAGGTGACGGGTCTGATTTTGACGAAGCTCGATGGCGATGCTCGGGGTGGAGCGGCGTTGTCGATGCGTGAGGTGACGCAGCGTCCCATCAAGTTTGCTGGGTACGGCGAGAAGCTGGATCAGTTTGAGGTTTTCCATCCGGACCGGCTAGCGGGGCGGATTCTTGGGATGGGTGATATTGTGACGCTGGTGGAGAAGGCTGCGTCAGCGATTGACGAGGCGGATGCAAAACGGATGGAGGAGCGGATGCGGCGTGCGGAGTTCGACTTGGAGGATTTTTTGCAGCAGTTCAAGATGTTGCGCAGGATGGGGCCGTTGGAGGGGATTCTCTCGATGTTACCCGGAATGGATCAGTTGAAGGGATTTACGCCGGATGAACGTCAAATGAAGCGGACGGAGGCGATCATTTTATCGATGACGCTTCAGGAGAGGCGCGATCCTGACATTTTGAATGGGCGTCGACGTGCGAGGATTGCCAAGGGCAGTGGGGTAGCAGTGTCGGAGGTGAATGAGTTGATCAATCGTTTTGGGATGATGCGGAAGATGATGAAGAACATGGGCAACCTGAAGAAGATGATGGGGCGGATGCCGAAGGGGATGTTCCGATGATCGTGGGGGATGAGGGCTTTGATATTGCTTCGCTGGCGACCGCGTTCCATCACGCCGGCTTGTATGTGGGGGAGTCGATAGGAGCCAACCCTCTGCCGGAGGGGGCTGATGGCTCGTGCAGCCGACTTTGGCGGGTTTGAGATCTCTTTTAGTGTCGGGCGCGGTGCATCGGTTGCGGATTTTTATTGAGCTGACGAGGGATTGTTGGTTTCATCGAGGGCTCAACACGAAGAACATTTTCACGTTTTATGGCCGTATCCATCCGTTTGCGTCGCGAAGGCACCAAGAATAGTCCTTATTACAAAATTGTTGTTGCTGATTCGCGGAGTCCGCGGGACGGCAAGTTTATCGAGATCATTGGAAACTATGATCCTCGGAAGGCGGGCGACAACGCCAACGTTGACATTGAGCGCGCGGATTACTGGATCAAGAATGGCGCGCAGCCTTCCGACACGGTGCGCAGCATTATCAACCGTTCCAAGAAAGCTGCTGCGGCCAACTAAGCGAAGTCCTTCCAGTTTTGATTGATACGCCCTCTTCGGAGGGCGTTTTTTTTTGTGCGCATTGAACGACGATGAAGCTCTGGCCGCATGATTCCTGGTAACATCGGCATGGACGGCGAGGGGCGGAGCGGGGAGAATTTGGGTTTATGTCCACAAAGCCTGTACCAGTCAGCATTCTCACGGGGTTTCTTGGAGCCGGTAAGACCACCTTGTTGAACTACATCTTGAAAGGAAACCACGGATACAAGTTCGGGGTGATCATCAATGAGGTGGGTAAGATTGGGGTGGATGGCCAACTGGTTGAGCGGCAACAGGAGGAGATTGTGGAGATGAGCAACGGGTGTGTGTGTTGCACGGTTCGGAAGGATTTGGTGAAGGGGATCCGCAATCTGGCGAAAAAGGGGGGCTTTGACTACGTGTTGGTGGAGACCACCGGCATTGCGGACCCTGGGCCGATCGCGCAGACGTTCTTCAATATTCCGGAGATGCAGCAGGTCGCGAGGTTGGACTCGATCATCACGGTGGTGGATGTGGAGCAGATACGGAAGCAGTTGGAGGAGACCGAGACGGCGCGCGAGCAGATTGCGATGGCGGACTTTATCTTGCTGAACAAGACGGATTTGGTGGGTGAATCGGACCTAGAGGCAGTGGAGTCGGTGGTGAAAGGTCTGAATCCGCATGCGTCGTTGTTCCGGACGAATCAGTCGCAGGTGAACTTGAAAGAGTTGTTGGACATGCATGCGTTCGATTTGGACCGCAAGCTGAGTGTGGATCCGGAGTTCTTGAACGAGTTGAGGAACCGGCATCATCACGAGATTAATTCATTTTCTTTTACCTTCGATAAACCGTTTGAAATCGCTGCGTTAGAGAAGTTGGTTGAGACAATTTCAGAGACCGAAAAGATCTATCGTTCGAAAGGGTTTTTGTGGGTTCGCGACAATCCACGGCGCGCGGTTTTCCATGGCGTGAACAATCGGTTCACCCTGCTTTGGGACCGCTTGTGGGCCAAGGGGGAGGAGCGGAGTTCGCAGTTGGTGTTCATTGGGAAGCAGTTGGATGAGGCGAGATTGCGCTCACAGTTGGAACGCTGTATCGCGCCGTGACGGAACGGTTTTTGCAATCGCTGCGGTTATGAGAAGACGGATTTCTCCCTTGTCTGCTGGGTTTGGAACTCTAGCGTCCGTAGCGCTTTGTGCTGCCTCGGTGTGCGTTGCTGAGGAGGGGGCATCGGTGAGCGATCCGGGGCCGGACCTCGCGAACTTCCCGAATAGTGCGTTCACGCTTCCTGCGGGACGGGCCTATGTTGAGTGGGTTCCGTTGAATCACGAGACGCGGGATCGCTCGGGAGGGGGGGCGCGGTATTCTGCTGGGTACCTTTTGCGGTACGGGGTCACCAACGACGTGGAGTTTCGATTGTTGTCGAGTGGTTACGTGTTTCAGCGTGGGGCGGGGCGGAATTCGGGATTGGCTCCGTTGGTGTTTGATTTGAAGTGGCATGTGGCGGACGAGGATGTGTCGCGTCATTTACCGGCGTTTGGGATCGAGGTTGCGTTGGAAACGAACCTTGCAAAGCGGGCTTATCGCGCTGGGAATCTCCCGTCGGTAAGTTTCAACTTCGATCAAGCGCTTCCGTGGGGGATTGCGTTTGAATACAACGTTGGGTGTGGGGTTCAGCTGGATGACGTGGGCCGCACTCAGTATCAGGCAGCATTTTCGTGGGCGTTGCAGCGTGAGGTGATTGATGATGTTGCGCTATTCGTGAATGGTTACACGAATGCGGGCGAGGGGGCTCCTTCGTCGGCGGTGGGCGTGGGTGGCCAGTGGAATTTGACGCGCCGTTGGGCGTTTTTTACGAATGTCAGCACGGGGCTCACCGCGAACATTTCGCGCGTGTCCACGATGGCTGGGTTTGCGGTGGCGTTCTGACGGGGGCGGTGGATGGCTGCTGGCAAGGGTGGCCTGGGCATGGAGTCTGCGTTCCGGTGTGGGATGAAAAAGCTGCTGAAGATGATGTGCGGATTGTGTCTGGGGGTGGTTCCGGTTGTTTCTGCAGTGGCGGTGCCGGTGTTGGGATTTCAGCGGATGGAGTTAAGTCGGCATTTTTGGTCGGAGGGTGCTGCGGTGGGCGATTTCAACCGGGACGGAAAGCCTGATGTAGTGAGTGGTCCGTTCTGGTACGAAGGACCGGATTTCACTACGAAGCACGAGATTTATGCGCCGGTGCAGACGTTCAAGCGGACATCGGAGACTGGGAGCGAGGAGCTGATTCCGGGGTTTGAGGGAGGGTTGGGATTCAAGAATACGTATTCTGACAACTTTTTTGCGTTCACCCGGGATTTCAATGGGGACGGGTGGATGGATGTGATGGTGTACGGTTTTCCGGGGAAGGAGGCCGCTTGGTACCAGAATCCCGCGGGGCAGGCGGGGCATTGGAAAAAGCATCTTGTTTTTGATCAGGTGGATAATGAGTCCCCTGCCTTTGCGGACGTGGATGGGGATGGGGTGCCGGAGATTATTTGCACGCGCGGCGGTTTTCTTGGGTACGCGAAGATGGACAAGGCAGATCCAACCAAGGCGTGGATTTTTCATGCGGTTTCTCCACAGGGTAAGTGGGCGAAGTTCACGCATGGGCTTGGAGTGGGCGACGTGAACGGCGACGGGCGGATGGATCTGTTGGAGGCGGGAGGATGGTGGGAACAGCCGGCCTCGTTGGACGGTGATCCGGAGTGGAGGAAGCATCCGCTGCCGCTGGGGTTGGGGGCGCAGTACTATGTGGGTGATGTGAATGGTGACGGGAAGCCGGATATTGTTGGCAGTACGGCGGCCCATGGGTACGGGCTCGCGTGGTGGGAGCAGGTACGCGGTGAAGAGGGGGGGATCCGTTTTCGCAAACACCTCATCATGGGAGATAAGGAGGCCGATAATCGTTACGGGGTGAAGTTCTCCCAGCTTCATGCGCTGGAGTTTGTCGACATGAACGGCGACGGGTTGCGTGATATTGTGGTGGGCAAACGGTTTTGGGCGCATGGACGCACGGGGGACCCGGAGCCGAATGCACCTGCGGTGGTGTATTGGTTTGAGTTAGTGCGCGGGAAGGATGGAGTGCGATTTGTGCCTCATTTGATTGACGACAACTCTGGTGTGGGAACGCAGGTGACGGTTGCGGACGCCAATGGAGACGGACTGTTGGATGTGGTGGTTGGCAACAAGAAGGGGGTCTTTGTGCATCTGCAGACGCGCCGAGACGTCAGTGCAACGGAGGCCGCTGCGATGGCTCCGAAGGAGATTGAGGGGTTTGTCGAGCAGGTGACAGAGGCGAAGTAACACCGTTGAAAGAGGAAAAATGAAAGCGATCACATTCTGCCTTTTGGCATTGGGTTTAAGCGTGAGCGTGTCGTATGGAGCGGACACGGCGGAGGAGATGGGGCCAACCCATGCGGCGATTTCCTATGGAGCTCATGCGCGCAACGTCCTGGATATTTGGTTGGCGAAGGGGGATGGACCCCGTCCGCTACTGGTGCACATCCACGGCGGCGGATGGACGACAGGGGACAAGAAAGTTGCGTCGAAGGCGGTGAAAGTCTTTTTGGACAAGGGAATTTCGTATGCATCGATCAACTATCGACTGACGCCTGACAATCCGCTTCCCGCACCGGTTCATGATGCAGCGAGGGCAATCCAGTTTATCCGTTCGAAGGCGCGGGAGTGGAATCTTGATGGGAAGCGGATTGCCTTAACGGGGGGAGTGCGGGCGCGTGTTCGTCGATGTGGTTGCTGTTCCATGACGATCTTGCGGATCCGAATGCGTCAGATCCGGTGCTACGGGAATCGACGCGTGTGTGTGCTGCGGCGGTGAGTGGCGGCCAGACTTCAATCGATCCGAAGGTGATTGAGGGGTGGTTAGGGCCGAACGTGTTGAAGCATCGAATGATCAACATGGCGGTCGGAGAAAAGACGATTGAGGGGGCGCTGGAGAACTATGAGAAGCATAGGCCGCTTTTTGTGGAGTTCTCGGCTTACAACCATGTGGATGCGAACGATCCGCCGCTGTTCATGGCTTACGGAGGGGACATGACACTACCGTCCAAGGACGCGGGCCATGGAATTCATCATCCGGTGTACGGGGTGAAGTTGAAAGAGAAGTGCGTGAGTGCTGGCGTGGAGTGTCATCTTTTGATTCCGGGTGTATCGAAATCTGACAAGTACAATGGAGCGAATGACTTCCTGATGGATAAGCTCCTTTCAAAATGAGGGAATCCGGCTTTTATCTGCATTCGGGGGTGACGTTCGTGCGATCACGAGGGAACCGCTGGGTGGCGGCTTTCGCCCTCGCCGTTCTCGGTCTCTTTTTTTCGCCGGTGACAGGTTTGGCGGCGCCGTCTGCGAAGTCCCCGTATGACGCGCAGGCGGACGGAGCGAAGCAGATCGAGACCGCGTTGGTTTCTGCGCGGCGGGAGGGCAAGCGGGTACTGTTGCAGTTCGGGGCGAACTGGTGTGTTTGGTGCGTCCGTTTGCACGGATTATTCGCTTCGGATGCGCGCATTGCCGCGCGCTTGAAAGATTCCTACGCGGTGGTGCTGATTGATGTGAACGAAGGACGAAATGCTGCGGTGAATGATCGCTATGGGAAGCCCACTCGGTTTGGCCTCCCGGCAATCGTGGTACTGGATGCGGATGGCCATCCCTTGGTGACTCAGGACACCGAGGCGTTTGAGGAGGGGAACCGACACGATCCTGAGAAGGTGCTCGCTTTCCTTGAAAAGTGGGCGGTAAGACCGCGTTGAAGAGGTGGATTGTCTACTTGGGGGCGACTTCGAGTTGATCGAGGAGGAAGGTGAGCACTTCGGCCTTCTGGGCGATGCGCTCGGATAGACCGGTTCCCATACCGTGTCCAGAGGATGCGCTGAACCGGGCGAGGATGGGACGACCGGAGTTTGAGGCAGCTTGGAGTCGGGCCGCCATGCGCCGTGAGTGGGCAGGATTCACGCGGCCATCCGTCTCTCCGGCGAGGAGGAATACCGCGGGATAGGCAGTGCCCTCTTTCACGCGATGGAATGGCGAGTAAGCGTGGAGGGCTTTGAACTGATCGAGGTTTTTCACGGTGCCAAACTCGGTGATGTTGAATGCGCCGTTGGGATCGAGTTCGACGCGGAGCATGTCAAAAATGCCGACATGAGCGACCACGGCGCGTGCGAGGTGCGGGTTTTGCGTAAGGAAGGCGCCCATGAGGAGGCCCCCATTGCTTCCACCTTCCACCGCAAGTTTCTCCGCACGGGTGTAGCCTCTTTCAATCAAGTGGGTTGCGCATGCGGCAAAATCATCGAACACGTTCTGCTTGTGGGTGAGATTACCGGCGAGATGCCATTGTTCACCGTACTCCCCTCCGCCGCGAAGGTTTGCGATGACGTGGATCCCGCCGTGATCGAACCAGATTCGGTTCTCGAAGTTGAAACCGGGACGCATGCAGTGTCCGTAACCGCCGTATCCGTAGAGGAGTGTGGGATTGTTTCCATCGAGGGGCGTGCCTTTCTTCTTGAGAATGTTGATGGGTACGCGGGTGCCATCTCGGCTGACAGCGAACTCTCGAATGGCCTCAATGTCGCTGAAATCGACTGGAGAAGAGTTGCGAAGTGCTGTCGGTTGGGTGGTTCCTGAATCGGGATGATAGACGAGCCACGCGGAAGGAGCGACGAAGCTGGACTGGCGGAAGAGAAGATTTCCGTTGTGTTCGATGGTTCCTGAGACTCCGGTCGCGACTGGGAGGGGTATTTCGCGGCGGAATGTGCCATCGTGATCGCATTCGCGAATTCGCGAGGGTCCGCCGACCATTTCGACAAGGTAGAGGGCTTTGGCGGTCGGAATGATCCGTTCGATGACGGCGTCGCCTTGAGCCACCGCGAGACGAGCGGAATCGAGGGATTCGTCGATCTTCAGGTGAAGCAATCTGCCTCGGGGCGCATCCTTCACGGACCGGAGGTAGAGCGATTTACCGTCGTGGCTGAATGTGACTTCCTTGATCCCGTCTTCGTGTCGGGTGATTTGACGCCATGGAGACTCCGGTTTGGTTGAGCGCAAGTGGTGTGAAAACTCGCCCCCGTCGCCATTTGCGACACTTGCGAGAATCCAATTTCCGTCTTCGGAGGCATGCAGGTCAGTTTCTGCGATGCGAGGAAAGTCGTCGCCTGTCGAGAGGCTGTCTTGATTGGGTGGAGTGCCGAGTTGATGGAAGTATATCTTTTGGAAGAAGTTGAGGTCAGCGTCTGGGCGTTCTCCCGGATGCGGGTAGCGGGTGTAGAAGATCCCGCTACCATCGGGGAGCCATGCTGCACTGCCACCGCCGGTGGGATATTGAACTCGCGGAATGCGGTCGGGCAGGCGTTCGCCGGTTTCGGTACGAAAGAAATGGAGGGAGCCGTCCTCACTTCCATTTTCGGAGAGGCAAACCGCGATGAGACGCCCGTCGGGCGAGGGGACGTACCAGTCCATGGCGACCTGACCTTTGGGTTCGATCTCGTTGGGAT
>JACCED010949382.1_pt1 | contig 10837 bp, 12 predicted proteins | sample 7455021 | NCBI WGS metagenome assembly JACCED01 (sample SAMN15323456, study PRJNA562643) | freshwater metagenome | isolation source: river surface water | place: USA:Blue River Watershed | collected 2017-08-19 | reverse complement strand
GGAGAAGTCACTTTACGCTTGCGTCGCGGAGATGATTACTCAGTAATCAACACTTCAGGTCCCGCGTTGAGTTATCACCCAGACAAGTTATCTATGGAACGAACAGAAGATGCTGTCTTCGGACCAACTGATCGTATTGGGCAGTTGACCATGCGCAATCTTGATATTGCTGATACCCGAGCGAAGCTTGAGATGTATCGTGATCAAGGCCAACTTGGCGGTGGAGACTTCAATCTCATCAAGGAACTCGAAAACTAAATTCCAGTGTCACTTTCATTGAAGAAGCTGTACTTTGCTGGGTTGGCATTTGCTTTTCTATCGTTTACGCACATTCCGGTAAGCGTATTTCCTCACATATTTGACAAGAACCAAGCGCCACAGTTCATAACATTAACGGTGATTGCCTGCTTAATGGCTCTTTACATTTTTCTTCAACCTAAAAAGTTTTATGCAGACCGAAAGGTTAAGTACGGAATTTATGCGCTACTCATAAGCGTTCTGGCCTCAGCATTATTGAGTGGCAACATCGTCAACTCATTTACTGGAGATACTGGTAGATATGCAGGTGTCGTCAGCTTGCTCTGCCTAGTGATAGTAGGCATTTTTCACTCACACTTCTCTTTGGAAAGTTTTAGAAGTCTGCTTCGTTACTACTTGATTACAGTGGTAGGAGTCGCCCTGGTAGGAATCGCTCAACACTTTGAGTTATTTGAGCTTCCAGGTGATCATGGAGTCACTGCGACCTTCGGAAATCAAGATTTCTTCGCAGCATTCTTGGGAGTATCGGCACCGCTATTTTTTTTCTTAGCTATCGGCGCAAATAGACGGGTTCAAGCCTTATTACTTGGATCATATCTACTTTGCATTTATTCTTTTTATTTGTCTGGGCCCTTGCAGGCCTACTTCGATTTAGCAATGACGCTTATTGGAATTGCAATATTTACGCTACGTAAGCGGATTCCCCGAAAAACCTATGCTCTCAATTCGCGAACTTTCGTGGGAACAGTCGGCATGATTATCTGGGCCGAATTCATTTTTCTGATTCCTTTTCTTGGAAGTTGGATTCCAGTTCTCGGTAACGATGTTCAAATGCAGATTAGATCAAATTTCTGGCTTGCTGGAACAAGAGGCTTTTTCTCGCATCCACTTTTTGGTTTGGGGCCTGATCAATACGGCAACCATTACGAGCAATTTAGAACCGATCAGGATTCTCGAGATTACACCCAGATTCTCAGTAATGATGCCCATTCTGCATCAGTGCAAACGCTTTCAACCTTAGGAATTGCAGGAACGGTTGCAATTATATTTCTCATAGCTATCTTGGTCCGAGCTTTCTTAATTCTCTGGGATACCAAGCCACACATCCATAAAGAGCTCTTCGCTCTTGCTCTTTTTGTGTTTGTCTATATGACTAATTCCTTTGTGAGTCCAATGACTTTTCCATCGAAGTATCTACTTTGGGCGGTCGCAGGATTCTTGATTGGGCAGGTCTATCGCCACCAGAAGAGCACAGAGGATCAGGGTGGTTTATCGCTTCGGATCCCTGTCGCCCTAATGCTAGCAATCACTCTATTCGTCGGAGCTAATTTCTCTGTAGCTCAATACAAGTACGCAACGGCTTTTGAGAAGTATGCTTCAGACCAGAAAGTTGGCGTTGACTACCGATTTAATCCATTCTTGCCTTGCTTTATGTTCTTTGAGAGCAAATTCAATATGGTCAAGAATTTAGGTATTGAAAAAATTGAGGCCTTAGCCAAGGCGCAAACCGATGCTAATCCGCGCTGTGTATCTTCACGAATCATTCTTGCTCAAATTTATGAGGGTACGGGGGATATGGCTCGTCTGAGAGAGCAAATTTACAACCTTGTCGCTATCGCACCATCTCGCCAACAAGTGCTCACGATGGGTATGAAGTATGCAAATCGTGCTGGAGATCAGGAATTGCTTACAGTTCTGCAGCGTGAGTTATCTAAGAGGGGCCTGGTTTACGTCCCTGGAACCGAGGGTTAGCCTCAAGGCTAAGTTCAGCGGTATATTTGGAATATGTCGTTGGAAGAGTTTTTTAGCCGCCTTCGTGCAAGAATCTTCCATTTCCTCAATTCAGAGAATCGATCAACCAGAATATTTTCTCGATTCGTCGCATTGGTCTGCGCAGGTTTCATCGTTGCAACTATCGCGCCAACCATTGCGGATGAACTAAGCGCATCACCTGAATCTATTGAAACCACACCAGCACCTCAACCTGTTGCAAGTGGGGAACCGACTGCAACTCCAGAAGTAACTCCGACAGGCGAAGCAACAAGCTCGCCTTCACCGTCAGCTGAACCTGAGATTATTCGCCCCAGCATTGCCGTGAGTTCACCAACCCCGGCAGTTGAAAGTTCTGATTCTGCGACAGTTGTAGAAGAACCACCAGGACCTTTGGCAGAACAACCTCAATACACTTTAAGAATTCCAACTTCGCAGGCAGTAGATCCGCGGGCCAAGAGTTATCTCCTTCCACATATTTATGCCCAAACCGCAGATCCGAGCGTCATCACCCTTGCCTGTATTTCAGGTTCAGGAGTTTCGTTCGATGCGTTGCAGAAGAAATCGCAGCAGACAGATCTCGAGGGACCGGATTTAATTGTTGGGGATCGCTCTGGGCAGGTGCTGATCGCCGGGCCATCCGCTCGGGTCATGAACCTCATCAACTCCTACGGTGGCCTCGTTCTATTCTCTGATTCTTCGGCTATTGCCGGGCGTAGCGCCTTCTTCCAATTTGTGGCGCTCAACAAGCCAAGCCTCGACCCATCGTTCTGCGCGGCCTCACGCGCCAACGCGGTTCTTTCCTTAAGGGCCCTGTCTCTCGCTCAATCCACAGTAAAGGGTGGCGGCACGCTCAAATAAGTGTCACACTCTTTGCCTTATATGGAACCAAAGTCTAGTATCAACCCTGTTAAGTAACCCCTGGCAATAGGCGCCGGGAGACGGGGAGGTCACGATGCCGCTTAATTCGCCGCTCAGTGGTCCCGTCAACTCTGGTTTTGGTGGAGGAAAGAAATATAAATCAAAAATTGTTGCAGGTGCAACAATTTTGGCCTTCGTACCATTCTTATTATCAACATTTGCAGCGAGTGTAACCGTTGGTAACGGTGCGCTCGAATTTGGTCAAGGTTCACAGCAAGCAATCGCATGCGACTCAAAGATTTATATTGCGATGGGTGAAGAATGGAAAGCTGCCCCTGCACAAAATGATCCTTCAGCAGGCTTCTTTCGCGTGCGCGCTGTAACGGTATCTAATTTGGATTTAGCGCAATGTGCTGGAAAGAAATTGCGCGTGCGCTTGATTGATGGAAATTCTCAAGAGATCACGCTCGGAAGTGTCGCTGATGCCAAGGTACTTCAGATTTCAATTCCAAACCCAACTCCACAACAGAATATCAGCGATTCGACAGCACTTCTACTCACTTATCTCAATGGAATTGGTGCCCCACTTGCCGGCACACTTTCTGCATCGGTGGCTATCAATGTCTCAGGTACTTCGGTTTATGACGGAAGTACCCTCACTGCAAATAATGCAGATGTAACTTTCTACATTGATCCTTCAGCTTCAATTGTCAACATTGATGGCCAGAGCGTCTTTAGAACGACAGTTGAAACTATCGACAACCCATCCGCACAGTCGGTGCCAACGGCAACGCCTACACCGACTCCGTCACCAGCGCTGACGCCATAAAAGAATTGCCTGGCAGTTTAAGCTGACAGGTTTTACCCGAGCTTTGAGTCCACTTCGAAGTAAAGGTGTAGGAAAAGGAGTGGAAAATCGTTAATGATAAAGGGGAATAAAATGGAAATCTTAAAGTTTGAAAATGCGGGAACGCCCCGCAAGGCGAAGAAGAACAACAATCTTCGCTCTCTCGCAGGTCTTGCATCTGTAGCTGCTATTGCAGTTCTCGGTTCAACTCTTGCGGCAAATATCTCACTTGGTTCTTCAACCGGAATTGAATTCGGTCAGGGAGTTCAAGTGGCAACAGCATGCGATGATTCAATTACTGTGACACCGACGTCACGCTTTATCAATGCCTCTGGTGCTGGAACCTTTTATTTGAGCACCATTGCTCTTTCAAATATTGACTTTGAAACAGCTTCAACTGCAGCAACTTGCACAGGAAAGACTTTTACTCTGAATGCGTACGGGGATTCTTCTGCTACACCTCTCCAGCTTTCAACAGTTTCAAGCACTGCATATGATGTTGCGACTTTTGGTGTAACTGGTGGAACTGGTACATTCTCAGCTGGCGCATCTGGATCGGTTTCAAACGGATCTTCTGCAACCGGAACAGTGACGCTCGGTTTCGGCACTCCGTCAGCGACATCTGGAGCGGTCTACAAAATCACACTCCAGAGCTCTGGTTCCTAATTTAAGGAATATGCCGATACCTCATTAACGATTGGTTAAAACACGTATGGAAGCCCCTCTAATCGAGACGGCTTCTATACGTGTTTTTGGGCAATTATGAGGAAAAGTGAAAAAAAGGTTTTTCAACCGTAAGTTTTTAAGAAAGCCAGGTTTGTAAGCACTTATGGACATCCTTAAGAGGTATGAGTCTGATGACTTTGACGAGTCATATGACTTTGACGACCTCGAAAGCCAGGAAAGTGAAGAGCGAGGCTCTTCACGTCCATTTTTGGTGCGCGCATTCGCAATGATTGTGGCAGTTACTGGTATTGCATATGGTGCAAATATCGCTCTCAATGGCGGCAACAATGGTCAGATTGAATTTGGCCAAGGGTTTGTAAATACCACAGCAGTCTGTGACACCAATGGAGGAATCACTGTCACGCCGTATGCGGGCTATGTAAACGAAGCAAATGGCACAGGTAAATTCACTCTTGATTCAATAATCTTCGAAAATGTAGATGACACGTGCGTTGGTGAAGATTTCACAATTCAAGTCTGGTCTAATGCAGGTGCTGACGCATTAACGCTTTCAGAAACAGCCTCAGCAGGCTCTTACATTTCAAAGAGCAGCGTTCGCTTCTACTTCCAAGATTCGTCCACAGTGGTTATGAAGAGTAACCAATACACCGATATCGAGTTGCTGACAGACACTTCATCCTCTGAATTCATCAACGATCAGAGCTCCTTCCAATTGGTCTTCGATCCAGATCAGACGAGTGCTTTTGCTGATGCGACAGAGGTCTACAAGATCACTGTCCAAACCAGCCCGCATAACTCCGCAAATGACTAAGCCTTTAGAGGGCCGTCCGCTTTTTGCCGAGTCGACTGATGATGAACTCTGGGTCATGGGCAAATCGAATTTTGCTGACTCAAAAATTTTATTTACGATTTCAAATAGCCATGGTGAGCGAACCGTTTTAATCACACCGGATGAGATCACACCGAGCAATCCTCGACTCTTTGTCCAGGCTCCACCAGAGCGAATTGTGACTAAGGGGCAGAAGCGTCAGCAAAGGATGCAGAGATATTTCACCTATCTTGGTTACACCCTCAGTGCAGTACTCATAACTTTTTCAGTTCTCTCTGCATCTGGATTTGTGAAAGCAAGAATCGTTCTTACTGGATCCATGGAGCCAGCGATTAGCGCTGGAGATATCGTAATTCTTGCCCCAACACCTCGAACGCAACCCAAGCAAGGTGATGTAGTTGCTTATACAGCTCGAAGATTTAGCGGTGAATCAGTCGGAACCTTTACCCACCGCATTATTGGTGGCGATGCACAAAATGGATTCTTAGTAAAGGGTGACAACAACCCCAGTCCCGATGTGCAAAGACCAAAACTTGATGACATTAGCGGTGTTGTCTTTTTTGTTATTCCCTTTATCGGCAAGTTTTTAACTCCGAAGATGTTGATGATTCTTATTCCAACCGCTCTAGGGCTTTGGTTGGTACTCGATACGCTCAAGGGGGATAAGTGAAAAAATTTCGCCTCCTTGGCTCTCTCGCTCTTTTGTTCAATCTCCTTATTATTCATGGTGCTGCAGCTGTAGAAATTCCATTGCTCACGTGGGAACGCGGTAGAGAGCAACAGGTAGTACTTGGTGGTGGCGCTTACACGGCAGACTGGAAGGTCACCCTCGAAGGTAACGGTATTGAGCCGCTTACTTTCAGAGAGAGCGCCCCAAACCCGGCAGGTTATGTTGTTTACTCTCTCTATATTCCAGAGGATTTACCAACTGGCGCTTATTCGGTAAGCACAATAGGAACCGGATCTCCCCGCACAGTAGTCGCTGGAATCGCATTGGTCGAGGCACAAACTAAGACACCAGCAGCGTCTCTCTTTGATTTAACGCAGTTGATTGCTCTCTTTGTCTTTATTACCGCACTGCTCACGACACTTCGTTCTCGCAAGTACTCAGAAATTCAATATACAAATTCACAGTTATTTTCTTCAGATGAATTAAATGAAGGATCATTTGCACAACGTCTGATGCAATCGCCTCAACGTGTGCGCCTCAAGACGGTCACGAATCTTCGACCATCGCTGATTAAGTTTTTGATTTTGCAAGATGGCGAACTCCTGTATCGCATTTCCAAACCTGTCTACGGAGTTCTACCTTTTGCTGGAGCTATCGCTGGTTTGATTGCAGCGGTAGAGGTGGATAAAAATGCATCGTTAGCCAATACTGGAATTGCAATTTTTACAGTCGTATCGTTGCTCGCAATTGTTGATTCTTACTCCGGAATCTTTGCAACTGCGGGATTCTGGGCTGGTTTACTCTTTACAGGAAACTTATCCAGTTTTAGAGATGTCCTGATCGTTGTCGGGGTGTCCTTGCTATGGGTTGGGCCAGGCTTGCTCTCTTCAATTATGAATCAAGCAGTCCAACAGGATCTTCGTGGACTGAAGAGTTCAGACGGTGTTAAAGAGGTGTTAGGGAACCTGATTGCCCCAGTTTCAGGGCTTGCAATTTTCCTCTTTGGAAATCTCCTCGTTGAAAGCATCCTCTACCTAGAGTCTCCAACACGAACAATCACTTGGCAATTAGGACTAGGTATCTATCTGGCTATTGCATTTAGATTATTTGTATCCTCACAGGTTGTTGCAAGGACTACAGGTGGACAAATTTCTTTAGAATCTTTCCGACTTGCCCGGGTGAGCTCGCCCCAGACTGCACTCTTACTTTTCCTTACAGCATTTGGATTTATCTATATTTGGACTTCCAATTTCGTGACCTCGGTCTTAGTGGCGATGCTCTTCACGATTCCCTACTTCTTGCTCTTTATCTCTTTTAACCTCAATATCCCAGCAAGTTTTGCTCGAATTCCGCGCAACATAGTCCTCGAAGCGATTCTGGTGGCTGTCCTTACCTTTGTAATCTATCGCCAGATTGCCCTTCAACCACTACTGGTTGACCAGGCGACATCGATTATGTTGCTGGTATCCGCTCTGCCCGGGATGCTCCATGCGGCTTATTCGGTCATTTGTTCTGAAGTAAAGAAAAAGGAGATAATAAGAGTATGAAGCGCGCCATCCTTGTACTCCTCGTATTGTCATTGACTCGAGTTGGTGTTGCATATGCGGATACAACTTCTGCAAAAGATACTCAGAATTATTTCTTTGGCGTAAAGAATGCAGCTTCAAATCTAAATCAAGTGCTCGCTCTTCTCGTTGGACCACAAGGTCGCCCTGGACCTGCAGGAGTTGCTGGTCGAGATGGCTTGATAGGCATGAATGGCGTTGACGGTAAAGATGGGCTTCCTGGCGCTCCGGGAGTGGCTGGAGAACCAGGCAAAGACGGTGCCAGCGTTGTTGCAGTTGCATTCGCTGGTAGCCAAGGTTCATGCACTACTGGTGGAACGCGATTTACTGACGGCGCAGGAAATGTTAGCTATGCATGTAACGGCGCAGCAGGAGCAACTGGTGCACAAGGACCTGCCGGACCTGCTGGAGCAACTGGTGCAACAGGACCACAAGGACCTGCCGGAATTGGTAGCGGTGGAGGAGGTTCTCTCGGCTTTGGCCAAGGAGAAGTTACTGCTGGTGGATGTGAAGCAGATGGAAGAATCGTAATCAACTTTGGTCGGGAATTTACTGGAACCGATTTTGTATTTAATCAATTCAAACTTGGAAATCCCACAGTCACGGATGGAGACATCAAAGACACATGCGCAAGCAAGGTCGTGGCGCTCTATTTTAAGATCACGACTGGAACTTTGAAGAACGGTGCAACTGCCGGATATACGAACAATGACATCATTAAATGTACAAAAACGCTCCAGGGCGCTGCTGGCTGGCCATCAGGAAATCCTCAATTTACATTCACGGCAACAGATTTGAATTGCATTAACCAACGTAGCAACGCAACGGTTGCGTTCAATCAGATAAGCACCGCTGACTACACGGATGTGATTGGATTTGAAATTGGCTAAAAACCAAAACCCAGAGGATAAACCCAAGGTTTCTAAACTACCCTTACCCGTTGCTGACTCACCTCTGGTTATCGATCTTCCAGATGGGCAGAAGATCGTGATCGGCAAGATGACTTCCGGTAGTGTTATCGAAGTTGCAACTTGGCGTGGAGTCGGTCGCCCAGATTCGCGCACCAGTCGCTTGATGCTCGGAGTGGGCTCTGGGAATGTTAATGAAGAACCTGAAACTGGATCAACTCAGACCCAGCCCAAGAAACCAACCAAGCCCGAAGGTTTCGCTATCGTTGTGTACTACCTACAAATTTTCGGCTCAAAAATTACATCTCTTCCTTGGAGGAGTATGGGCTCTAAGGCAAAAAACTTAGTCACATTTAAAGGTCCGAAAAAAGTAATACGGAAAAAACCAGAGGCCATTGAGAAGAAGTATGTTCCTGATGCAGTTGCACCAACCTCACCAAGTGCCATAACAACTGTAGATCCTGATATCGAAGAATGGTTGAACCGCATCAGCGAGAGAGCTGCTAAATCCTCAGCCAATCGAAGCGCTCCCGCCAAGAATGCGCCTAAAAAGGTAACTTCTTCAAGAAAAGCTGCGCCAAAACCTACTCGCTCTAACAAGTCTCGATAAGCAGAAGGTAGAATTTCCCCATGAAGAAGCCTCTGGCGGTTGTCGCAGTTTTAGTGATTGCATTCTTTGCCCTGGGCTTTCGGGTAGCACATCCTCAGGCGGGACTGGGCAGCGCCATGGGCTCAGCCAAATCCTCGCTCGTCTTATACAAAGAGGTTGGTCAGGTCTTACCTGGCGATAAAGTTTTAATTGATGTTAAGGGAACTGGAACTTCTCTCGGAATTGTTAAATCAGCCCGAGCTGGGACTGTCGATGTAGACACAGTTAACGCATTTACACGCGTTAAGCAGACGGAAGTTATTGGAAAATTAGTTGCAATTGTGCCGTTCTTTGGCGTTCCACTTGGATGGGTTGGGCTTTAAGTTCAACCTAAGGTAAGTCGTAAGGCAACTTGGTTCTTCTTAAGAACCTTACTCGCACCTAAATCTATCTTCGCAGTAGCAAACTTGGTCAATTCTGAAGTTTTCAACTTAGCACTGAACAAAAGTGCACGGAATCGACCATCATCTTCACCTTCGGTGGCAGGATCAAATCCTCCTACAACCTTGGCGTAGATAACTTGTGCGCTTAAATCGATTCCTTCTCTCTGGGCATAGGCACGCATATCTTGATCGATTTTAATTGGATCAAAATCTTCATAGACAAGATTGAGGCCCTTCACATAGTTATTTCCAGCGATATTTCCGATATTGCCGGCACTACTAATCGAACCACCTAGTCCTGGAACGAATGAAATTGTTGCAAGAAAAATAACCATCAGTGCAAGGAATGAGTCGGCGAAGAGCCAACCACCCATAGATGTGGCATCTTCTTCCTCAATATTCCGAGCTGGTTTACGCACGAGAAATCTTCTTTACTTCTTTTGCAGCAGTCTCTAGATCACGGGTGGCGCTGACCAAGCGCGAGATTGAACCAGCAACTGCCTGGTTCATGTTGAGAGGCGTGATCTTCTTCTTGTCATGTAGGAGCATCATGATTTCCAGCGCAATGGCGGCGCGATCCTCATCAAGACGCTTCTCTTCAAGGATTTTTTCAGCTTGCAGTTTGTGAGATGCGATAGAGACAAAGATAGTAAGCGCGATAACAATCAAAATGATGATGAAGTCCAATTGTGCTACATGGCCAATTTTCCAGTGATCGGCGAGGTATCCGTAGCCGTTCTGCCAGAAATCCAAAAAGTTGGTGACTGAATTCTGATTCTCTTCGGTATACCTGCCAAAAGCATTGGTGGCTTCAGCAACAGCAGCCCAAGTCAAGGCAACTGGTGCAAAAACCAGTACGTTGCGCAGAATGGTTAAAAGCCTAACCAAAGAGTTTCTCCTCACTCCAGCGATCGCACTGGCATGGGGCATGTATTCCAGTGGATTGAGTTCAGCCCAAATATGGAGGTTGCGACGACTGCGTAGCGCATCGACTAGTTGGGTCAAATAGGGATCTCCGGTTACTGCATTCGCTGCTATCCAGCGTTCTAACTTGTCAGCCAATTGCGTCGTAGGTTGCATCTTTTTCGAGGCCATGCTCACCCTTCCATCAAGTCTTGACCGCGAGTCTAATACAGGATGAGGCAAAGAAAAACGGTAGGGTCACGGCTATGAATTCAGCGCGCAAAATCGGCATCGTCGTAATTTCAATGATTCTTATCGGCGCAACTATCCTCGGAGGACTTCAATTGACCGGATCAGATTCAACCAAACTTCCTGCAGTCTCGGCAGTTTCAGGACAGGTTCCCACCATTTCAAAGCCTGAAGGCACCCCACCTGCTGAACTCGTATTTGAGGATGTCATTGTTGGAACTGGCGCAGAAGTTCTACCGACATCTACTTTGACTGTGC
>JACCED011559302.1_pt1 | contig 10839 bp, 7 predicted proteins | sample 7455021 | NCBI WGS metagenome assembly JACCED01 (sample SAMN15323456, study PRJNA562643) | freshwater metagenome | isolation source: river surface water | place: USA:Blue River Watershed | collected 2017-08-19 | reverse complement strand
GTATTGATCAGTGGCGAGTCAGGCACCGGAAAGGAATTAATTGCACGTGCAATTCATCGCGCCAGTGAACGCAATCAACGCGCATTGATCCGGGTTAACTGTGCTGCTATTCCGCCAGAATTATTCGAAAGCGAATTTTTCGGCCATGTTCGCGGTGCATTCTCCGGTGCAGTAAGCACACGTCTTGGCCGTTTCGAAGTTGCAGATGGAGGGACTTTATTTTTGGATGAAGTCGGTGAATTACCCTTGGCTTTGCAAGGAAAATTATTGCGCGTTCTGCAGGATGGTGAGTTTGAACGCGTGGGAGAATCCAGTACTCGAAAGGTCGATGTGCTGGTAATTACCGCCACCAATCGCAATTTAAAACAGCTGGTCGAACAGGGTTTATTCAGGGAAGATTTGTATTTTCGTTTAAATGTATTTCCGATTCGCTCGGTGCCTCTACGGGAACGTCTGGAAGATATTCCGCTGTTAGTTGGCCATTTTCTACAAGCGACCTGCCAGCGATTTCACAAACCTCTGTTGAAGGTTTCCCTGGCCCAAATTGAGCGGCTGCAGGAATACGATTGGCCGGGGAATATTCGGGAATTGGAAAATCGAATCGAGCGCCAAGTGATTCTTAGCCAGGGCAATAAATTGGTGTTTGAGGACTTTCCTCAGAGAGCCAGTAGTTCAATCAACAGTGAAGCTGTCCCACTTAAGTGTATAACTGAAAGCAATTTAAAATGTTTTCAACAACAAGCCACTCTCAATGCTTTGCGCCAATGCCAAGGTAAAATTTATGGCGTTGATGGAGCAGCCAGTTTATTGGGTTTAAAACCTACTACCCTTGCTTCACGTCTTAAAAAATGGGGATTTGATAAAAATGCACAATTTAAGCCTAACTAAATTTTAATTCTTTGGGTGTGGTGATTTAGCTTTTAGAGAATATTTCAACAAAAATAGTAGGCGTGCGCTACCTATCTTTATCTGTGCAGGATGAAAAAAGCTGGTAAAAAAAGGGGCTGATTGCCCCTTTTTTTAATCTCATTTTCACTTACTTGCTTGTTTTGGAAGAACGGCGATTTGTTTTGCGACGCTCATGGGGAACATCTTGTGGGATTCCCTGGTGACGTTCGCGGCGATCCGATTTCTGACGCTCTTCTAACGCATCTTCGATTTGGGTCAACAGTACTTTAGTTACTTTTTTATCACTCATCGCTAAATCCATCTCTCACAAGTTGATCATGACTAGAAACACATACGGCTTGAGTATAGTCCAGCACAACGCCGTTATTTGTGAAATTGATGCCAATTTTAATTTCAATTTTTAATAAAAAACGGCAGATAGACTTTAATAAAGGCGATGGATAAATGCAATTCGATACAATTGTAAAATCAGGCAAAGGAAATCCAGGTGGCTAAGTCACTGGATTTCCTATTATTAATATAATAATATTTTATATATCAAGGTTTGCAACCGCGAGAGCATTAGTTTCAATAAAATCCCTACGTGGTTCCACAGCGTCACCCATTAAGCAGGTGAAAATTTGATCCGCTGCAATGGCATCCTGAATGGTTACGCGCAGCATGCGGCGGGTTTCCGGATTCATGGTGGTATCCCATAGCTGTTCAGGGTTCATTTCACCAAGACCTTTATAGCGCTGGATGTTGTAGCCTTTGCGCGACTCTTTCATCAACCATTCCAAACCTTCGGTGAAGCTGGCAACAGGCTGTTTGCGCTCACCGCGTTGGATGTAGGCACCCTCCTCTATCAGGCTCTCCAGTTTTTCACCCAGGGATACGATAGACGCGTACTCACCTGATGCAAAGAAGTCGTGGTTGAACGGGAAGTGGTTGGCAATTCCGTGCGCTGTAATTTCTACCAAGGGCAGGAATAGATGGCGTTCGCTGTCCTCGCGCACGGCTATATTGTACTTCTGGCTTCCTGCACGTGCATCCAGGCTAAAGCGCGCCAGCATTTGATCGCACCACTGTTGCATATGGCCCTGATCTGCCAGGTGTTCAGGGCGTACAGCAGGCAAGTAGATCATTTGTTCCAATACTTCAGCGGGATAAAGACGCGATAAGCGTTCAATTGTCGCCATTACTTTACGATATTCCTGTACCAACTTTTCCAAGGCCTCGCCGGCAATGGCTGGGGCACTGGGGTTCACATAGAGACTGGCGTCTTCCAAAGCTGCCTGAGTGAGGAATTCAGTCATGGCTGATTCGTCTTTCAGATATTGTTCCTGTTTGCCCTTGGCTATCTTATACAGCGGAGGCTGAGCGATATAGATGTGACCGCGCTCAATCAACTCACGCATTTGGCGGAAGAAGAAAGTGAGCAGCAAGGTACGAATGTGTGAACCGTCCACGTCGGCGTCGGTCATGATAATGATGCTGTGATAGCGCAGCTTTTCCGGATTGTAATCCTCTTTACCTATGCCACAGCCCAGAGCTGTAATGAGAGTGCCCACTTCAGCGGACGACAACATCTTATCGAAACGGGCTTTTTCGACGTTGAGAATCTTACCTTTCAAAGGCAGGATTGCTTGAGTTTTACGCGCGCGGCCCTGTTTGGCCGATCCTCCCGCAGAATCACCCTCCACCAGGTAGAGTTCGGATAAGGCGGGGTCTTTTTCCTGACAATCTGCCAATTTTCCGGGCAAACCGGCAATGTCCAATGCCCCTTTTCGACGTGTCATCTCGCGGGCTTTACGGGCAGCTTCACGCGCACGCGCGGCGTCAATCATTTTGCCTACAATCGATTTGGCTTCTTGCGGATTTTCCAATAGGTAAGCACCAAAGTGCTCGTTCATCTCCTGCTCTACTGCAGTTTTCACTTCCGAGGATACGAGCTTGTCTTTGGTCTGGCTGGAGAATTTTGGGTCAGGAACTTTAACCGAAATAATTGCAGTCAGACCTTCACGCGCATCATCACCGGTAGTGGCTACCTTGGCATTCTTGGCAATACCTTCCTTTTCAATATAGTTATTCAAACCACGGGTCAAGGCCGCACGGAAGCCAGCAAGGTGAGTACCACCATCGCGTTGGGGGATGTTATTGGTGTAGCAGAACAGGTTTTCCTGGAATGAGTCGTTCCACTGCAGTGCAACTTCAACACCTATACCATCGTCACGCTTGAGTGAAACAAAGTGAACCATCTTGTTTATCGGATTCTTATTGGTGTTTAGATGCTCTACGAATGCTCGCAAACCACCTTCGTATTGGTATACCTCTTCCTTGCCAGAACGTTCATCTTTCAGAACTATCCGTACACCAGAGTTCAGGAAGGAAAGTTCGCGAAGGCGTTTAGCCAGTAATTCAAAATGGAACTCAATATTGGTAAAGGTTTCTGCTGAAGGCTTGAAGTGGACTTCTGTACCGGTTGTTGTTGAATCGCCGACAACGGCCAATGGCGCGTCAGGAACGCCATGACGATAAATCTGCTCGTGAATCTTGCCGGCACGACGGATAGTGAGCTTAAGATACTCAGAAAGCGCGTTTACAACTGATACCCCTACTCCGTGCAAACCACCGGACACCTTATAGGTATTGTCATCAAACTTACCACCCGCATGGAGTACAGTCATGATTACTTCAGCGGCTGAAACGCCTTCTTCATGCATATCAGTGGGAATCCCACGACCATTGTCAGAAACTGAGATAGTTTCGTCAGGGTGAATCACTACACGTACTTCAGTACAGTAGCCTGCCAAGGCTTCGTCGATGGAGTTATCTACCACCTCAAACACCATATGGTGCAGGCCTGAGCCATCGTCGGTGTCGCCAATGTACATCCCTGGGCGCTTACGCACCGCATCCAGGCCCTTCAGGACTTTAATACTGGACGAGTCGTAAGTGTTCTCTTCTGACATAGCTAATCTCCGCGTTCTTGTTTATTGCCATCGACATAAAGCCAAGGGCTTGAATTCAATATCAGGAGGAGGTTTGCAAACACCTCTACTCCATAAACATCAACAATCAGGCACTTCAGTAATCTTGCCTTGTTCCACGTGAAACATTTTTCGACTTAATTCAGGCTTCTCGCGCCAACTTGAAAGGAGCACATCCTTCTCTACCCCAGTGATAAAAACCTGAGTTCCCATGGTTGCCAACCAATTAACCAACAGCAATCTATGGCGTTCATCCAACTCCGCAGGCAAATCATCCACCAGATAAATTGACTTACGCCCCGTCATCCGGTTAAACACATAGCCTTGGGCGATTTTCAGAGCACACACCAACAGCTTCTGTTGTCCTCGGGAAAGCACTTCGGAGGCATCCTGACCCTGAATACTGATCTTAAGATCAGCTCTATGGCTGCCCGATTGGGTATAGCCAATACGCTGATCGCGCTCCAACCCAGAACTCAAAACCTCAGCGTAACTACGGTCTTTATCCCAACCACGGAAATAACCAACCTTAATCCCGTCCAGGTTAACAAACTCTTTGCAAAGCTCTTCAAATACCTGCTGAAACTGATTAAAGGATTGCTTGCGAAATTCATCAATTCTTTCAGTCAGAGCGACTAGCTCTTTATCCCAAGGGGCTAACTCAAAAGGGTCTATTCTATCACGGCGCAGCAAGCTATTGCGGTGCTTCAAACACTGTTGGATTGCCTTCCAAACTGGGAAAAAACCATGTTCCACGTGAAACACTAACCAATCAATAAACTGCCGCCGAACCTTAGGGCTCCCTTCCAACAATAAAAATGTCTCAGAATTAATTACCTGAACTGGAAAATAAGCTGCCAAATCTGCAGCAGAAGGAACAGCGGCCCCGTTGACTTTAAAACTGGCTTCACCATCCTGATTGCGACTTATACCTATAGGTACGTCAGAACCATCATCAGCCAAGACTCTACCAAAGACAGTAAAAGACATTTGGTTGTGTCGAATCAGGGGTTTAGATTTATGACTCCGAAACGACCGACCCAAAGCAAGCAAATTAATCGCTTCAAGCACACTAGTCTTACCAGAACCATTTTCCCCATAGATGAGATTTACCTGCGCTGAAGGTGAAAGATCTACACCTTCTATATTGCGCAGGTTTTGGATAAGCAACCGGTTTAAGGTCATATGACCGGGACTAGCCCAATACGCATATTAGAGACGCATCGGCATAACAACGTAGAGAGAGTCGCTATTCTCTGGCTCTTCCAACAGCGCACTGGAGTTAGCATCAGACAGCGTAATTTTTATATTTTCGTTACTAATAACATTGGTAACATCCTGCAGGTAACTGACATTAAAACCTACCTCAAGCGAGTCACCAGCATAATCTACGGTTACCTGCTCTTCAGCCTCTTCTTGTTCAGGGTTATTAGCGACTATAGTCAGAGTACCATCAGACAACAACAAACGCACACCTCGGTACTTTTCGTTAGATAAAATGGCCGTACGGGCAAAAGCCTGTTTGAGTTCCAACCGTGACCCTATAACAACTTTATTACCGCCACGCGGCAACACACGCTCGTATTCAGGGAACTTGCCATCGACTAACTTGGAGGTGAAAGTGTAATCCATAGAGGTTACACGGATATGATTGGAACTCAGCACTACTTCTACCTGAGCAGTTGAATCATCGAGCAAACGCGATAACTCCAACACACCTTTGCGCGGCAAAATAGCCTGAATAACATCATTGGTATTTACCGCGACCGAGCGAGTACACATAGCCATGCGATGTCCATCAGTAGCTACCACACGCAATTGATCCTGACGAACTTCCCACAACATACCGTTTAAATAATAACGAACATCCTGCTGTGCCATGGCAAAAGCGGTGCGTTCAATCAGGCGTTTAACTTCCTGCTGGGCGCAGCTGAAGCGCAAGTTACCAGGCGTGTCTTCCACATTGGGAAAATCAGAGGCGGGTAAAGTTGACAGAGTAAAGCGACTCCGCCCGCATTTAACCAGAATGCGATTTTCCTCCAAAATAAACTCAATCGTGCTGCTATCAGGCAGCGATCTGCATATATCTACTAGCTTACGTGCTGGAACTGTAATTTCGCCGGACTGCCCTGGCTGCTCCAGACTCAAGCGACCAACAATCTCCACTTCCAAATCAGTACCGGTAAGCGACAACTGGTCGCCCTGCAATTGAATCAAAACATTGGACAATACCGGTAACGTCTGACGACGCTCTACCACACCAGCAACCAATTGTAAGGGCTTAAGCAACGCTTCGCGAGATACGGCAAATTTCATGTGATTGTCTCTCAGGTAATCTTCCAGGACTTATTGGTTGGTTTTATTCGGGCAACGACCGGCAATCGTACTATCACCGCATAACAATCAAACAGTGTTTATAAATCAAGTTGTTAGAGAACGCAGCAAATTTTTCATGTCTTCGCGGATATCCGCTGTTTCTTCCTGCAACTCTTTAATTTTCCGGCAGGCATGAAGCACAGTCGTATGATCTCGACCACCAAAAGCCTCGCCAATTTCAGGCAAGCTATGATTAGTTAATTCTTTTGCCAAGGCCATCGCCACCTGACGTGGACGGGCCACCGAACGACTACGACGTTTGGAAATCATGTCATTCATTTTAATTTTGTAATATTCACAAACAACACGCTGGATGTTATCGATACCCACTTGCTTGTCTTGCAGTGCCAGCAAATCCTTCAAGGCTTCCCGCACCAGTTCTACATCTATGGGCCGGCCGGTGAAATTAGAACTGGCGATAACGCGTTTCAAAGCGCCTTCAAGATCGCGAACATTAGCCCGGATACGCTGGGCAATAAAGAAAGCTGCATCATGAGGTAAATCTATATTTACCTGCTCCGCCTTCTTCATAAGAATAGCTACCCGAGTTTCCAATTCTGGCGGTTCGACAGCAACAGTCAGGCCCCAACCAAAACGGGATTTAAGTCGCTCCTCCAGCCCATTAATCTCTTTCGGGAAACGATCACAGGTCAAAATAATCTGGCGACCACCTTCCAAGAGGGAGTTGAAGGTATGGAAAAATTCTTCCTGGGAGCGCTCTTTGCCAGCAAAAAACTGGATATCGTCAATAAGGAGCGCATCCATGGAACGATAGTAACGTTTGAAATCGTTAATGGCGTTGAGCTGCAAGGCTTTTACCATGTCAGCAACAAACCGCTCAGAATGCAGATAGACCACTTTTGCATTGGGATTGCGCGCCACCATGGCATTACCGACCGCCTGCATCAAGTGAGTCTTACCCAGACCGACTCCCCCATAAATAAATAGAGGGTTGTAGGCTCCGCCGGGATTTTCAGCAACCTGACGCGCAGCGGCCAAACCAAGCTGGTTAGATTTCCCTTCCACGAAGGTAGCGAAAGTCGATGACAAATTCAGGTAGTTACTGTGCTTTAGCCCACCTTCAACATCCAGCTCCGGGGTCGCTCGGGTATTGGACTCCAGTAACAACTCTTCGGCGTTATTGAGTGTTTTACCCTCATAATCGATGGAGTTATGAGCATTATCCGCCAATATAGGAGAAGTTAACTCAGCCCTTGGGGTAATTATCGAATTTGCGGGAAGCGCAATAGTCGGTGGGTTATAGCTAACCGGTTCAGGAGCGACTACAGGGCGTGCCTGAAAGCCTGGGGCCGGGCGGGAAACAACACCCACAGCCACATACAGATTTTTATCCTGATGATAGTGAAGTGCCAACTCGCGGATGCGATTTAAAAACTTGTCGTTAACCCAATCACAAATAAACCGGTTTGGGGCTAACAGCTTCAATTCCAGGGGCGCGGCTGACTCATCAATTTGCAATGGCCGAATCCAGGTATTGAACTGCTGGGACGGCAGTTCATCCTGTAAGCTGGCGGCACATAACTTCCAAATTGACTGCAACAAAACCGATACTCCCGCAACGCATCCACGTTTGATTGTTCACAAGGGGGGAGCAAGTCTACTCTCGCCAATAAAAGTTATCCACAGTAAAAACCAAAAATTAATTTAATGGATTAAAACTTAGCCATTGAAATTCAATGTGTTACGCAGCAAGGAGGAACTTCTGACAAAGCCGGAAAAAAGCTATTTAAATGCCATTCCTGTGGATAAACCTGTTAATATTTTTTGGATTAACTGGGGGAAAACTGGCAAAAACGGTGGATAGATAGTTTTTGGCATTTTTGTAGATAATTTGCTCAAAATAATTTGCTTTAGTCCTTTCCCTTCATTAGAATTCGCCCTCTTTTCGCACGACGTGTGAATTAACTCAGGATTTTTAACAGGTTTATCATGAAAAGAACATTCCAACCCAGCAATCTGAAGCGCGTTCGTAACCACGGTTTCCGTGCACGCATGGCTACCAAAAATGGTCGTTTGGTTTTGGCTCGTCGCCGTGCCAAAGGCCGTAAAGCACTGACCCGCGTTTAATTGGTTCATAGCTTTCTGGTTCACTAGCAGTTTGTTGACCTTCGTTATTTGAACGAGTGAATAAAAGTAGTCGATGAGGGTCCCACCAAGGCTACTTTTTTGTGCACTTATGTCAGAAAAAACCGACTTTCAACAGCCTGCTAGTTTGAATCAACCTCCTGATTCACCTCCTGCTTTATGTTTCACATTTAGTAAATCCCTGCGCCTACTTGAATCAGCTGACTTCCAGCAAGTATTTGATGATGCCCCGTTTCGCGCCTCTCACCAGCAATTTCTTATCCTTGCCCGCAGTAATCAACTGACTGGAGGTCGTTTGGGATTGGTTATTGCCAAAAAACACCTGCGTCTTGCTGTAGAGCGCAACCGCTTCAAACGCCTTATCAGAGAAAGCTTCCGCCTGAAACAACATGCATTTGCCGGTTTGGATGTTATTGTCCTGTCCCGCAAAGGGCTAGAAAACCTCACTAATGCGGAGTTCAGCCAGCAATTGGACCAACAATGGCAGCGAATTTTCAAAAAAGCGCGCCAGCATGGGTTAAGATCGCAGCCCAAATCCCAAGCGGAATAATCCTGGCATGTCATGGGTAAAAACCTTGATCAGCAAATTGCACCAACTATTGGTTTGGTTGGCCATCAAGTTGATCCACGCTTACCGATATTTGCTAAGCCCCTGGATTGGCAATCAATGCCGTTTTTACCCAACCTGTTCCCATTATTCGGAAGAGGCTATTAATCGCTATGGATTTTTTGTCGGGTCTTATCTAACCCTGCGCCGCCTTATAAAATGCCACCCCTGGCATGAAGGCGGGTTAGATCCAGTCCCGCAATTGAAAAAAACCTGTTGTTCACACTTTCATTCACACCCTAGAGATGGCAGTCATTAAGATGGATTGGCAAAAAAACCTGTTAATTGCGGGCATTCTCGCAACCCTGTTACTTCTGGTTATTCGCTGGCATGAATACCAGGAAAAACTTCCGGCCGCTGCTGCGGTAGCAACCAGCCAAGCCAGCAGTTCCATCGCCGGTGATACCAGTATTCCCGCACCTTCCAGTGAAATTCCAAGCGCCGCTGGTCAGGATTTAACGGAAGAAAATAAAGCTCATCAAGCCCAGCAACAGCTAATCAGCGTTAAAACAGACAGCCTGGATGTAGTTATCAATCCACTCGGGGGCGATATTATTGAGGTGGCTCTGCCACGTCATTACGCACAATTAAATACGCCCGACCAACCCTATGTACTGCTCGACAACCGCGACAACCATGTTTATATCGCTCAAAGCGGGTTGATCGGCCCCAACGGTACTGATACAGCCGCTGGTCGACCTTTGTTCACTTCCACCCAGCAAAGCTACAGTCTCGCCGATGGCAAAGAGCAATTGCAGGTTGATTTGTTGCTGCAACAAGGTGACGTAAAAATCACCAAGCGCTTTACCTTTACCCGCGGTGAGTACCTGATCAATGTTGAATACCTGATCGACAACCAAAGCAGCAACACCTGGTCGGCCCAACTCTATGGTCAAATCAAGCGCGACAGCCAGAACTTTGTGAAAGTCAGCGCGCTGGAGATGAACCCCTTTCTCGGCGCCGCCATTACCACTCCCGAGGAAAACTATAAAAAGCTGACCTTTACCGATATTGCTGAAAGCGAATTCAAAACCAGTCGCCAGGGAGGATGGGTTGCCATGGTGCAACACTACTTCATCAGTGCCTGGATCCCCGATGCAAACAGTGACAATAGCTACAGTTTGCGTAAGTTAGGTACCAATGACCTGTATTTATTGGGTTTTACCAGCAAGGTTAATGAAGTAGCTCCAGGTACCCAAGCAAATATCAGCGCTGGTTTCTACGCCGGTCCGAAGGACACCGCGCGCTTGGAGGAGATTTCCCCGCATCTGGATCTGACCGTGGATTACGGCTGGTTGTGGTGGTTGTCCAAACCATTATTCGCCTTTATGAAGTTTATTCACGAATATGTCGGCAACTGGGGTCTGGCAATTATCAGCCTGATTGTGTTGATCAAAGCCCTGTTCTTTAAACTTTCCGCTGCCAGCTATAAATCCATGGCGAAAATGCGCAAGTTAGCGCCGAAAATGGCTGAAATGAAAGAGCGTTACGGGGATGACCGTCAAAAGTTCTCCCAGGAGATGATGAAGCTCTACAAAACCGAGCAAGTGAATCCTTTTGGTGGCTGCTTGCCCCTCCTGATTCAAATGCCGGTCTTCCTCGCCTTCTATTACGTTTTGATGGAATCAGTTGAACTGCGCCATGCACCTTTCTTTGGCTGGATCATGGATTTGTCAGTAAAAGACCCTTATTTCGTGCTGCCGATTATTTACGGTATCACTATGTGGTTTATGCAGAAACTGAACCCGCAACCAACTGATCCTATGCAAGCGCGCATCATGCAAATGCTGCCGATTGTATTTACTATCATGTTCCTCTGGTTCCCGGCTGGTATGGTGTTGTACTGGGTAACGAACAACATTCTGTCGATTG
>JACCED010377543.1_pt1 | contig 10839 bp, 9 predicted proteins | sample 7455021 | NCBI WGS metagenome assembly JACCED01 (sample SAMN15323456, study PRJNA562643) | freshwater metagenome | isolation source: river surface water | place: USA:Blue River Watershed | collected 2017-08-19 | reverse complement strand
TTTCGGCCGCTTGGGCGCGCAATTGCGCCGGAATGGCCTCTTCCAGTTTGGCCGACTTGATGGGCAAGAACAGGCCATCCATTTCCGCACGCCACAGGCGCGATGCGTCCACCAACAGGATCACGTCGGCTGGCGAGGCGGCGCCTTCCGCCTTGAGGCGCGCGAGGATGCCGGCGTCGTCGGCGTCCACGCGCTGAATACGGATGCCCGTGGCTTTGGTGAAGTCGCTGTACAGCGCTTCATCGGTCGGGTAATGACGGGCGGAATAGATGTTGAGAATTTTTTCTTGCGCATGGACGGCGAAAGCCATCGTGCCGGCGGCCAAGAGCGCGAGGATGCGGGGAAGGGAGGAGGCCATGGAAAATCGCTTTGTCAATCGAAGAATCTAAATGATAACGATTTGCATTTAGATTGTCAACAGGGTTGTTTCAAGACTCATCTGGCCAGCCAATCTGCAGCCCCTTGCCCAGCCCAGCGACCCGTGGCCAGGCAGGCATTGAGCAAATAGCCGCCGGTTGGGGCCTCCCAATCCAGCATTTCGCCCGCCACAAAGACCCCCGGCATGTCTTGCAGCATCAAGGGCTCGGACAGGGCCGTGAAGGCAACGCCACCTGCCGTGCTGATGGCTTCAGCCAAGGGGCGTGGCGAAGTGGCCGTCAAGGGCAGGGCTTTCAGGGCAGCCGCCACCCGGGCAGGATCGGACCACTGAGGTTTGTCGAGCACCTCGTACAGCAAGGCTGTCTTGGCACCCGTCAAGCCCAGGCGACTCTGCAAATGGCTGGACCAAGAGCGTGAGCCCCGCGGGTGGCTTGCTTCGGCCAGGACCCATGCCGGGTCGCGTCCTGGCAAAAGGTCGAGACTGAAACGTGCCTGTCCGTGCGCATGGATCAGCTCGCGCAGGCTTTGCGAAAACGCATAAACCAGGCTGCCTTCGACGCCATAGATGCTGATGACCATCTCGCCGCGCCGCGTCTCGGTGTGCCCGTGCACGTCGGTCACCGACATGGCGACGGATTTCAAAGGGCTGCCTGCAAACTTGTCGCGCAGATGCGGCGTCCAGTCGATGTTGAAGCCACAGTTGGCGCTCTCCAAAGGCGCCACCGCAATGCCTCGCGCCTGCAACCAGGGCACCCAGGCGCCGTCCGAGCCCAATTGCGGCCAGCTGCCGCCACCCAACGCCAGCACAGTGGCTTGAGGCTTCAAGTGAATCTCTTGCGCCGCGTGCTGAAAGCGCAAGCTGCCGTCCTCGTGCCAGCCCAGCCAGCGGTGGCGCGTGTGCAGGCGAACGCCTTGTCGGCGCAGCCTGTGCAGCCAGGCGCGAAGCAGCGGGGCTGCTTTCATTTCGGCCGGAAACACCCGACCCGAGCTGCCCACAAAGGTGTCGATGCCCAAGGCGTGCACCCAGGCGCGCAAGGCATCGGGCGGAAAGGCGTCGAGCAGGGCGCGAAGCTGCGGCGAGCGCTCGCCATAACGCGTGCAAAAGCGCTCGAAGGCTTCGCTGTGCGTGATGTTCAGGCCGCCAATGCCGGCGCGCAACAGCTTGCGCCCCATGGAGGGCATGGCATCGTAAACCGCCACATCATGTCCGGCTTGGGCCAGTGTTTCAGCGGCCATCAGCCCGGCGGGGCCGCCGCCCACAATGGCGACTTGAGGAGAAAGGGGTTGGGTCATGCCAATGGATAAAAGGAGGGCAGGGGTCTACTGTAAAGGCTTCTGCCATTGACGAGGCGGTCAAAAGGTCGATAATTCGAATCATATGTCGATGAATTGACCCTTGGAGTTCGGATGTCCAGTGACTACCTTCGCACCTATGCGCAATCTGCCGATGCCAATGCATTCGCAGAGACTGCCCCATTGACGTCCCTGCAGAAAGAGCTGATCGCCAAGGTCGATGAGCGCGGGGTGACCTGGGCCGAGCGTGCGTTTCAGCATGACCGGGACGCCAGCTTCCCGTTGGAAAACTTCAAAGACCTGAAAGACATGGGATTTTTGGGCTTGTGTGTGCCCGAGCGATTTGGGGGCATCGGTGCCGACTACCGCACCTACATGCTGGTGGCTTCACGCATTGGCTACTACTGTGGCTCCACCGCCAACACCTTCAACATGCACAATGCCAACGCCTTGTGGTCGGCGGACATGGTGGACAAGCTCGACCTCACGCCCGAGCAGCGGGCCAGCCACGAGCACAACCGCCAGGTGCATTACGCCAACATGCTGGCGGGCAAGATTTACGCACAGCCTTTTTCCGAGGGCAGCGGGGCCGCTGCAGGCCGGCATCCTTTTGGCACCCTGGCCACGCGGCGCGAGGGGGGGTGGGTCTTGAATGGCAAAAAGATCTTTGCCTCCCTGTCGGGCTCTGCGGACTACTATGGCGTGCTGTGCACCGAAGACGTGGACAACCCCAGCATGGCCAACACCCTGTTCGTGGCGGTCCCGGCGACATCACCTGGCCTGACCATTGTGGGCGATTGGGACCCGCTGGGCATGCGAGGCACAGTCTCGCGCACTTTGCTGTTGAAAGACATTCACATCTCGGATGAGGCGGCCTTGATGCCGCGCGGCATCTACGCCCAAGCGGCCAGCCGCTTCCCGCACATGTTCATGACGCTCACGCCCACCTACATGGGCATTGCACAGGCCGCGTACGACTTCGCGGTGGCATATTTGCGTGCCGACATGGACGGGGTGGGGGTGAAACGGCGCATGTACCCGACCAAGCAAATCGCCATCGCCGAGATGTATGTGAAGCTGCAACAGGCTTGGGCGCTGTTTCACCGAACCACGTCCGAATACAAGTGCGATCCCTCGCGCAGCGAGCGCATGCGTGCCTTGGCCACACAGTACACCGTGATGGATTACGCCGCCGAGATTGCCTCGGCGGCCGTGAAAGTGTGCGGCGGACAGGCCATGCTGAAAACCTTTGCGCTGGAACGTATGTTCCGCGACAGCCGTTGCGGCGCCCTGATGTTGCCCTGGACCGCCGAAATTTGTCTGGACCGTTTGGGCAAAGGCCTGCTTTACAACGAGGGCGAGCCGCGGGACGACGCGGCCTGATACAGCAAGCCTTCCAGGAAAAGGTTGACGATCACCTGCACCAACTGCGGCGGTGTCAGGCTGCCCTTGGGCTTGTACCAGACATGCACCCAGTTCACCATGCCAAACAGCAGCATGGTCAGTGCCGTGTGCTGGGGCCTGGGAATGTGCAAGTCGGGTCGCAGCGCCTGAATCAATTCGCGCACATGACCAATCAAGCGGTTTTGCAAAGCAGCCGTGGATTGCAGGGCCGCCTCATCCAGGTGCCGCGTTTGGGTGTTGAGCAAGGTCACTTCATGCGGTGATCGCACGTAATCTTCTACCAGCGCTTGGACCAAGGCATGCAGCTTGTCGCGGGGCGAGTCTGCGGTGGCAATCGCTTGCTCCACTTTTTCTGTCAGGTCCTCGATTTTCCACGCGATCAAGCTGTGCAGCAAGGCATGCTTGGAGCTGTGGCAACTGTAAATTGACGAGCGCTTGATGCCGCAATGTTCGGCAATGTCTTCCAGCAAGGTCTCGCTGTAACCGCGCGCCGCAAAAAGCGCGGCAGCCGATTTAAGAATCTGCTGCTGACGCTTTTCGAAGTCGGGTGAGCGAGTGCGAGCCATGGCGCATTATCGATGAGGTCTCACGATTCGGGTAATTCCGCAGGCCGATGACTACCACAGATCAACAAATTGCTTTAAGCTTAAAGTAAATCGACACATCCGGAGAGCAAGCATGAAAATAGTCTGCATTGGCGGGGGACCAGCCGGGTTGTATTTCGCGCTGCTGATGAAAAAGTTGGGGCCCCACCATGACATTACCGTGGTTGAGCGCAACAAGCCCTACGACACCTTTGGCTGGGGCGTTGTTTTCTCTGATCAAACCATGGACCACATGCGCGAATGGGACCTGCACACTGCCAACGAGGTTCAGCAAGCCTTCAACCATTGGGATGACATTGAGTTGCATTTCAAGGGGCGTGTGATTCGCTCAGGCGGTCATGGGTTTGTGGGTATTGGGCGTAAAAAATTACTGAACATCTTGCAGGCCCGATGCGAGCAATTGGGCGTGAAGTTGCTTTTCGAACAAGATGTGGAGTCGGATTTGGCGTTTCCGGATGCCGACCTGATCATTGCCAGCGACGGCATCAACTCAAGGGTGCGCAATCGCTTGTCCGAGGTCTTCAAGCCAGACATCGTGACCCGCCCCAACCGCTACATTTGGCTGGGAACGAACCGCCTATACGATGCCTTTACCTTTCTCTTTGAGAAAACGGCCCATGGCTGGTTTCAGGCGCACATTTATAAGTTTGATCCGAAAACATCGACGTTTATTGTCGAATGCCCAGAGCCTGTCTGGTTGGCCCATGGACTCGACAAGGCCGATCATGCCGAGTCCATTGCGTTCTGCGAAAAACTCTTCGCTGCCAATTTGCAGGGTGACAAACTAATGACCAATGCGCGCCATTCGCGCGGTTCGGCTTGGCTGAATTTTCAGCGCGTTAAATGCGAGCAATGGTCACACTTCAATGGGCGCAGCCATGTTGTGTTGATGGGCGACGCGGTGCACACGGCTCACTTTGCCATCGGTTCCGGCACCAAGTTGGCACTGGAAGATGCGATTGAGCTGGTCAGGCAATTCAAACGCCTGGGCGATGACTCCCAACATATTCCAGAGGTTCTTAAAAACTACCAGGCGGTTCGCGCCATTGATGTCATTCGGCTACAAAACGCAGCCTGGAATGCCATGGAATGGTTTGAAGTGTGTGGCGAGCGCTACTGCGATCAATTGGCGCCTGAACAATTCATGTACTCGATGCTCACGCGAAGTCAACGCATCAGCCATGAAAACCTGCGTTTGCGTGACAAGGCTTGGCTGGAAGATTATGAGTGCTGGTTTGCCGCGCAGGCCCAGCAAAGTGGCGTTCGACCGCCCATGTTTACGCCATTTGGGCTGCGTTCTGTCACCTTGAAAAACCGCGTGGTGGTATCTCCCATGGCCCAGTACTCGGCGCTAGAGGGGCGGGTAGGCGACTACCACCTGGTGCATCTGGGCGCGCGTGCCATGGGCGGGGCTGGCTTGGTGATGGCCGAAATGACCTGTCCCACCCCGCAGGCACGCATCACGCCAGGTTGTCCTGGTTTGTGGAACGACCAACAGATGCAGGATTGGCAACGCATCGTCACGTGGGTCCATGCGCAGACCGATGCCAAGATCGGGATTCAACTGGGCCATGCAGGCCCGAAAGCCTCCACTTGTGCGCCTTGGCAGGGCGAAGGAATGGACCACCCTTTGCCCGCCAACAACTGGCCCTTGATGGCCGCCTCCGAGGTCCCCTACCTGGATGACGGCCCTTTGCCACGTGCCATGACGCGTGCCGACATGGACAGCGTCAAGCAAGACTTCGCAGAGGCAACCCAGCGCGCCGCGCAAGCCGGCTTTGACTGGCTAGAGTTGCACTGTGCACATGGCTATTTGTTGTCCACTTTCATTTCGCCATTGACCAATCGCCGAACCGACGATTACGGTGGCAGTCTGGCGAACCGACTGCGTTACCCCCTGGAAGTTTTTTCGGCGATGCGCTCGGTGTGGCCGAGTCATTTGCCCATGTCGGTTCGCATCTCGGCCCACGATTGGGTCGAAGGTGGATTGGTGCCCGCGGACGCCGTCGACATTGCCAAAGCTTTCAAGGCTGCAGGCGTCGACTTGGTCGACTGTTCCTCGGGCCAGGTCAGTCCCCATCAAAAGCCTGTGTACGGTCGGATGTACCAAACACCGTTTGCCGACCGGATTCGGCAAGAAGCCGGTATTCCTACCATGGCGGTTGGCGCCATCAGTGAGGCTGACCATGTCAACAGCGTGATTGCCGCTGGCCGAGCAGACTTGTGCGCTGTGGCACGCCCGCATTTGGCCAATCCTGCCTGGACCCTGACCGAAGCCGCACGCATTGGCTTTACCGACCTGTCCTGGCCACCCGCCTATGTTTCTGGCAAGTCACAACTGGAAGCAGGCTTTGCGCGCGAGCGTGCCTTGCAAACGGCCACCAAAGGAGATTGAGATGCCCCCCTCGACCGACATGGAAGTGCGCGCGCGTGCGGATCACCATGCCTCGTTGCGCTTGTGGCTGCGCTTGCTGTCATGCACCACCCGCATTGAGGACACGATTCGACAAAGGCTGCGTGAGCAGTTTGGCATCACCCTGCCGCGATTTGATTTGATGGCGCAACTTGAGCGTGAGCCCCAGGGGCTGAGCATGGGTGAGTTGTCGCGTCGCATGATGGTCACAGGGGGCAATGTCACCACCATCGTTGATCAGCTTGAAAATGAGCAATTGGTTCAACGGCAGACGCAAGCAGGCGACCGTCGCTCTTTAACCGTGAGTCTCACGCTGGCGGGGCGCAAGGCCTTTGTCGCCATGGCCCGTGAGCATGAAGAGTGGGTGGTGGACATGCTCTCATCGCTGAGCGAGCGCCAGCAAGACCAGTTATACAAGTTATTGGGCAGCCTCAAGCGCGGCATGCAAAAACCTCAAGACCAGGAGACCTCATGAGCGATCGATACCTCCCCGGACAGCCTCACCAGTTGCCACGTCATCATCAGCCGATGGCCAGTTACACGCCAGAGCATTTTTTATGCTCTGTGCAAGAGGGCGTGGCCACCGTCTGCTTGAACCGACCGGAACGCAAAAACCCACTGTCCTTTGATTCCTATGCCGAATTGCGTGATTTTTTCCGCGCGCTTGCCTATGCCCCCGATGTGCATGCCGTCGTGATCACCGGCGCAGGTGACAATTTTTGCTCCGGTGGCGATGTGCATGAAATTATCGGCCCGCTCACCAAGATGGACATGCCTGGCTTGCTGACGTTTACCCGCATGACCGGTGACTTGGTCAAAGCGATGCGCGCCTGCCCGCAGCCGATCGTTGCCGCCATTGACGGGGTGTGTGCAGGTGCAGGCGCGTTGCTGGCGCTTGCCTCGGATTTGCGCTACGGAACGGCTCGCAGCAAGACCTATTTCCTTTTCAACAAGGTCGGCTTGGCAGGGTGTGACATGGGGGCTTGCGCGTTGCTGCCACGGGTGATCGGCCAGGGCCGGGCCAGCGAGTTGCTGTTCTCTGGGAGAAGCCTGGGGGGCGAGGAGGCAGAGCGCTGGGGTTTCTTTAACCGTGTTTGCGCGCCTGACGAATTGTTGGTGCAGGCGCAAGCCCTGGCGGCACAGTGGGCCACAGGGCCAGCCTTTGCCAACAGCATGACCAAAAAAATGCTGCAGCAAGAATGGAACATGGGTGTGGACGAGGCCATTGAGGCTGAAGCCCAGGCACAGGCCATCTGTATGGCGACCAATGACTTTCACCGGGCCTACCACGCCTTTGTGGCCAAGCAGTCGCCGGTTTTCAAAGGGGACTGAGCCATGGCAACAAACCAAGGCCCAGCAGAGCTCAATTGGCCTTTCTTCAATGCGTCGCACCGTGACTTCAAGCGTTTGCTGGACAGCTGGTGCCAACGCCACTTAATCACTGCAACGCACGATGAAAGCCGCAGCGCAGTCGACGCGGAGTGTGTGCGCTTGGTGGCCTTGCTGGGGAACGGGGGATGGCTGGCCCATGCGGTGGCAGGCCAAGCGCATGGGGCTGCGGCCGAGCAGATTGAGACCCGCAACTTGTGCTTGTTGCGAGAAACACTGGCCTATCACAACGGGTTGTCTGACTTTGCATTCGCCATGCAGGGCTTGGGGGCGGGCGCGATCAGCTTGCATGGAACCCCTGAACAGAAAGCGCGCTACTTGCCGTCGGTCATACAGGGCAAGGCTTTGGCAGCTTTTGCCTTGAGTGAGCCGCAGGCAGGCTCCGATGTGGCGGCCATGCAATGCCGCGCCCAGTCCACGCCAGAGGGTTACCTTTTGGAAGGACACAAGACCTGGATTTCCAATGGTGGCATTGCGCACTTCTATGTGGTGTTTGCGCGCACCGACGAAGCACCCGGCGCCAAGGGCATTTCGGCTTTTGTGGTGTCGGCAGACAGCCCGGGCCTGGTCATCGAGGAGCGTATCGATGTGGTGGCGCCTCACCCCCTGGCCACCTTGCGCTTCGACAAAGTCGCCGTCACGGCAGCGCAGCGCATTGGTACGGCTGGAGAGGGGTTCAAGGTGGCTATGACCACCCTTGATGTGTTTCGCACTTCCGTGGCTGCCGCGGCGCTGGGCTTTGCACGGCGTGCCCTTCATGAAGCCTTGTCGTGGGCGCGGTCGCGACAGATGTTCGGACAGAGCTTGGGCGACTTTCAGATCACGCAGGCCAAGCTGGCCCAAATGGCCACACTGTTGGATGCCAGCACATTGCTCACATACCGTGCGGCTTGGCTGCGCGACCAAGGCGAGCGCATCACCCGTGAAGCCGCGATGGCGAAGATGGCAGCCACAGAAAATGCGCAACAAATCATCGATATGGCTGTGCAAATGCACGGTGGCATGGGCGTCAAGAAGGGCTCCGTGGTGGAGTCTTTGTACCGTGAAATTCGCGCTTTGCGGATTTATGAGGGTGCCACCGAAGTTCAGCAACTCATCATTGGCAAAGACCTTTTGCATGGGTGACATTCACAAGGAGGCATCGATGACACCAACACCTTTGGCGCCCAGCAGTCACCTTGACACCTTTTCTCGTGACCGGCTTCCCCCAATGAAAGATTGGCCTGTGTTCTTGTTTGACAGGCCGGAGTTGCAATATCCCGCGGTTTTGAATTGCGCCTCAGAGTTGGTGGATCTGCATGTTCGCCATGGCCGTGGCTCGCGCATTGCCCTCCGCGGTGTGAGAGATTCAGCGTGCGGTTCGGAAGATTTTTGTTGGACCTATGCGACGTTGCAGGATAAAGTGCACCGTATCGCCCAGGTGTTGACGCACGACATGGGCTTGGTGGCAGGCAATCGCTTGTTGCTTCGGGGGGGCAACAGCCCCATGATGGCGGCTTGTTTTCTTGCCGCCATTGAGGCCGGCTTGGTGGTGGTTCCAACAATGCCCCTCTTGCGCTCAGCCGAATTGGCGCAAATCATCGAGAAGGCACAAGTGAATGCGGCCTTGTGTGACGACATGCTGCTGACAGAGTTGCAGCATTGCACAACGCCTGGGCATATGCACCATGCCCCCGTTCTGCGGCAGGTGATCGCTTTTCGAAGCGGATCACCTGATGGTTTGGAGCAGCGCATGGCAAGACACTCCGGCGTCTTCACGCTGTATCCGACCAGCCGTGACGATGTTTGCTTGATTGCTTTTACCAGTGGAACCACGGGACAACCCAAAGGCACCCTGCACTTTCATCGTGATGTGCTCGCCATGTGCGACCTGTTCCCACGCCATATTCTGGCCATGCAAGAGGACGATGTGGTGTGCGGAACGCCCCCCATTGCATTCACCTTTGGCCTTGGCGGCTTGTTGGCTTTTCCGCTGAGGTATGGTGCCAGCGCGGTCTTGCTGGAAAAGCACACCCCTGAGACCCTGCTGCAGACGATTGCCAAATACAAGGCTACGCAGTGTTACACCGCCCCCACGATGTACCGTCAAATGGCCGGCCTGGTCGGTGGCTATGACTTGCGCAGCTTGCGTCATCCGGTCTCCGCAGGCGAGGCTTTGCCCGATGCCACAAGACAACTCTGGCGGCAGGCCACAGGCATTGAGTTGACCGACGGGATTGGTGGCACCGAGGTAATTCATATCTACATTGCCAGTGCCGGGCCCAAAGTTCGCCGTGGCAGCGTCGGCCAAGTGGTGCCGGGCTATCAGGCACAAATTGTCGATGAGCAGATGCGGCCCGTCCCGCCCGGGACGGTGGGCCGATTGGCCGTTCGCGGCCCAACGGGATGTCGCTACTTGGACGATGTTCGCCAAAAAGATTACGTCAAAGACGGTTGGAACCTGCCAGGCGACACGTTCGTGATGGACGAAGATGGCTATTTCCGTTACCAGGCCCGCAACGATGACATGATCATTTCTTCGGGTTACAACATTGCAGGTCCAGAAGTGGAAAGCGCCTTGTTGTTGCACGAAGCTGTGGCTGAGTGTGGCGTGGTGGGTGCGCCCGATGATGAAAGGGGCCAGATTGTGCTGGCCTTTGTGGTGCTCAAAGCAGGCTTTGTGGGCGATGACGTTATGACTCAGTCATTGCAAGAGCATGTCAAAAAAGCCATCGCGCCTTTCAAATACCCGCGTCGCATCATGTACCTGACAAACTTGCCGCGGACAGAAACCGGAAAATTACAGCGCTTCAAGCTGCGCCAACTGGCATCTTAAGGAGATCCGCATGTTCAAAGTTTTGCAACCCGAGGGCTGGGCACTTGCCAAGGGATATGCCAATGGCATCGAGGCGCGTGGTCGCATGGTCTTTGTTGCCGGCATGATTGGCTGGAACGCACAAAGCCAATTCGAGACAGACGACTTTGTGGGGCAGTGTCGGCAGGTCATGCAAAACATTGTGTCCACCTTGGCCTGCGCAGGCGCCGGGCCTCAGCACATGGTGCGCATGACCTGGTACATCAAAGACAAAAAAGAGTATCTGGCACGTGGTCGTGAGCTCGGCAAGGTTTACCAGGAAGTGTTGGGGCGCCATTACCCAGCCATGACCCTGATTCAGGTGGCCGATTTGTTGGAAGATCGTGCCCTGGTAGAGATTGAGGTCACCGCTGTCGTTCCCGACTAGTCCAACCCCACGCGGCGCACCTTCACGCTTTTGCCTTTGATGCGCCCTTGGTTCAGGCGTGCCACGGCCTGGTCGGCAATCTGGCGGTCGACCGCCACATAGGTTGAAAACTCGTTGACGTTGATTTTGCCGATTT
>JACCED010307851.1_pt1 | contig 10841 bp, 8 predicted proteins | sample 7455021 | NCBI WGS metagenome assembly JACCED01 (sample SAMN15323456, study PRJNA562643) | freshwater metagenome | isolation source: river surface water | place: USA:Blue River Watershed | collected 2017-08-19 | reverse complement strand
AAGCAATAATTGGACACCATTGTCTGACCCAAGTTCTGCAGATGTTTACTATGGGTTAAATAATAATGCAAATATATATGATACTATAGGTGGTGTTGTAACAACAGACATTGAATATACACCATTATCAAACAATCCATCGAAAGTAACTTTATCACTAAGTAACTATTATATTCCATTTACTATTGATATAAGTAACAATTCATATACATTGACATCATTTCAATCGGCTCCTTCAAATTTAGGTTCTACTACCAACATTGGAGCAAGTAGTTTTGGCGGAAATACAACCTATTTAACAGTTCAAGATAATTACAATGCAGTTCCTAGTGGCAATTGGTCTTCAACTAATTATACTGCTAGTGTTGTTAGCAGCGGATTAAATTACACAATGACGGTTAAAGATATATTGAATAATACAGTATTTGTTCTTTCTTCATCCAATTCCACTATTTTCCTAGGTACATTTATAATATCTTACATACCTTATGATTGTTACAGAGCTGACCGATTATTAGGGTCAGTAGCAAGTCCAACTTTCCAAGAATACTTTAATTATACAGATTACACGGATGGTGAAGCATCCGGACAATTTGGGTTAGCAAATATACCGGGTGTTTACATAGGCAGTACCTCTACTCCTTTAAGCCCTTCGAATAGTCCATTATTGGGGTCTTATCAGTCTTTTAGAGTGTTGGGTGATTTTATGAACATTGCCTGTTATGGAATAACTACGCCACCAACATCTATTTCTGAATTAGGTTTAGCTTCGTATAATAATAGTTCAAAAATATTCCAATATAAATCAGGAGTGTATTACTCAGCAGCATTTGATTTCCCATTATATCGTGGTTATGCTGGGTCAAGTAATCAGTATTATACAATTAATAGAACCGCAACAACAGCTAATTTTATAGTTGATGGTTCTGGTGTTTACACTCAATTAACAGACAATCTTACAACAAATATGTATTATAATCAATCGTTTGTTGTTGATGAGTTAATAAATGCTTCAACTGATATATGTGCTGATTTGAATATATCCGGTTCATTTAATTACTCAATATTACCATACTCAATAGATGTATCATATAACGTATTAGTAACTGGTGATAGTGTTAATGTTACTATAACTAATCCAAATTATTTTGGTGATGCATCAAATATAGTTGTTCCATCAGGCTCTACTCCTGTTGTAGACCCAATTCAATATTTTGATAGTATGACATTAAAAGATTATGGACGTGATAATATGTATACCTTTTCTGGATTGTGGTACTTAAATAATGCACTTATGGCAATTAGACCTAGTCGTGTAAAATTGACGAATGCATCTTATGTGTCATCGTCATTGAATTACTATATTTTGTATCAGCGTTCATTTGCTTACCTTTATAAGGCAGTCAATTACTTATCTGATATTTCATATAATTGGTTAGGCAACCCCTCGATTCATGGATCACAAGATCCAGATACACAACCAAGTACATCTGATTGGCAACTTATTCAATCAATCACTCAGGCACAATTTTATGCAGGATTTAATATTGGTACAAAAAAGATATATCAAAATCCAAATCTACCTGAAACACTTCGTATTGCTTACTATGTATCGGTTCCACCATATTATAAATATGAGCAAATATCGACACAAAATTGTCCTACTATTCCTTATAATTATGGCGTTGATTTTAGTTCAAATATAACAACACGTTATTATCCTTATACAAGTTTAACAAATACATTCAATCCATTTGCTGCGACAGTCACTTTTACTGATATATCTGGTAACAATACAAATGTGACAAATAATCAATCATTTTTGAATAATGTAACATTTACACTTCAAACAATCCCAACATTAACAAATTTATACACAAATCCTGATAACACACGCATTTCTGCTATTGTTCCAGGTACAAATTTAAATATAATGTTGTATTCAGGTTCTTATTCTTCCACATTACTTCCACATTCTATATACAATGGTCCAATAACAAGTATTTCAGATGTTTCAAATATTAATGTTACTAATATATTATTCAGAAATAGAGATGCATCAGGTGGTATTAATTTTTCATTACTGCAATATCCATCTGATATAGGTTATCCATCTGGTGCTGCTGGTTATGAACAAGTTCTTCACACTACAAATCAATCTGAATGGTATAATATAAATATGTATATGGGTAATTCATCATGGTTTAATGATAATTCAGGAGTTACATTTTTTAATTTTAATGCAAATGGTGCATACCCTGCTCTTTATACCGTCGTTGATATGAACAATCCAATAACCCAACGTAACTATAGACGTGTATACAAGTACTTAAGTCCAGCACCTGTTGATATAGATTTGTCAAGTTCATCAATATCTAATATTCAAACATTAACAATGACATTTAATGCTCGTCAATATTGTGATATTGATGTTTCTGGAGGTACATTTGCTTCAAGTGGAATATGGAACTATCCTACAATTTTAAAGAATACAAACATTGGAAATACACCAATATCATGGACAACAGATGCTAGTTTTACGGGAACTTATGCCTATACAGGTTGGTCTTTTGGTAATAGTACAACTTCAACTAATATGTTAGCAGAATTATTGAGTGTACAAGATACACAACAAAAATGGACTTACATAACACTAGACCCATTTATGGAATACAGAAATCAATTTGGTGTGTCTATAGGTTCAGTTGCTTGGGATGGAACTGTGACAGGTCCATTATTAAAAGCTCGTGTATTACAATTGTATCCAGCTATAACTGATCCAGTGTTATTAAACGACAATACAACAATAGAACAATATTCTCAATCAACATTGAATTAAATAATAAATAAAATCATGTTACAATAAATAAAATATTATTTATAAGATTATAAATAATATTAAACATTTGAATACGAGTAAACTTTATTTTTAAAATGTATCATCATCCACATGATTATTCGTCTTTTTATTTGAATTATTTATTTGGTTTGAAAGATTTTGTTTATTTTATTTCTTCAATTTCACATTTTTTTTCTACATCTGTTAAAATTTGTTTTTTTGTTTCTTTAAAAAAATTTTGATAATATATATTTGCTTCATCGGTTTCTATATGAACTTCAGGAGGAGTTGGCCACTCGGAGTATGGTTTGGCTTTTGAAGTTGATTGTGGAAGTGCTAACAACATTTTAAGCGCTAATATTCTTCTCTCTAATGGCACCATATTAACAGCTAATTTACGCGACAATTGTTTCCAACGCCATTCAAATTGTAAAGCGGCCTGCCAATCTGGGAAGCCAGAAACGTGCGCTGCTCTTGTCCACGTCTCACCCTGTGCAACTTTTACGCCAGTGGCGTGTGCACCACCTTTTATCTCCTTGTTGTGTTGTCTTAGACGACGATTTAAATCTATAGTTGCACCTACATAAGTATTTCCATTTGTTGACACTAATAAATAAACATATGACATATATTTATTCTTTGATTATATTTAAATCTGTTGTAATAAATTATATCTAACTCTTCCTAATTTAGATTTAATTATTTTCCAACATTCTTTCTTTGAATATTCTTTCGATTTTTCTAGTGTACTAGGTTTTCGAATATTTACACCAGATTCAACAAACCATATAAATTGTTTGATATCATTATTATCTAAGTTTGTTTGTTTAACCAGTGTTTGAAGCATTTGAGGGAATGGATGAAAATCAATCGCCTCCGGAATTATCTCTAAAATACCCCCTAATTCAGCATAATTAATACATTCATATAATGTTTTCTCAATTTCGGAGGGTCTTTCTGAATAATAATAAACTGAATTTCGCAACATTAACATATCTCCTTTCATACCGCCATATTGTGACCTATAATAGACTGCCAAAATTGCATCTCTATTTTCTAAATTCTGTAAAGTTTTATGTGACAATTCAAAATCTTTTGTATAATCTGTTGTGTCATCATAATAAGTCTGAGTTTCACATAAACTTTTTACAATATGCAACAATATATCTATATCATTTATATCCAAAGAATGTTCTTTTTCTGCCATCATTAACCAGACCACAATTGAATATGAATCCATAAGACATACATCTTCTATATAAATTATAGGTAAACGTCTTATCAGTTCAATTGGTTCGCGTTGAATTATAGCCAATGCAGATTTAATAGCTATATCTGTCTGACATCTTCTAACTGCTTTCTGTAAATTAGATTTTAATAAAGGAACGTTTGCTTTACATTCAATTTTTGGCAATAAAATAGGCTTATTATAAGAGGGTCTTCGATAATATAATTTTATACCGATTTTTGTAGTCAAATAAGCATCATAAGGTCCTGGCACTCTTTCAAAAAATGCTTTATAATTTTCTGGGTCATAAATAAAGCATTTTTTATTATTCTGATTATGTTGTATTTTCACTTCAAAAAACTTATCTAATTTTGTTTGCATCATTTTGGTTAAATTATATTATAAATGTAATTTTATATCAATTTTATTAATACAATTCTTTCCTAATTCTGCAATCATTTGAATAGATATTAAATAAAATTGAATATATTTAGAAACAATTAATTATAATAATATAACAAAATGGAAAACAACAAAGTTACCAAACGAAAAGTTACTAAAAAAGAAAAAACACCACTCATTATTGAAGATGATAGTGATACAGAAGATGTAAAAAATGAGGTTTTAGAAACTCCTACAATTGACAAATTTACCAATAAAATTATAAATGAAGACTCTGTAAATGCATTAAAAAAGTTGCCAGCGGATAGTATAGATTTAACTGTTACAAGTCCTCCCTATGATGATATAAGAGATTACAAAGGTTTTAATTTTACCGAATCTGCTGCCAGTTCAATCATAGAGGAATTGTATAGAGTAACGAAGCCTGGTGGCGTTGTAGTATGGGTAGTAGGTGATGCAACAATAGATGGAAGCGAATCGGGCTCTTCATTTCGTCAAGCATTAAAATTTATGGAAGCAGGATTTAAGTTGCATGATACAATGATATATGAGAAAAATACATCTTCCTTTCCTGCAAAAAGAACTGGAAATAGATATACACAAATATTTGAATATATGTTTGTCTTCTGTAAAGGAAAAATTAGAACAGCTAATTTGATTTGTGATAAACCAAATAAGTGGGCTGGACATACTAATTGGGGTAAAAATACAAATAGATTAAAAAGCGGAGAACTTAAAGAAACTACAGATATTAAACCTGTTCCTGATTTCTCTCCTAGAAATAATATTTGGCACTACAATGTTGGAAAGGGTTTTAATTCAAGTGATAAGGAAAGTCATAGTCATCCAGCAATCTTCCCGGAAAAACTAGCCGAAGACCATATATTGAGTTGGAGTAATGAAGAAGATATAGTATTAGACCCATTCTCTGGTTCAGGAACTACTTGTAAAATGGCAAAAAAAAATAACAGAAAGTTTATTGGCATTGATATAAGTGAGGAATATTGCAAACTAGCAGAAACAATTATTGCGAAGTATTAAAATTCAATATATTCACTCGTACCTTTTGTTGTCAATGGAATATTCATTTTAATTGAAACCAATTTGGTTAGAAATTTATTAGTAAATCCAAATGCTCGAGTAGTGCCATCTTTGCAGCCATGTTTATGAATATGTAAATATTGCTGACCACTTTGGGTAACATTTTTTTCCATTATACACTTCTTTATCTTTTCGAAGTCTTCTTGAAATACATTTGAAATATCTGCATTCTGTTCAAATATTTCGTCTAGGTTATACAAAACAATTCCAATAATTTTCTTGTCATAGAAACTATCAATAGTTTCATAAATAATATTTTCATGATGTAACACTAGAATAATTCCTGACTTAATTTTATCGTAGAATCGTGTCTCTTTTAATGAGTTTTTATCGGAAATATAAATGATATTTTCTTCTTTAATAGGGTCACCAAAATTTGTTAATGTTAATCTTTCCTTAGCATTGAATGCTTTATCATTTGATTTAATTTGTTTAAAATGAGTACACTTAATATCTCCATAAGGAGTATCTGAACAAGATTTGTTATTTGGTAAATTTCCAAATAAGAAATACTCAACAATTTTACCAACAAGTCCTTTATCTTTAACAGATGTTACTTTGAAATTTAATTGATTATCATCACAAAATGTTTTTAATTCGGGACAATTATTATGTACAATATCTATTAAATTTCTAATAGTTATACTTCCAGTTTTTCTAATGGCATCTTTGATAATTACGTTTAAAACATTAATATAGTCGATATCCTCTCTAATTTGATTAAGTGTTAATTCGTAAGCAATCTTATTGGTCTCCATTATTATATAATATAGTTTATTTAGTTTATATTTATACTTTCAATTTTTTGAATAATTATGTAAAAAATAATACTAGTATATTTATATGAAGTCTACATTTACAAATAATGAGATTCGATTTTTAATTTTAATAATTTTATTGTCTCTTATAAGAGGAACTTATGATTTATTTATCATATATAGTAATAGAAATAAAAATATTGAATATGTTCAGAAAATAGTTGAGAAAGGAAAAGACGCGTCATTATTTAATGGAATTCAATTCATTTTATCTATTTTATATCTATTTGCGTCAGTATATTTTGTTTTTAATGGAAAAGTAAAATCGCTTTTATTTGGTATTATATGTCTTTTCATGTTTGCAAGAGGATTTCTTTATTTATTGATAAGAGGAACAAATGATATTCCATTTATATCAAATGATATAGAACCAAGAGTAATTTATTATAATTTTCTAATAGCTAATATAATTCAGTTTTTAACTGCGTTTTATTTTATAAAAGCTATATTTTTTTAAATAATCTTTAAATTAGAAATTAAATATTATTTAAACATACTTAAAGACGGAACACTACATAATGAAGGAAAATCTTAAATTTCTTTAAAAAATAGTGAAAAAAAATTCACTTCACATGTAGAGAAAAATTTTAATTTTGAAAATGCAAAAGTTTTTTGAAAATTGAAAAATGGACAAAAATAAATGTCCAAAAATGGGATTTCCAAAATGTCCTTACTGACGAAAATTTTTGTCTAGAGAAAATAAATTTATCGTCACAAATTAAACGACAAATAAAAAATTTATGCTGTTAATTTTTTATATTTTTTGCGGAAAAAGGTTTAGGAATATTTTCTTTTGAAACAATATGAAACAAAATGAAACACAATTGTCGCAAAAAGTCGCCAACTATTATTCATGTCTATTATGTGACTATTGTACGTGTAAAAAATATGATTATAACAAACATATTTCAACCCATAAACACAAAAAAAGAGAGAATGAAACACTTTTGAAACAAAATGAAACAGAAAGTCACGAAAAGTCGCAAAAAGTCGCTTTTCAATGCGTTTGCGGTATAATGTTTAATAGTAGAACTACATTATGGAGGCATAAAAAGTCATGTAATTATGATAAAAATAATACAGAAACAATTCAGCTAACAAATTCGGTCTCAGATAGAGATTTAATTATGATGCTTGTAAAGCAAAATGCTGAGCTGATGGAAATAGTAAAAAATGGCACTAATAATACTACAAATAATACAAATACGAACTGCATGAACAAGACATTTAATCTCCAATTCTTCTTAAATGAAACATGTAAAGATGCAATGAATATTATGGAGTTTGTAGATTCTATTAAACTGCAATTGACCGATTTAGAGAGATTTGGTGAAGTAGGATATGTAGAGGGTCTATCAAATATTATTACTACAAACTTGAAGGCGTTAGATGTAAGTCAAAGACCAGTACATTGCACAGATAGAAAGAGGGAGACGATATATATAAAAGATGAAAACAAATGGGAAAAGGAAGATGAGAATAAAAGCAAGTTAAGAACAGCCATAAAACGAATAGCAAATAAAAATATCAAGTTGTTACCGCAATATAGAGAGAAATATCCAGGTTGTCAATATGCTGATTCCAAATATTCGGATAAATATAATAAGACTGTGGTAGAGGCTATGGGTGGTGCGGGTAATAATGATGTAGAGAAAGAAGATAAAATCATTCATAACATCTCGAAGAATGTAGTAATTGAAAAGTAATTATTTATAACACAATAGATATTAACAAAAGTTACATTTAGCGTTTATTATTTTTATGAGATTTGCTTCTTAAAGTCTTTCGTTTTTTGTTTTTTCTTCGCTTAGTTGCATTTAATTTGCCACCTTCTAATCCATAACTATTCAATAATGTTATAAACTCGCCATCTGTCATTAAATTATGACTAGTTCGGCTATCATAAATTAATTTTGATGGCATACTATTATTATCAAATATAAGCAAAATAAAATTTCCATTGGAATTAATTGCACCGCAATTAGGGTCATTAGGTCGTCCTAAACGCAAACACACATTACGTAATTTAATTAACGTTTTAATTATTTTGGATGTTTTTTTCTTAAATGTTTCTCTAGATATATTTGATATTCTTGGAGCAGAATTGTTTGTATCATTTAAATATGAAGTCATAGAATTTTTAAATCTAGATTTAACTCTATCAATTAATGGTTCAAAATCTAAGATAGAATACATAAATAAAAAGTTATAATTAGTCAATCCAGCTAATTCTGCAATTTTATTAATATATTTTAAAGGAATATCCTTACCTGTAGTTTCTATTAAAATATTTTCACGATTTTCAATAGCAGTTTTTAAGTCGGTATTAAATAATTCTTTACAACTTTTTCCACTAGAATTACATGGTCCATTCTCTCTGATTTCAAAATATGCTTCATCTAAATCATTAATTAATTCTTGTTTAGGATTTGATACATCGCATGGTGAATCAGGTTGGATACTTTGTTTACACTTGTATTTATCAATAATGGTATCAACAATTTCTTTGTATTTTGGACTATTATCAACATAATCATCTATTAAAAAAGATTTGAATACAGGTGTTTCCTTATGTTTATATAATAATTCTAAAGCTTTATTAAGTAACGACGATTTACCAGAACCAGTTGGACCAGCGGTAATAATAATAGTTGGATTATCATAATTAAATTTATTTTTCTGTTCAGGTCTTAAATTATACGGATTAGGAGTGATAAATGAATATGTTTCTTTTTTATTGTCCATTATATAATATATATAATATTATTAATTTAAAAATAATATGATATAATTATTATGAGTTCATTAAAAGTAGTTCAAATAACGATACCTCATGATAAAGAAGTGCCAGATATAATTTCAACATTCTCTCCAGAAGAGAATTATTTAATGTTAAAAATAGGAAGTGATACTTTGTGTGAAGGTAGAAAGGTTGTTACTAATTTAACAAGTAATGAAGTGTATAAAAAAATAGAAAATGATTTTAAGAAAGAAATAGAAAGTTTGGATAATGTGATAGAAATAGAAAAACAAACTTCACTAAAAATGCAGGAGAAGATTGCGAAAATGTATGAGTCGCAAATTGAACAATTAAATAAGAAGCTACAAAATGCTATAGTTCAAATAAATACATATGAAAAAGATATGTCAACTTCTCTCCAAGAAGAAGTAAATAAAGTAAAAGAGAAGTATGATTTATTGTTAGAAGAGAAGGATAGACAGAATCAATTGAATAGAGATGCGTTTGATAAAGCAGTAAAACTATTAGATAAAACGGCCAACAAGTCATCTATTTCACTTGGTGATAGTGGAGAGCATATATTTGAAAATTTGGCTGATACATTCAAAGATTTTCCTGATTTTAAAATAGAAAACAAAGCAAAACAAAGTCATAAGGGTGATTTTCATTTATTTTTTAAGGATTTTAATATTTTAGTAGATTCAAAGAATTATACGAGTAATGTGAGTAAAAAAGAAATACAAAAAATAGAGTCAGATTTGAATACAAATGGTAATATGAATTTTGCGTGGTTAGTCTCTCTAAATTCGAATATATGTGAATATAATAAATTTCCAATTTCTCATAAATGGATAACGACAGATGATGGTAAAAAAAAATGTATTTTGATGATAAATAATTTACTAGATAATAAAGAACCGATAAATGTTTTGCGCCAAGCATGGTACATATGTGAAGTAATTTATATGTTGACAAAGGAAACAAAAATGGATAATATAGAATTAGAAAAGCATTTAGAGAGAAATTTAATTTATAAAAAACAAATAAATAATTTACAGGAAAGAACATGTGATTTAAGAAGGAGTTTGAATACATCATTAAATATATTAAAAAATATGGATGGTGATTTATTAGAAATGTTAACAAATATGACTGATGAACTAATAAGTGATAAGTTTAGTATATTAGAAAAAATAAAAGAATGGTGGGAAAATAATATAGAATATACAGACAATAATGATGATAAATTAATTTCAACAGAAATGTGGAATAAATTTAAAAAAGAAAATAAAGAATATGTTGGAGAGAATAATTTAAATATCGAACATTTTAAAGATACAATAACTGGAAATATAGTGAAGAGTTCAAATTATATTGAAAAAACAAAAAAGGGTGCAATAGAATTTATAGGATTTAAATGGAAAGATGTAGAAAAAAAACAAGACAACCAATTGGATAGTTTAAATGATTTGGAATTAGAAAATACAATTATTGAAAAGAAATATAAAGTAAAAACAAAAAAAATTTAAAAATAAAAAAATTTACTAAATATAAAAAATATAATTAGACAAAAATAATTAAATGATAGTCTGTGTGATAATATTTAGGAAACGTGCAAGCACTAACCGAAGGTGTTTCCTAAATATTATAAAAATAAAAAAAATTTTTTTTTAAAAAAATTCACTCAGCACAAATTACAGACAGATTTTATTT
>JACCED012130360.1_pt1 | contig 10842 bp, 10 predicted proteins | sample 7455021 | NCBI WGS metagenome assembly JACCED01 (sample SAMN15323456, study PRJNA562643) | freshwater metagenome | isolation source: river surface water | place: USA:Blue River Watershed | collected 2017-08-19 | reverse complement strand
CAAGATACACCGAAAAGAAAATATCCCAAGGGCAAAGGTAAGAAAATATTATGTGCTAGATTTGAGGGTTATGAAGATAGAGGAGATATGGATTATATTACTAGCAGAAAAGACGTTTATTGTAATGAGTACTATGAGTTAATTAAGGATAGAGAAAGAGTTTTATTCTGGAGAAAGTTGTTAGACGAAGGCAATAGTATTACTATATATGATTTCGATGGACCTAGAAATGAAGACAAGAGCGTTACTTGTTTGGAGTTAACGGATGAAATGTTAAAAGACAAAATTCGCGATGTGAGGGTTCCTTTTGGTCACGGTTATATTGTGGGTATGGTTTTGTGTGGAATGAGTTTAAATATTTTAGAATAAAGTAGTTTACCTTTGAAATCTTTATATTATATAAATTAAATTTATCATTTAAAAATGTTTTTTATTAAATGGTAAATGGAAGAAATGTCAAACGAAACGAAATTATCCATTATTCAAGGACAAACAAATTATACACAAGAAGAAGCAACCAAATTGTTAGAAGAATGGAATGGAGATTATATTGCAGTTATTAAACAATATATGGGGATCCCTATTACAAAAAAAGAAGCGCCTATAAAATCCGTTAACCAAGAAATATATAAACAGTTGCGTCGCAAATTAGATATTCAGCATTTTAATGACACACACCCACCAGGGGAACCCTTAAAATTGAAATAAAAATTATATTATTAAATCTCTATAATTTTTAACCATGAATACTGATCATTTATTATTAGACCAAATAGGGAAGTTACCAAGAGAACTCGTGAATATAATAGGATCTTATTCGCCTCATATAAGAAATCAAAAAAGTTTAATTCGTATTGAATTTTACGAGAATTGGTTTCTTAATAACAAGAAACGTATTGTTAGTTTACTAAAAAGTTGGTCTAAAGCTAAATTAGCATTTGCATTAAATAATATTAAATGGCCGAACAATCCTTATTATAATTGTTGCTTGCAAGGCACATCCGAATACAGAAAAGGATCTATATTAATGTTTATATCCCGGATAGAAACATTAATTGAAGATATCGGTAAGCGGTCGAACGCAAAACAATATAGCTTATTATTAGCAATTGAAAGATATGATAAAAGTAAGGGGAAACGTAGTTCAACTCAGACCCGCCTTTAAGCGTAGAGCAGAATTTAAATTTGTGGATGTACATTGCAATCATTGTTCTGCAGATTTATCATGCAAATTTCAATTGAACTTTACATAGGATTTAAATGACTATCCATATGTTTTAAACTGAAAAAATCATTCAAATAATGACTAATGAAGTCGTTCTTTTGTTTTCCATCATCTAATCTATCCAAAACAGTTAATAACAATCCGAATGCTCTTCTATAATCATTCTTTTTAATAAATGTATCAATATTTTGTTTTGAATTTGAAATATAAATTTCATCATTTTTTTTCTCTTCTTCTTCTTTCTCTTGCTGTTGTTGCTGTTGTTGTATTCTTTCCATTTTTTATTTATACAAAATAAATAAAAAAGTTTTATGTTGTTTAGTAGTACAAAAATATAACCATAACAACTGCTGCTGCACAAATAATACTCTACAAGTTCCCTTAAGCTAATGACTGACCCATTCCTAAACCTTGTGCTTGTGCTAACCCTTGTGCCATGTTTCTACTTTGAGCCATACTTTTGGCCAAAGTATTAGTTACTGCTAAATTTTGACTCATTCCAGGTTCGCCAGTTATTCTTGGACGTGTTACTCCAATATCGACTAAAGTTTTCTTTTTGTTAGGACGACGCTTTTTGGTTTGGGCTTTTCCTCCGCGTTTACCACCTTTTCGTGACTTCTTCCAATATGCCATATTATATAATACGCAAATATAAAAAAGAATATGATCTAAGGGGGAATGTAGTTCATAGAAGGGGTTTAAGGGGAACGTAGTTCCCCTACCTAAATGGTTCTAACAAAACTATTTAAATATTCGTCCATTAAATAATGTAACAAGAAGCTATGTTTACCTATATTGTTACATCTTTGTTAATTATTCATTTAACTATGACAAATTTTACTTTTATTTGTTACCATTTGATCAGATTGTATAGTTATCTTCAAATTAAACTAACAACTAACAAAACCCCAAAAATTAAAAACGTAGATAAAGACACTCTTGACTGTTTGGTTGGAGACACAATATTATCTTGTGATTCAGATGAAGATAATTTGGAGGTAATCAATCAATGTGATTTTGCAGTGCTCATATCAAAAGGGACAAATATGGTATGTTTTTATCCCCCACTTGATGAATATAATCCAGAGTACGAAATGTCTATGTTGCAGTTTATTTCTGTTAAGATTGAAATTGATTCTGTTGAGTACGATATTAAAATGAGAACTTCTCATTATACATTTTATATTGTAGACAATGAATTGAATGTTGAATGGGTTCGTTATTACTTTCAAAAATTTTTGAAAATATCTTTACCAGTGGATGTGAAATATCAGATAACGATTATTGATGAAAATGTTCAATTTATCATGTTGAATGAAAATGAAAGTATGGTATTGGAACAAAATTCATATCGATTGTATTTGGAGGATCAAGAGGAAGAGGAAGAGGAAGAGGAAGATCAATCTCCAGAGGTAGAAGAACCGAATGATCCAGATGAAATCAGTTTAGAAAAAATGATTGAAATCGAAGAAGAAATTAAGGCTGAACAAAAACAACAACAAGATGAAGGGGATTTAGATGTGGACAAACTTATTTCTGAGTTTGAACAAATGAGTGTAGAAGAAGAAGTTCCAAACATGGGCGACGTGGCCGAAAATGAAGTAACTGAAAACGAAACCTTGTTGACTGAAAATGAAGTGATAGAAAATGAAGACACTTCAAACAAAATGACCCAAAACGAAGAAAAGACTCAAGGCTGGTTTAATTTATTTTAAGGGAACATATGATTTCATACTTTGAGGAGAGGTCTAAGAGTCAAGCGAAGCGGAACGTAGTTCCCATAAATAAGGTATATTTAATAAAATTATTTAAACAAAACAGTACATAATGAGTATAATGAATCCTCTGTCCAAAGAACCCGTTCAACGTATGAATGATGAATCTTTTACAGAATTTCACCAGCTAAATAACCAGTGGTGCTTATGGGCTCATATGCCACATAACACTGACTGGAGTATTCAGAGTTATATTAATGTTGCAACATTTTCAACTGTTGAAGATACTGTTGCAATCACAGAGACACTCCCAGACATACTAGTTAAAAATTGCATGTTATTCGTAATGAAAAAAAATATTATGCCCATGTGGGAGGACCCTCAAAATCGAAATGGTGGTTATTTTTCATATAAAGTTCCTAACAAAATGGTGTATGAAGTATGGAAGAAATTAACCTATGCATTAGTAGGAGAAACGGTTTGTCTTGAATATGGTCATTTTAAACTTGTTTCTGGAATTTCCATTTCTCCAAAGAAAGACTTTTGTATTATAAAAATATGGATATCTTCACCAACTCATCAAAATCCAAAAATGATTATTTCTGATATTAAAGGAATTAGTTCTCAAGGATGTCTGTTTACATTATTCAAGAGCCAGTCGACATTTAACTAGGGGAATGTAGTTCCCCTCAGACCCCTCCTCTTATAAACAAAAGGAACATTATTTCTTATATATTTATTGATTTTTAAATACTTATAATATTGATGCATTGTAAATGACTTGTGATGATACTGTTCCTTATGTCGAAGTACTTGCATTATTGTTAGTATGTGCAATATTAGTATTAACACTGTTAATTATATTTCAACAAATAGTATAAACGAATTAAAAGAAAGTACTTATTAACCATTATGAAGCAAACAATATGTTTGAATATGATTGTTAAAAATGAAGCTCATCTTATTGCAGATTCATTAAATAAATTAACTAACAAAGTCTTGTTTGATTATTGGGTTATTTCAGATACTGGATCGACAGATGGGACTCAAGACATAATTCGTTCTTTCTTTCAATCCAAAGGAATTCCGGGGGAACTAGTTGAACATGCATGGCAAGATTTTGGATATAACCGAACAAAGGCACTTGAGTGTGCTTACAACAAAACAGATTATTTGTTAGTATTCGATGCAGATGACGAATTATGCGGACCTTTTTCACTTCCATTTTTGACAGCAGATGGATATAAAATGAATTTTGGAGACGAAACTGGTATTAGTTATTCACGTTGTGCATTAGTGAATAATCGTAAAAAATGGTGTTACAAAGGGGTTTTGCATGAATATATCGAATGTTTGGATCCAGTATGTAATTATGCAAATTTAGATGGCACTTATTATATTGTATCTGGTAAACGTGGTTCTCGTAGTTTAGACCCAGAGAAGTATTACAAAGATGCATTAGTGTTAGAAAAAGCGCATGCAAAGGCACTTGCAGAAAAAGATGATTTGTATATTCGTTATGCTTTTTATTGTGCAAACAGTTTTAAAGATTGTGGAAGACATGAAGATTCTGTCAAATGGTATAAAATCACATTGTCCCAACCGAACTGGACACAAGAAAAATATATTGCTTGTTTGCGTATATTTGAAGCCAGCTCAAAACTTGGAAATAAAGAAGTCGGTATTTATCATTTGGTTGAATCATTTAAATATGATTCAAAACGAGTAGAATGCATATATCATTTGGTGCAACATTATTGTTCAATTGAAATGCCAGAAATTGCTAAGTTATATTATTCTTTAGTGAAAACATGGTATGAAACCAGTTATTTAACTACAATTAATTTTTCCGAATTTTTATTTATTATTCCAGCCATATATAGCTTTTATTTGCCATATTTTATGATTATTGTAAATGCAAAACTAAAAACATTTTCAGATGGATTTGTTCATTACCGCATTATATTCAATAAAAAATATACTGCATGTGGTGATGCATTTATTAACAATTTATTACATAATTTTAATTTATACATTCCTACATTGGTTTCTAGTTCAATAGACAAAATTGGATTCCTAACAGAATTGTTAGAATATATTGAATGTGCCAAATGGAATAATATTGCAATCAAACCAGAATATATTATGGTTGTTGATAATTTAATAAAAGAATTACGACCTACACTAACAAAACTTCCTCTTATTATTCCAGATAACATTAAATCATCCAGAAAAGACGTACAAGTTTTTTTATCCATTACAACTTGCAAACGATTAGATTTATTCAAACAAACAATGAATTCAATATTGAACACATGGACTGATTTGCATAAAGTGAATTATTTCTTTTGTGTAGATGATTTGTCTAACAAAAATGATCGTGAATATATGCAAAACACATATCCATTTATAAAATTTTATTTAAAAGAAGAATCTGAAAAAGGTCATCGATCTAGTATGAATATTATTTGGAAGACATTGAAAAAGATAAAGCCTAAATATTGGATTCATTTGGAAGATGACTGGTTATTTTTTAAACGAGATGAATATGTTAGTAAAGGGATTCGTTTGTTAGAACAACATAAATCAAAGGGTATTCATCAACTTCTGTTTAATCGAAATTATGCAGAAACCTATTCGGTTGGGGATGGATGGGACATTCAAGGTGGACAAACAATTTCTCGTGGAGTACTTGAACATGTACAATCTAACACAATTGCTGGTCCAAATTGTGGATACTGGCCTCATTATAGTTTTAGACCTTCTATTGTTAGTGTAGATACTATTTTGGGTCTAGGTAATTTTGATAGTCCTAACACTTTCTTTGAAAGAGATTACGCTAATAAATATGCGGAACGTGGTTATAAAAGTGCCTTTTTGAACGGCATATCATGCATGCATATTGGCAAACTAACAAGTGATAAAACGGGTACAAATGCATACACTCTAAATAATATAAGTCAGTTTAGTAATGCTACAAAAACAGCAACAACAACAACACCAATTAAAATAATCAATTTGCTTCGCCGACCAGATCGTAAAACAAAGATGAATGAACTATTTCAAAGACATCGAATCAAAAATTACGAATTTGTTCCCGCAGTAGATGGTTCCACATTAGAACTAACATATAAAATATACAAGTTGTTCAAGGGTAATGATTTTGGAAATCGAAAAGGATTTATTGGTTGTGCTTTATCACATTATGTATTGTGGGAAATGTTAGTTAATTCAAATGATTCCCGATATATTATTTTTGAAGATGATATTCAAATTGAACCAGAGTTTGGTGATAAATTAGAACAGATCCAAAAAGAAATAACAAATCAAACAGACATTTTATATCTGGGATTATCGACTTATGATCAAAATGACCCAATTAAACGAGCTACTGTAAGTGGTGCTTTATCTGCTCCACTTACTAGGAATAGTTACATAGGTGGATTTTTTGGGTATATTATTACACGGAAAGGGGCGACAACTATGTTAGATTATATTTCAAAAAACGGTATTCGCCATGGCATTGATTATTTACCAAAGATTATGCCAAATCTTGTTTGTATATCTGCTCAACCTAACATTGTTTTTTCTGAAGTTGTATGCAACGGAAGTACAAACCAAGACAGCAATATCCAATTAGATTTATCCACATTCAATTTTGGTGTTGTCTCTAACTCAATGTCTGATTGGGAATTTATTCAAGGAAAAGATATGATTGGAAATGACATTTTGCATGGGGGCAAATTAACAGTAGAAGAATATATTGAACAAGCTTATTTTATGCCGACATGTGTTGCATTTAATACACTTGGATTCTTCAAACACACAATAAGTGAATTAGTTGGAAGTCCTTATTTTAAACAAACAGATGGAATTTATGTTAGGAAGTCTTCTAATGAAACTTGCATTTCTTCTAGAAAGATTCGAGTTCGAATGATGGGAAATTATTGGCCATCCTCAAAACAATTATGTGATGAGTGGAACAACCTAACAAAAGGAAATTATACTTGGAATAATATTCAATTTACATGGGAAACAAACAACATTGACTACTATGTGATTATTAATATGCCATGCAACAATGACTATTTTAACCCGGCAAGAACAATTGTATTCCACATGGAACCATGGTGCTATGATCCTCGTTGCAATTGGGGAGTGAAAACATGGGGATATTGGGCTGAACCAGATGAAAGCAAATTTTTATCTGTACGAAGCCATAAAAATGCTTGCAATGTAGGGTTCTGGCAACTACGTAGTAGTTATACTGAATTAAAAAATGCAACAATTATTGAAAAGTATGACCATTCTATTATATCAACTATTTGCAGTTCAAAATATTTTGATGACGGTCACATTAAACGCATTAATTTCTTAAAATACATAGAAGAAAGAAATGATCCAGTTGTTAGCTTCCATTACTACAATCATGATAATACATTCAATTTTAAAAACTATATGGGAATTGCAAGACCCAACATTGATAAAGAACGTGGAATCATGAAATACAAATATTATTTTATGTGTGAAAACAACGCAGAACATAACTTCATAACGGAAAAATTATGGGAACCCATTTTGTGCCAGTGTTTGTGTTTCTATTGGGGATGTCCAAATGTAGCAGATCATGTTGATCCTCGTACATTTGTTCAATTGGATATGAATGATTTTGAAAAATCGTTTGAAATAATAAAACAAGCGATTCAAGAAGATTGGTGGCAACAAAGGTTGCCATTTATTATGGAAGAAAGAACTAAAATATTAGAATATCATGCATTCTGCCCAACAGTTGAACGAATTATTAATGCCCATATCAAAAAATGCTAACAAATTATTTTTTTCGATTGTATTTTCTCTTTTTCTTTTCTAAGGGAACTAATTCCGCAATGCTTATGATATCAGATTCTTCTTTATTTTCTGATATGATTGGTTCTACTTGCACTTCAACTTGAACTTCAACTGGTGTTTCAACTTGTGCTTCAACTGGTGTTTCAACTGATGTTTCAACTTGCACTTCAACTGGTGTTTCAACTTGAACTTCAACTGGTGTTTCGACTTGCACTTCAACTGGTGTTTCAACGTGTGTTTCAACGTGTGTTTCAACTTGTGCTTCAACTTGAACTTCTACTGGAACACAATTATCTTCTAATATAATGGCAACTTCTGTATTATCTTTATTATCTTGTTGTTCTCCTTTAGTAGGAGAGGTGACTTTGTTAAGCGGAGTTAAAGGTAGTTCCCCTTTAATAATACGGTCACATTTTATCGTCAAAGAATTAAGCAAATCATTAATATTGCTGTCTTGAAGTAGTTCTTCATGATGTTTTTCTTTGTTATTTGTTAGTCTTAACACGTTTAATACATTTTTAATTTTACGCTTAAAAAATGTTTTCATATCCTTCTTTTCACTTAATAGTTGTTCTCCAATTATTATATTTTCAGTTTCATCTTGTGTATCACTACTAAACGATTCTATCATACCTAAAGTGCCATCATCAAATTGAATATCTTCTTCCAAATAATCATTCATTAATTTCATCTTTTTTGCAAATCGTCTGAAGTGTTTGGTATGTATATTATGAAAAAACTCCAAATAAGACAAATACAATGTTCTTTTTTGTCGCATAACAATAATATCAAAATCATATGTATTTACAAAATTATTTATATTCAACCCAGCTTGTTGTTTCGTTATAAATATTTTTAACTGATTTTCTTTGTCTGTAATATAATCATTCAAGTCGTTTAACAACACTAGGACTGTTTTATGCAACTCTATTATCATCTCAAAATCATATTGTTTAAATGGCTCTAAATCTTTGTATACCGGAAAAACATTGGTTAATTTTAGCAATTCGATATTTTTGTTAGTACCAATCGTTTCTTCCACATAAACCAATATTAATTTATACAATTTGTAATATTCGCAATACATTCGATTGTTTAGTGCAAAGTAATACTTTTTCATATCATTATATTCATAGTCAATCAATTTGCTTTGAAACTGGAAAGAGTCTAATCCAAATATGAAGAGATTATCTTTATTGTTACTAACAAAATCAAGGGTAGTTGCCTTTAATTTTTTCTGTTTTATTTCTAATGCATTGAAACAAAGCATCACTTGAGTCTTCAGTTCTTTTATTGAATTAAAATTTTGTTGTATTTGGTTGGATTTTTCGTCCATTTATATAAAATAACACATTAATGTATGGTTAATAACTCAGACAACTTAAATATTCCCGACCCGCTAAATGTAAAAAATATGGAACTAATTGAATGGACTAATGACCATGAAGACATATTAATCGAATGGGCAGATAAAGCAATGTGCTACCGATGGCTTCACTCACGTGCCCATGCCAAGTATAGTCGTCTGAATTATATGTATACCATACCCGTTATAATTATTTCAACGCTTACGGGAACAGCCAACTTTGCACAAGAACGTGTTCCTATTGCATATCAAGGCTATTTTGTTATGGTGGTTGGATTTTTCAATATTTTAGCTGGTATAATTACAACTATTCAGCAATTTTTGAAAATAACACAATTAAATGAAGCACACCGTGTATCTAGCATTGCATGGGATAAATTTTATAGAAATATTAAAATCGAAATTTCAAGACACCCCGACGAACGTTTGCATGTGAACCAGTTAATTAAAATGAATAAAGAAGAATTTGATCGGTTAGTTGAAACAAGTCCAGATATATCAGATGATATAATTGCGGAATTTGGCATTTTCTTTAAGAACAATTTTGAGTATGACGAAATTATTAAACCCGAAATTTGTGGCAAATTAGTGTCGACAGAAAGGTCACGCAACCAGTGGTCTACTACTGAAAATATGGCAAAAAAGAATAACTTGAAACAACAGCGAGAAAATAAGATGAAAAAATTTGTTAGCACATTTATGGAATCATTTGAACAAATCAATGGACGAGAACCACTTGAAAGTGAAATTATTGATAATTTGAAAGACCAATTAGATGTAGACAAAATAAAACAAATGATTGATAAAATAAAAGGGGAACGTAGTTCTGCTTTGCTTGACCCTTAGACCATGGGATCTCAGAAGATTGATTCAATAAAATACTTAAAGAATTTATGCATTAATTCTTAATGAATAAACAACATTTTTTGCGCCCATTATGGCTATTGTGGGGAGGAATAGGTGGTTATAGGGGTAATCAATATTATAATATTGATGTTGAAAATAAAAATTTTAATCAATATTCTTATGTAACAAATAGTGCATGTATTATAGCTTATTCTGTTATTTATATGTTCCCACCATTCTTTGTATTAGGCATTGCTAATGAAATATATAATTTGGAAAATGTTATTACAAAAAGAAACAATGCAAAAAAATAATCTTTTAAGGGAAACATAGTTCACATTAGACCCCCTTCTTTAAACTACGTTCTTCAAGAAGAATCTTCTTGTTTTAGGAAAACTCTATATGAAAAAGGAAGGCAACAACACTGAAAAAGAAGGGAGTAAGCTTTGCTGAATATATTGGTTCCCTTTAACACTTAAAAAAGGAGGGATCATAAGGGAACCTTGGTTCCCTTAATATTTTCTCACACCATAATAATATGGCATCCACTCGCAATAAAAATACCCCCATCAACTACCAAATGGAAATGAATAAATACCGATCTGCTCATTCCAATGTAATGTATGAAAATTCTTCTCATGGAACTGCATATGACACTCGACTTGCTGGCAATGGACTTAATCCCGGACAAATGCCATGGAATACCATGTCATCTAACAGTGCAGATATTGAATCATTCTTACGAGGAATTAACTCAACCAATCTAGTGAATCCAGCTGCTCCTTTTGTACCAAATTTATACAAGTTGTCTTCTGCCAATTTGTTTGACAAAGGACCAGTAT
>JACCED010198552.1_pt1 | contig 10842 bp, 9 predicted proteins | sample 7455021 | NCBI WGS metagenome assembly JACCED01 (sample SAMN15323456, study PRJNA562643) | freshwater metagenome | isolation source: river surface water | place: USA:Blue River Watershed | collected 2017-08-19 | reverse complement strand
CAATAACGCCGCCACCGCCTGGGCGATTTTCGACAATGACATTACGCCCCAAGCCTTCTGTCAATTGTTGGGCGACCAACCTGGTGACGACATCCGTGGTGCCACCTGCCGCATAGGGCACAATGATCTTTACCGGGCGTTGTGGCCAAGCCTGCGCCTGCGCCAGCCGTGGCGCTATAGCGGGTGCTGCCAGGGCACCAAGGATAATGCGCCGGCCAATCGAGTGGCTTTGCGTCATGATGTTTTCTCCCCCATCGCAATGCCCATGCGAAAACCAGGCATTGCGCCTTCATGTCTTTTTATGCAGTTGCGCTGACCATTACTGTCAGGCGGCGACGTCTTCTGTTGTTGAAAGGCTAGGCGATATTCTCGCAAGCGTTCAAGGCCAGACTTTGCTGGGTAAGACCTTACCTGGAAGAAAACGCCGCGTGCCGCCGCAACTTTTGCGGAAGGCAGGTGGTTTGGTCGCGTTGACAGGGTTTCTGGGGCGACCTAGGCTTTTTTCAGCTAAGCGCCGAAAAGGCAAAAAACCATAATTCAGGAGGAAATAATGTCTTTAAGCCGTCGTCAATTGCTGTCCGGTTCGGCCGCAGGTGCGGCTGCCTTGTCTTCTGGCTTGGCAACCCCCGCACTTGCGCAAAGTGCTTCCATCAAGATCGGTTATCTGCCTGCTTTGACCGGGCCGAGTTCCTCAACCGGTGTCGGCATGACACGCGGTACTGAACTCGCGGTCAGCGTCATCAATGCGGCAGGCGGCATCAATGGCCGCCAGATTGAATTGGTGGTGCGGGACACGCAAAGTGATCCGACCAAGGCAGTGAATGCCGTTGCGGAATTGGCGCAGCGTGCGCGTGCCAGCATCATCTGGGGGCCGTTGAATTCCGGTGAAGCATTGGCTGCCACACCGTTGATTTCGCGGCAAAACATCCCGATGCTGCATCCTTGCTGGGTGGATGAACTGATTGATGTCAGGAAGTATCCCATGGCGTTCCGCAGCGCGCCCACCAATACGCAGGTGGGCAGCGGTGCCAATCACTATGTGGTGGATGTGCTGAAGCTTAAGAAAGTTGCGGTCATTAGCGACACCACGGGCTATGGCACCGCGTCGGTCAATACCTATGTGCCAATGCTGCGCGCCAAGGGCGCTGAGGTGGTCTATTCAGGCCATGTCGATGCGGCTAACCCTGATTTGCGGCCGGAACTTGTGCGCATGCGCAATGCGGGTGCCGAAGCCATCATGCCATGGAGTGTGAATGCGGGCTTCCTGTCGCGCATCCTGAATGCGCGTGGTGCGATGGGTTGGGATGTGCCGGTGGTTGGGCAAACCACACTCGGCTCCGGTCAGACTCGCGCCTTGTTGGAAAAGCCGGAATATTGGAACAAAGTGTATTCCAACAATTTCAAGAATTGCTGCTATTCCAACGGTCAATTGCCGCCGAGCTCCGCTGACTTCCTGGAACGCCTGAAGCGCGCCCGGGTTGATTTCAGCGATACCTTGCTCTGGTGGGTGGCGGCTGGTTGGGATGGCATGCAGCTGATGGCGGATGCGCTACGCACCGCTGGCACGAAGCCGCAGGACATTGTGGCGCATTGGCACAAGGTCAATCGTCGCCCTGGCGTCTACGGCACCATCAGCTGGTCGCCGCAGCAACATAACGGCTTCCTGGATGAGGAAGTGGTCATGTGCGAAGTGAATTCGCTCCGCGACGGGGCTTTCAATCTGGCGCCTGGTTACAGCGCTTAATCGATGCTTGAATCGATTCTGTCATACGGCCTCGCCATCGGGGCCGTATATGCGATGATCGGCATCACCTATAATGTCATGTACTCCTCATCCCGGGTTTTCAGCTTCACCGCTGGCATGCTCGGGCTGCTGGGGGGCGTGCTGGGGGCATTGTTCATCACCAAATGGGGGATGAATGCGGCGCTTGCCTTCGTGCTGGTGCTTTTTTGTGGTGCTGTGCTCGGGGTGATAACGGAAATACTCACCGTGCGCCCCGTGCTGAAAAGTATTGAACAGCATCTTTATGTCTTATCGACGCTGGCTTTCGCGCTGATGGTGCAGCAGGTCACGGCTATTGAATGGGGGACCGAGGCGCAGCCCTTCCCCGTTCTGGTGCCCGTTGAGTCGGGGCTGCTGGATCAGAAATTCTGGTTGCCCATGCTGGCCTGCGCGGCGACGATTTTTGGCCTGGAAATGCTTTATCGCCACACGCTGGTGGGCCGCGCCTTCTTGGCGATTGCCGAAGACAGCTTCGCCGCGCGAGCCTTGGGCTTGCCCGAAACGAAGCTGCGCCTGGCGTGTTACGCCATTGCCGGCATGATTGGTGCCATGGCCGGTTTTACCGGGGCGCAAATGCTGCTCGCTTATTTTGGCAATCAGGCCATTTTGAATTTCTATGGCTTTGTGCCGGTAGCGTTGGGCGGCATGGGGTCCAATCGCGGCGCCATTGTCGGCGGGCTGGCGCTTGGCCTGTTCCAACAGGCTGCCAGCATCATGTTCGGCGGTATTTATGCCGCTGTCGCGGTGTTTGTGGTGTTCATTGTGGTGTTGCTGCTGCGGCCTGAGGGTTTGGCCGGTGCATCGACGGCGAGGCGCGTATGAGCAACACAAGCGCTGCCATGTCGGCAAATCACGCGGCCACACGCCCGCGCCCAAAGAACATGATCGCCTGGATCATCTTGGGTGCGATCGGCTTGTTTCTGCCGCTGCTGGATGATTCCTATATTGGCGTTATCGCGCAGCGAGCCTTCATTTATTGGATCCTGAGTGCCGGTCTCAATTTGCTTGTCGGTTTTGCCGGGCAGATTGCCATTGGCTGGGTGCCCATGCTGACGCTTGGTGCCTACACCACTGCGGTACTCACCGCGGGGACAGTGACCGAACCCTGGGATCCATATCTGGCCTTGATTGCAGGTGGTGTGGTTGGGGCGTTCTTCGGCGTCATTATCGGTCTGCCGGCGCTGCGCCTGCGGACTTTCTATTTCGCCATGACGACGCTTGGCTTTACCACCATCACCACGCAGGTCGCGCTGGCGTGGAAAAGCGTGACGGGTGGCGGTGTTGGTACGCCCGGCCCTGTCTTTCCCTGGCCGTTTGATTCGACCTGGGGCTTTTACTATTTCTGTTTCATCCTGGCGGCGATCGCTACCTGGATCACGGCGAATATCGCGGCCAGTCGCTATGGGCGCGCGCTGATTGCATTGCGCGATGCCGAAGTAGCCGCCGAAGCATCCGGTATCGCCAAGCCGCGTTTGCTCGTGCTGATTTTTGTTCTGGCGGGCGCCCTTGGTGGCGTGGCGGGCGGGCTTTTTGCCTCGCTGCAATCCTACATCACGCCAGACGCCTTTACCTTTGAAATGTCGGTGTTGTTCTTCATCGCCATTCTGATCGGTGGGCGTGGCTCCATTCTGGGGCCGGTGCTGGGGACCATCATTCTTACCGCCTTGCCGGAATTCGCCGCGCCGCTCGTGCAATGGTCCACCTTCCTCTATGCGGCGCTGCTGCTGCTGATTGTTCTGCTGATACCGGGCGGTATTGCGGATCTGCTGGATTTCAGCAGCCGTGCTGCCCTGCCGCAGCATCGTGAAATCATGCCGCGTCCCGAATTGCTGGGCGAAATTCTTGGCCGACGCGATACGACGCAGAAGATGAATCTGCGCGGTATTCAGCTGCATTTTGGCGGTGTGAAGGCCATTGACGGCATTGATGTGGAAATCCGCTCAGGCGAAGTCCATGGCCTTATTGGCCCCAATGGTAGCGGCAAGACCACGACGCTGAATGTGATTTCCGGCTATTACACGCCAACAGCCGGTGAGGTGCATCTGAACGGGTCACTATTGCCGCAGGAATCTACGCCAGCGCGGGCCGCGCATCGCATTGCGCGGACCTTCCAGACACCGCGCATGATCGGTGATGCTTCCGTCCTGGAAAATGTCATGATCGGCGGCACTATTGATGGCAATGCAAGCTTCGTAGAATCCATGCTGTCGCTACCGCGGCATCATCGTGATGAGGAAATGTTGCGCAAGGCCGCCATGAAGGCATTGGCGGCGGTGGGCCTTGATTCCCTCGCCGAAGTACGGGCGGATCGGTTGCAGCATAGCGAATTGCGCTTCATGGAAATCGCACGCGCTTTGATGCTCCGGCCATCATTCCTGTTGCTGGATGAACCAGCAGCGGGGCTGTCGGTCGAAGAAATCCGTCGTCTCGGGGCGCTGATTACCGCCATCAGCCGTGAAGGTGTTGCCGTGCTTCTGGTAGAACACCACGCCGATCTTATCTTTGACATCTGCGATACGGTGACGGTGCTCAATCTCGGTAAAGTCTTGGCCGCTGGTACCCCGGCCGAAATTCGCGCGCATAAGGAGGTTGTCAGTGCTTACCTCGGCGCCTGAAAAAAAATCCCTCCTGACCCTTGAAGGTGTCTCGGCCGGTTATGGTCGGATCAATGTGTTGGACAATATCAATTTGTCCATCGCCAAGGGTGAGATCGTCGCCTTGCTTGGCCCGAATGGGGCAGGCAAAAGCACCTTGCTCAAAGCCGTGTCCGGGCTGATTGCGCGCAAGGGGCGTATTCAGTTCGACGGGAATGATATCTCGGCAGCGGGTCCCGGTGATACGGTCCGCCTTGGCTTGGTCCATGTTGTCGAAGGGCACCGCGTTTTCACCCAGCAAAGCGTCTATGATAATTTGCTGCTCGCGGCCTATGGGTTGCCGCGCGGGGAAATCTCCGCACGGGTGGAAGAAGCGCTCAGTTTCTTTCCGGAAATCGCGGCAAAGCGCGCGGATCGTGCTTCCACCCTTTCGGGCGGGCAACAGCAAATGCTGGCGGTGGCGCAGGGGCTCGTGCGGCGCCCGCGCCTGTTGATGCTGGATGAACCTTCGGCCGGCCTTTCGCCCGTGCTGGTGGACCGTGTTCTGGCGGCAGCAGCGCAATTGCGTGAAGCCGGGACCTCGGTACTGCTGGTAGAACAGCTGATCGAAAAAGCCTTGGCCTTGGCGGATCGGGTTTATGCGCTCGCCAGGGGCACCATCGCACTCGAAGCATCAGCCAAGGAAGAAGGCCTCGCGCAGCGGTTGGAAGAAGCCTATTTCGGCACAGGCGTTCACGCGCCGCTGGCCTAAATAAGGCCCATCTAAGCTTGGTTTGTTTCTGCCCTTGCCAAGAGCAAGGGCAGCATTGCCGGGGCTCTGTCTTCGCCTTAGCTTCATGACCAATGGCCGCCGCAACGGGCGCAACCTGCTGCCATGAAGGATGAGTATGAAGGAAATTCGCCTCCTCTCCACCAGCGCGATACTTGGCTACGGCTTCCCGGAAGCCAGCTTGGCCGCGGGCATGGCGCGGTCCCCGCATATTATCGGGGTGGATGGTGGCAGTGTGGACCCTGGCCCGCATTATTTGGGGGCTGGCGTACCCTTTTGTTCGGTCATGGCCATTCGGCGTGATTTGCGCCTCATGCTACGGGCGGCGATTGGGGCCAATATTCCGCTCATGATCGGTACCGCTGGTGGCGCTGGTGGCGAACCACATCTGGAACTGACCGCGCAATTGGTGCGCGAAATCGCCGCCGAGGAAGGCCTGCATTTCCGCATGGCGTTGATCCATGCGGAACCCCCCAAGGCTGAATTGCAGCGCCGCCTGCAGGCCAAGCGCATTCATCCCTTGAGCAACCAACCCCCGCTTTCAGCCGAAGCGATTGATCGGGCCAGCCGCATCGTCGCCATGATGGGGCCAGAACCTTTCGTGGAGGCCTTGGATCAGGGGGCGCAGGTTATCCTGGCGGGGCGCGCCAGTGATCCGGCGCCTTGGGCGGCCGCGGCCATTCGGGCGCAATTGCCGCCCGCACCGGCCTGGTATGCGGGCAAAATGCTGGAATGCGGCGCGACCCCTTCCATCCCCAAGGGCCATGACTGTCTTTTGGTGACGGTGCGCGAAGATGGGGTGGAATGTGAGCCGATGAACCCGATCAGGCGCTGCACACCGCTTTCCATCGCCAATCATTCGTTGCATGAAAACAGCAGCCCCATTCACCATATTGAACCGGGCGGCATGTTGGATACTTCTGATTGCCGCTTTGATGCCTTGAGTGACCGTGCCGTGCGGATTTCCGGCATGCGTTGGACACCGGCGGCGCAATATACGGTGAAGCTGGAAGGCGTTGAACTTGCCGGTTACCGCTCCATTTCCGTCTGCGGCACCAGGGACCCCTTGCTCATTGCGCGCTTGCCGCAATTCCTGGAAGAGGTACGCGGCATTGTGCGTGAAAAGGCGGCAGCCTTCGGTGCCATGCCGGAAAGCTATAACCTCATCATCCGTACCTATGGGCTGGATGGCGTTATGGGGGCGCGGGAACCCGTGAAGACGGTGGCCGGGCATGAAGTGGGTTTCGTGATTGAGGTGATTGCGGAAACCCAGGAAATCGCCGCGGCGGTGCTTGGGATTGCGCGCACCAATATGCTGCATACGGATTTCCCGGGGCGCCTATGCCGCGAAGGCAATATGGCCTTCCCCTTCTCACCTTCGGATATTCCGGTGGGGCCGGTGTATCGCTTCGGTATTTATCACGTGGTGGTATTGGATGACCCGCGTTAACTTTTCCCCATTGATTATGAAATGGTCTGTGGTGACATATGGCACGAATCCGTGACATTGCCCGTGTTTGCAAAAGCAAGAATGCCGGGCCTTTCGACCTGACCATCGATATCGTTTTCGATGACGCGGCGCTTTATGCCAAGGTCCGACAATCCGGCGTGATTACCGAAGCGCTTTTTGCCAGGCTCTACGGCGTGGCGGCGCAGGATGTGCTGCTGACACCCTATGATGCCGCCAAAGCCATCAAGGCGACCTTCCCGCGCCTGGTGGCCGCCGGCGGTATTGGCGATACGGATGTCTATGGCTGCCAGCAGCATGCGCCATTGCTTGATATTGATATCCCCGTTTGAATGAAGGAATGCCAGTGATGCCCAGCAGCAATCGCCAAATGACGATGGTTGCCTTTTTGCAGGCGCAGAATTGTTCGAATTTGCCGGGTTCCTGGCGGCATCCGGCCTCCATGAGCGATTTTTTGACGCCGGATTATTATCAGCGCATTGCGCGCATCCTTGAAGATGGCAAGTTTCATATGGCGTTCTTCGATGACCGCCTAGCCATGCCTGATATCTACGCCAATGATTTCCGCAATACCGTCGCCAATGGGGTGCGGGCTGTTAAGCTTGATCCGCTGACCATTGTGATGATGATGGCCGCCGCCACCAAACGCATTGGGCTCGGTGCCACCTATTCCACCACCTATTACGAACCCTATCATGTGGCGCGCCTATTCGCGACTGCGGATCTGATGACGCGCGGGCGTGTTGCCTGGAACATCGTCACATCACTCAACAACAGTGAAGCGTTGAATTTCGGCCACCAGGAACATCTGGAACATGATCTGCGCTATGATCGCGCCGATGAATTCATGCAGGTTGTCATGGGGCATTGGGGGTCTTGGGATGATGATGCCCTGATCGTCGATAAGGAAAGCGGTGCTTTTGCGCGGGCGGATTCGGTGCGCAGGCTGGATCATGCGGGGGATTATTTCCGCTCGCGTGGGCCCTTCACGGTGCCGCGTTCACCCCAAGGCCATCCGGTATTGTTGCAGGCTGGGCAAAGCGGGCGTGGCCGCGCTTTTGCCGCGCGTTGGGGTGAGGCGGTTTTTGTCATTTATCCCAATCTGGAAAATGGCAAAAAGCAGTATCGCGAATTCAAGGCCGCCGTGGCGGCGGAAGGGCGTGATCCGGATTCGGTGAAGATCCTGCCGGCCTGCTATGCCATTCCCGCTGAAAGCGCGGATATGGCGGCAGAAAAGCAGGCGGTGATTGAAGCAACCGCCCGCCCGATTGATGGGCTGACCCTGCTTTCGGAAGTGTTGAATTGGGATCTGGGCAGCAAGCCTTATGATGAACCGCTGAATGATGATGAATTGGCCGGGCTGTCATGGCACGGCTTTCGTGATCGCGTAATCATGATGTCGGGCAAGAAAAATCCCTCCGTGGGTGATTTTGTGGAGGTGTCAGGCCGGGGCACCGTGCATGAACATCACGCCTTTGTCGGCACACCCAAGCAGGTCGCGGATCAGATGGAAGAATGGTTCCATGGCGGTGCTTGCGATGGCTTCGTGATGGCAGCCACGCATATTCCCGGCGCCTATGAGGATTTTGTGCGCCTTGTGGTGCCGGAATTGCAACGCCGTGGCGTGTTTCACCGCGATTATCCCGGCAGCACGCTGCGCGACATCATGGGCCTGAAACGCCCCACCGCTGCCGAATGCCGCGCCGCTGGCGCACAAGGCAAGGCGTCCCTGGCCGGTTAGGGCTGGCAGGACGTCAGCGTTGATCTCAAGGGTTCCGCAAGGCAGGGAGCATGGCCAAAGCCTCTGCCGAAAGCGGCCCTTGATTGATCGCTGCCACAGCGTGGTCGAGTTCCGCGATACTCGCCGTGCCCACCAATACCGTACTGATTTCCTGCGGCATGGCGGAAAAGCGCAGCGCCAATTCCACCAGATCCTTGGCATGGCCAGCTTCGATCAAGGGTAGAAGGCGCCGTGCCGCCTGCACATCGGCGGCATAGCTGACGCCAGAGGCAATGGGTTCAACCTTGGGCACACCAAGGGGGCTGCGATCTTCGGAACCACTCAGCGCACCACCGGCAAGGATGCGAATGGCCATAACGCCAATGCCCGCCTTGCCTGCATGATGAATGACGCCACCCAGATCCGGCATGGAAGACCCTGCGGGCAAGGGCGCAACGCCGCTGGGATTGAGGATGTTGTAGGGCATTTGCGCCGTAGCAAAGCCGCCTTCATCCAAAACGCGCCTTAGCATGGGCGCATCGCCAAGCCCGGTAATACCATAGAAACGGATCTTGCCCTGGTCGCGCAGTTTGCGGAGTACCGGCACGGCTTCCTGCAATATCTGATCCGCCGTGAAGCTTGGTGCTTCACCTGTTTGGGTGATGGGTTCATGCAGGTGAAAAATATCCACATAATCGCGGCCAAGCCGGGCCAGGCTGGCATCAATGGATTGCGTGATGGTGCCGGCAATATCCCCCCGTTGCGGCCCACGGATGCGCACCTTGGTGCCCACAACCACCTTCGCGCCAAGTGCTTTCAATGCGCGGCCCAGATTGCTTTCGGATACGCCATCACCATAAGCAGACGCGGTATCGAAATACGTAATGCCCTGGTCAATGGCGCGGCCAATGGCGCGATCCTGTTCGGCCGCGCTGCCCTTCACCATCAAGCCGCCGATGGCGCCACAACCGTAGCCGAGAACGGAAACACTAAGGCCGGTCTTGCCGAGTGGTCTTTGTTCCATCGGTAACTCTCCTATCGTTTAGCGGCGGAGTCTGCGGCAGGGATACCATATTCGCAAGACACGCTTGCCCTTCATGGGCGACAATGCGAGCCTATCCGCCAACGCGCATAGACGCGATATTGGAGGATACGCATATGATTTCACGTCGCTTGCTATTGGGCGCAGCGGCGCCGATGGCTGCCGCTTCCATCATGCGCAGCGCCATGGCTTATCCAGACCGCCCCATGCGCATGATCGTGCCCTTCGCCGCAGGCGGCAATACGGATATCCTGGCGCGCCTGGTTGCAGGCCCCATGGCAGAACGCTTGGGCAGGCCCATCGTCATCGAAAACCGTGCTGGCGCTGGTGGAAGCCTTGGGGCCGAATTGGTCGCGCGTGCGCCAGCCGATGGTTATACGCTGCTGTTTGGCGCGGGTGGTCCCCTTACCGCCAATCCTGTGCTGCAAGCCAATATTCCCTATGATGTGGAACGTGATTTCCGCCCCATTGGTCTGGTGGGTATTTTGCCCATGATCTGCCAGGTCACGGCGCGTTTGCCCGTACGCAGCTTGACGGAATTGATTGCACTGATGCGCCAGCGTGATGGCGCCTTGACTGTTGCAACACCCGGTAGTGGCAGTGCCGCGCATCTTGCCTTGGAATTATTGCTGGCCGGGGCGAATGTGCGCGCAACCCATGTGCCCTATCGCGGCGGCAGCGCCATGGTTGCGGATTTGATCAGCGGCACGGTTGATGCCGGCATGGTGGAATTGCCCTCAGCCCTGCCGCTGCATCAAGATGGCAAGGCCCCCATCATCGCCATCGCAACCCAGGCACGATCCGCGCATCTTCCGGGTGTGCAGACCTTCATTGAAGCGGGCCTGCCCAATTTCACGGCCGGGAGTTATGGCGGCCTTTTGGTGCCAGCGTCCACGCCGGCTGAGATCGTTGGGAAGCTTCATGCCGCGCTTACCGCGACGTTGGATGACGCCGCGATACAATCACGCATCGGCGAAGTCGGCGCCATTTTGGCCGGCGCCGAACAACGCACACCAGATGGCTTTGCGCGGTTTTTGCGTGATGAATTGGCCAATGCACGCCGCGCCGCAAGGCTTGCGGGGCTTTCGCCGTCATGAAGCCATGCACCAATGGCATGCTTGCTGTAGGCGGCAAAGGATGAATATCCTGGATCATAAAAACGCATGGGCAATACGCCCGTGACGTCATTTTTTTGAGGGAGTAAACAATCATGCGCATCACCCGCCGCGCCGCGCTCGGCCTTCTGGCCGCACCGCCCGTACTCGCCCAAAGCCGTGATTGGCCGAACCGCCCGCTCCGCCTGATCGTGCCCAGCGCCGCCGGCGGGTATGAGGTGTATGCGCGTATCCTGGCGCCGCGGCTTGGCGAATTGCTTGGCCAGCCGGTGGTGGTGGAAAACAAGCCTGGTGCCAACGGCATTATCGGCATGCAGGATTTGCAGCGCAGCCGGCCTGACGGCAATACTT
>JACCED011071884.1_pt1 | contig 10845 bp, 13 predicted proteins | sample 7455021 | NCBI WGS metagenome assembly JACCED01 (sample SAMN15323456, study PRJNA562643) | freshwater metagenome | isolation source: river surface water | place: USA:Blue River Watershed | collected 2017-08-19 | reverse complement strand
GATGATTACTCAATCATTAATACAACTGGTCCAGGGCTTAGCTACCACCCTGAAAAGCTTTCAATGGAGCGCACAGAAAACGCTGCATTTGGCCCAGTTGATCGCATTGGCCAGCTAACAATGCGCAACCTTGATATTGCCGATACCCGTGCCAAGTTGGAGCTGTACCGCGCTCAGGGCCAGATCGGTGATGGCGAGTTTAAATTAATCGGCGAAATCGAATAACTCTTTACAGAGTATTTATCAAAGTCAGAGTTAATCGGTTATGCCCACTTTCTGAGGCATAACTCCACTCTTCAGTCAGATCATTAAACATCTTTGTGCCCAATCCAGCACGACCCTTAGCCATAGGGTTGCCATTTGAAACAATACTTATGGTTAAAACATTCTCTTTCAAGACACCCGAAACCTTTATGTCAGATGCCTTTGCGTGGCGAATCGAATTAGCCACTGCTTCTTCAATCAACTGAACTGTACTTCGAAGAGTTGTTTCTCCCAGCAATTCATAGGGAGGCATGGCGACTGAGATATCTGCAATTCCCTTCCAGGCATCAGTTATTTTTTGAATCTTTACTGCAGGAGCTGCCATGCGAGTGAAAGAAATGTTGGTTAAGTCTTGATTCAGCAACCCTGATGCACGCTCTAGAGCTTCCTGTGCAAGATCAGAGTCCCCACTACTAGCAGCCTGCTGTAAGAGCAAACTACTTGCAGTCAGACCCGCTTGAATTTCACCATGTAGATAGTTTGCTAGATCAGAGCTGTGTTGAGCCTCTCCACCTTCAGATAAAGAGGAGTTGTACTTTTCACCCAAAATATGACTTTCTAAACTTGCTAAAACTTCTTTACGTTGTGTGTTAATTACATAGTATCCATTGACCGTCAGCAACAAGGCGACATAACTCACTGAAAGTAGAACCTGATACCAGAATATGGTGGAGGAATCACCAACACTAAACTCACGTGGAATGACTACCAGTTGGAAATAGAAGGGAATTGTGAAAGCCGACGTTAAAAGAATGACATTTGAAACTCTACGACTTGTTAATCGCACTTTATGTAGCAACTCAATCAATCCAAATATTGCTAAATCAAGACACAGCACAAAGATCGATTGAAACAAGGCAATCTTTAATCCAAATGCACCATTGAGTCCGACAAATAAATATGGCACAGAAATAAACATCACGGTGAGGACCCTTAAACGTCCTTCAAGAAGAGCGATACTAAGCAAGGTCAAAATAGGAATCTTGGGTGTGTTCACCTTGTTGTTCCGCCATAGCTCTGCGCTTGTGGGACGAATATCGTTATCAATCAGGTCTTGAATTCTCTTAGCTTCAACCGTGTAATCATTGAGCAGCTTTGGACGATTTAGTAGGTGTTGAATATCTGAGGCTAAGTTTGAGGTAATGAACTGCAATCTGGCTACCGCTTCATCAACACTTGATTTACCAGATGGAAGCAGGTCTCGACGCTCATGCGTTTCCTGTTCCTTTCGCATTGCTCTCGCAAATAACTCTCTAAAGGTTCTTTCATAATTACGTTTGGACTCAATGAAAATAGCCACGCCAACAAACCATTGCGGGAGGGCGACAGTTGAGTTGAAGACCTTGTACCAATAACTGACAGTCTGGGTTAGATCCCACATTTGAACACAATAATTAATTGCCACACCTCTAGTTGCCCCAAGAAGAAATAGGAAAGCTAGATCAAACTTCCAACTTTTCCACTGTTGAGATTGAGTAACACCGACAGCAACGAGGGGGATTAAACATAGATGTGAGATGAGTGCCACGCATCCCCACACCAAGACATCATTCCAACTCTCCAATTTGTGGTCAGCGGCAAAAATCAACACCACAATATCAATGGGAAGTGTGAAGAAATAGATTCTCCAGGTGATCCACGACGTTCGCTTCACTTAGATTCCTTGGCCCTTGTTCTCGAAGTACGCCCTTACAATTTGTACTCGTTGATGTGAATCAGCAGACTTTGGTAACCCAAGATGCTTTGATATTCGAGAGATCGACTTATCAATTGCTTGCTCTGACACCCCTCTTGATTTAGCAATTTCAGATGTACTTGCACCTTCAGCAATTTCCTTCATGATTTCAATTTGCAACGTCGATAAAGCCGATAGTGGACTATTTCGAATCCATGGAAAACTACGTCGCATCAATGGTTTCAACATTGCTGCAGAGATTTGACCTGCAATTGCGGATGTTGAGTTCATCTCTAACTTGTTCAAGTAGATAGCACCTTCTGGCAAGGTGGGTAGATTTGATTCAATAAGGCGTGGGTCTTTGTATGTAGTTAAGAAAACAATTCCTATTTGGGGGTTCTTACTTCGCAATGCAATGGCAACGTCGATCCCAGTGGGTCCGATTCCTAGATCTAGATCCAACACAGCAACTTGAGGAGCATGTTCTACTTGGGCGGCCAAAGCTTCAGCGGCAGTTGCTACCCGAGCCTTGACGTCAAAGCCTTGCAAGATTAGGGCATCTCCCAAAGTGGCCCGCGTAAATGCGTCATCTTCAACCAAGATTAAGCGCGCATTTCTCATTTGATAAGAATGCCAGTTCTTTCTCCTTATCACTACGGAATCGGCAAATTGATAGCCAAAATGGTTGGAATTACCAACCCTCCCTGGTTGTTTCCCCCAACCCACAAATCCGCGATTGATGTATGACCCTTCACCATTGATACCTAGAGGGAAGGAGGAGTTGTGGCCTTAATCAAACATGTATTTTCACGCCGCTATCTGTCTATTGTTGCTTTGATAGTTACATACTCCTTATTTTCTTTTGCAATTTCACAAGCTGCTGATGCACCTGGAACTAAAGGCCCAATAGGGACAACTGGAAAAACTACGCCAGGTGTTACTGGTCCAGTTAAAGGAACAACTCCTTCAAAGTTAAAGTCAGACATTATTGTTATTAATGCACCAGTTAAAAAAGTTTCTGGCGCAAAAGGTTCAACCGGATCAACGGGTGCACAAGGACCTCAAGGACTACAAGGACCGCAAGGTGAAGAGGGCGAGGAAGGAATGGTTGGCCCGCAAGGTCCAGAAGGTTTGCAAGGAATACAAGGCATTCAAGGAATTCAGGGACCCGTTGGTCCACAAGGTCCACAAGGTGTTGCAGGTGTAGCAGGAGCTAAAGGTGAAAAAGGGGATACAGGTCCACAAGGCCCACAAGGTCCTCCAGGTCGTGATGGAGTTTCAACTGGTGGAAGTGGTGGCGGTTCACAAGGTCCACAAGGCGAACGAGGTTTGCAAGGCGAGCGCGGACCACAAGGTGAAAAAGGTGAAAAAGGCGATGCTGGTGCAGGTTGTGTGGGTGTAACTTGCACCGGGTTGCAAGGCCCAAAGGGGGACGCAGGCCCACAAGGGGAAAAAGGCCCACAAGGGGAAAGAGGCCCACAAGGTGATCCTGGAAAAGATGGAGCAGCTAGCGCTAAAGGCGATAAAGGTGACACTGGCGCAACAGGACTGCAAGGCCCCATTGGAGAGACAGGTCCTAAAGGCGACAAAGGTGAAACTGGCGCAAGAGGCGAAAAGGGAGAGAAGGGCGACACTGGTTCCCCAGGTCGCGATGGTGTTGTTTCATTAACAATCAAGAAAACTGAAAGCCCCTCAAGCTTTTCTGACTCACAAGAATGTGACAAGGGCGATGTAATCAAGGGATTGAGATTTGTTGGCGGAGAATTAATTTTTTTGTGTGATTCTGTCGGTAGTAGTTATGGAAATGATGATGACGATGATGATGACAAGGACAGTTCATCAAATGTAGGTGAACGCGGGCCCGCTGGACCGGCTGGCCCCACCGGAGCTAAGGGAGATAAAGGCGACACCGGACTGCAAGGACCCGCAGGACCCGCAGGACCAGCAGGACCAGCAGGGCCAGCAGGGCCAGCAGGACCCACAGGACCTAAAGGCGACAAAGGCGATGATGGTGATGATGGTCGAAACGGCACTAATGGAACAAATGGAGTAACGCCTACAATTTCAGTTGACTCCACAATCAGGAGTGGAAGTGCCGGTGTTTCAGTAACAAAAACCGGCAATGACTACAAGTTCACATTCACTCTTCCAAGCTCTAATTCTGGGTATGAAGAAAAGTATGTCTGCTTTAAAGATGATGGCGAAATTTATGTTCTAAGTAACTCATCTTCAAAATGCTCATCTGGCACAAGATACAAAATGCTTTTGGACACACCGTGATGCGAAAAGACGAGGATATTCAAATGGAAAATGAAGAGACGAAAGCACCAGTTCGTAAAACTCCTAAAGTGCGAAGCTCGGTGGCAAGTGAGGCTGGTACAACAGCGGCACCGAAGAGGTCTCGAAAGAAGATTGAGGAACCCATAATTGTGGCTCAGAAGAAGGAATTGAAGCATTCGACGAAAACCGCTCTACTTATGGTTGCTGCGTTTTTAGCTGGATCAGTTTTAACTTACACATTTACTGCAAACTCAGAGCCAACGGTTGAAGTATCGGCATCAACTTTTGCTGAAGTCACTACTGGAAAAGTTCCGCTAACAGAGAAGGAACTCATCTCTGCCGTAAAGCAGTTAGGAGTAGATGTTTACTGGGCAGGTCCAGTGGAAGGTGCTAAGTACACGATTTCAGCACCTGCCGAAGGTCAGGTTTATGTTCGCTATCTTCCTAACGGTGAAGGTTTAACTGACACAAAGCCTAATTACGTTGTGATTGCCACATATGTAACTCCGGATGCTTTTACTTCGACACAAGCTGCTGGCAATCAAACAAATGGTGTGACTTTCATAAATACTCAAGGAGCAGCTGTTTTCTATAGCAAAGATGCTCCAACAAATGTCTATGTTGCATATCCAAACATTGATATTCAAGTAGAGGTCTTTAGTCCAATAGCCAAGACCGCCTTAGATATTGCCAGCACAAGTGGCGCTCTAAAGTTGGTGGGTTAATCGTGGCAAATATTGAGACAGAGTTACTTCATTCGGATATTTCCGAACAATTGTCGAGTTGGGCTGAAAGAAATGGTGTCTCAGATGATCGGATAGTCCAAGACCTACTTCAGGACTTTGAGGCTGAAGAAAATCTAAACATTTGGGCGACTATGGATCCCTTTGAATATCTGCCTCAACCAGCACCAGTTCAAGGTGCAAAGCTTCTTAGTTGGGCCAAGTTAACATCCACTATAAGAAATGTTATGGTCTTTGTACCTGTAGCTTTAACGTGGGAAGCTGTCAGTAAAGCTACCGAAGCCTTTGCTAAGTTTATTGAGGCAAACAATGCAACCACTGTGAACTTTCTAGAGTTTTGGCAAAATGGCTACGACTTTTTGCCTTCTTTTTGGACGATTAGTCACATTGCAACCCTGGATTTCTTGATTATTCTGGGCGTTATTGCCTTGAGCCTTCTTGCAACATTTCTTAACGGCAAAGGCTCGTCTTTGAATAAAGCCGAGTTACACGAGATAGACAAGGATCGGCTCGGAACTGCGTTAGCGCTAAAAATGTATTTGTATTCAATGCGAGAGATAGATAAGTCCAATATTAAAGAGGGAGTAGCCTCATCAGTATCGGCTCTCCTTACTGCTACTTCATCATTGTCCAAGAGTGCACGGCAACTAAGCGCAGTGGTGGCAGAGCTTCAAAGTGGAGTTCCGATGATTAACAACTTTGGCACCAAGCTTGGCAAAGAGTCTGAAAAGTTAGTTATTGAAGTTGGAAGTCTTACCGCTGCCCTCTCTGGTATCAACTCTTCCATTACAGGTGAATTAAAAGAGGCTGTTGAGTCTGCTACCTACGGCCTTGACCTGGCGAGCACAGAGTTAAACACTTCTACGCACTCACTGCGAGCAAATTCAAAGGCTGCTGAGTCAGAAATTAAAACTTTGCAGTCGCTCATCAAAAAAGCCTCTCGAGGTAAGTAACGGTGAGACTGAAGTACGAAGAACCGGTTGAAGAGGATCTAACTGGCCATGCGGGTTGGATGTATACAGATCTAATGCTTGCTTTAATGGTTATCTTTCTTGCAACAATTTCCTTCGTTCCCCAGTTCACAGGTAACTCTAATTCTGTGACGGATCCAAACAACCCAGATTATTCTTACTCAAAGGTCTTTGATGAAAGCATGAATACCTTGTATGAATCCTTTAGCTTGGGACAGATCGAGCGTGACATTTCCAAATTTAAAATCAGTAAAGGTTTACCCGCTGACTCAGATATTGTCTTTGCCCAATATGTGGGTGGTTATTCCAGTGGTTCTGAGAACCCAGCTACCGCTATTGCGCGAGCATTGGCATTTAGCCAGAAACTAGATTCGGCAAACCCAGAACTACTTGCATCAGCTGCAACGACCTTGAGTTCGAGCAATGTTTTGAAAGCCAACCAGATAATTGTTCGATTTACATTCGCAACTCCATCAAAAATCGGAAACTAATGAAGCTTCGTTTATTACTCGTTTCACTAGTACTAGTAGGATTACTTCCTTTGCATCAAGCACAGGCGGCTGTTAAGGCGGCTACGGTGGCAAGAGTGGGAGATCAATGCCTGAGGGAGGGAAAGGTTGCTCCTGGTCGTGCAATAGATGGTTCAGATTTAGTGTGCATGAAGGCCACCTTGGGAAGTTCAAAGGGTGAACTGCTGTGGTGGTACTCGAAATTAACCCCAATCAAAATGTTTGAAATTATTTCCCCTATTGTTTCTCGAAATTCTGACTCTACGGAGGTCGTAGCAAGTAGAAGTGCGGATCGGCTTGGCAAAGCCTTTGGCAGTGCTTTGAAATCAGAGGAGCTAATTAGAGATTTTTCAAGCAAGAATTTCACGGGCGGTTCAGGAACTCTGGCACTTTCGACATTTCAAACTTATCGAAATCGATTGGCAACCTCTTTCATGGTGAGCTCATCTTTGATAAACGGTTTAATCACCTCAAAATCAACCCTGAAGTTAAGCGACTCAAAGGCGATCGCTCGGCTTATTCAGGAGTATCAAGCAATCGCGGTTCCTAGTAATTCTAAGTACACAACCCTTGAACAATTACTCACCGATCTACGCACAGACCCAAAGTCAGTTACCTTCATAGGCGGTTCATTGGGAAGCGTTGAGCACGTCTTTATGTACAAATTTCTCAATGCGATTCAAGTTGATTACAAATTAGCTAATTACTCACCTCAGAACTCGGGACATGATGTCGTTGTTAAGACTTTAACAGATCGTAAGAACGTGGCTCTTTCGTCCAGCGGTAACTTTGTCGCTCAGGTTGCAACTGGCAAACTTCGAATCCTTGGTATTGCTTCTCCCGAGAAGTTGAAATGGTCGAAGGCTAAAACACTGCAGCAGCAAGGGGTTGGGCTTATCTATTCAAATTGGTTCGGAGTGATGGTCCCGCCACTTTTCACAGAGTCAGATACAAGTAATTTCATTCGACTACTAGATGTACTGCAAAAGTCGAAGGGATGGGCTAAAACTTTAGATGAGAATTATTGGAGCCCGGGCTACTTGGGTCAGAATGAGTTTCTCGCACATATTGAGCAGCAATTGCTCGAGAGCCAGGAGATTCTCTCGCAACTCGGATTTTAAGCATCTTGTTGATAGATTGAGCCTCTGAATTCACTTGAACACAAGGAGAACCATGCCCAAGAAGACCATATTGAAGATATTTGCGGTACTTGCCGTATTAGCAATTGGATTTGCATCATTTACAACACTCGGAGGAGATGACACAGTGTCAGGATCAGCAGCAGGACTTCCAGTAGTTACTGGTAACGCAGGTGAAGCACCAACAATTACACCTCCAACAGGTGCAGCTCCAGCTACATTGCAAACACAAGATCTCATTGTTGGAACTGGTACTGAAGTTCAACCAACTTCTACCTTGACAGTTCATTACACATTGATGACTTGGTCTAACGGTGCATTAATTGAATCTTCATGGAATGGCGGACAGCCAGCAACATTCCCACTATCTGGCGTAATCGCGGGATGGCAGGAAGGTTTGCCAGGAGCCAAGGTTGGCGGACGTCGTCTCTTGGTTATTCCTGCTGACAAGGGATATGGTCCAAATGGCTCAGGCCCAATCGGACCAAATGAGACCTTGATCTTCGTTGTAGACATCATCGCAGTCTCGTAAATTATTTAGGAAAAGCCCCATCAACCAATAGGTTGGTGGGGCTTTTGTTTTTCGAAAATTGCCCTTTGTTCACCGTGTGTTAACCGGGGAATGAGTAGCCTCATCTCATGAAGAAGCTCCTTGCCGAGTACCTAGGTACCACCCTTTTAGTTGCAATTGTTGTTGGCTCCGGAATCATGGCAACGGACTTAACCAAGGATGTTGGCCTACAGCTACTGATTAACACAATTGCGACAGTATTTGGATTAGGTGTCTTAATCCTGATCCTTGCTCCAATCAGCGGTGCGCACTTTAATCCCGTTGTAACATTGGTTGATTTCATCCAAGGTAAGAGCCCTCTACTTCAGTTCATTCAATATGCGGTCACTCAAGTTTTAGGGGCTATTTCAGGAGCCTTGCTAGCAAACGCAATGTTTGATCATGCGATTGTCGAAACGGCGACAAAGCTTCGCTCTGGAAGCAACTTGTACCTGGCTGAGATCATTGCAACAGCAGGTTTAATCCTTGTAATTAACCTTCTTGTCACTCAAAAGAATTTAACTGTTATCCCAGCAGCGGTAGCTGCTTGGATCGGTAGCGCATACTTCTTCACAAGCTCCACATCTTTTGCAAACCCGGCTGTGACAATCGGACGAGCCTTTACCGATTCATTCGCTGGAATCGCGCCAGAGTGCGTTCCTCAATTCATCGCCGCCCAAATTCTTGGAGCCTTAATCGGCCTAGGACTAGTGAAAGTGCTGACACATGACAAGTAAGCCAACTGTTCTCTTTGTCTGCGTTCACAACGCAGGCCGTTCACAAATGGCAGCGGGTTTCATGCGCGAGTTAGGGCAGGGACGTGTTGAAGTGCTTTCTGCAGGAAGCGCCCCTAAGGATTCAATCAATCCAATAGCGGTTGAAGCAATGGCTGAAATTGGAATCGATATCGCTAACAATGTGCCCAAGGTGTTAACAAATGAGGCTGTTGAAGTATCTGATGCAGTTATCACTATGGGCTGTGGGGATGTGTGCCCGTTCTATCCTGGAAAGCGATACGAAGATTGGGTACTTGATGATCCTGCCGGACAAGGGATCGAATCCGTTCGCGTTATTCGCGATGAGATTAAGGGTCGTGTAGAAGCCCTTCTTGCTGAACTACTTGGCTAAAACCGCCGCAGCTATCTTTAGATCCTTTTCAAAGACCATTAACTGCGGACCATCTAAGGTTTGAGTTAAGGTCGCTTTAATATTTGCATCAGTTAACTTCTGTAAACTCATCTGAGCTTCGATGTAGTTGCTAGGAGTTTGCAAGGGCTTGAGCAGTCCGTATTGATCTTTCTTTCCAGCCTTAATTGGCGTAATAATCAATCGTTTGTTAGAAGAAAATCCCCACTTGAGAACAAGAATTAAGAGAGCCAAACCTGCAAATCCACCAAAGGATTGTAGAAAGAGTCCGTTATTGATTCCACCTAGCATGGCGCAATTCTAGTAGAACTTAATTAATTCCTTCATGAAAGCGATCTCTTTTTCTTGCGCTTCAATGATCGCGGCCGCTAACGCAGCAACCTCTTTATTTGTAGATCCAGTTACTTTCTGTGCCATTTTGATCGCCCCTTCATGATGAGCGATCATTCCTTCGAGAAATAGTCGATCAAAGGCTGCACCTTCAGAATCTCGGAGCACTTGAATTTGTTCATCACTTAACATTCCATCCATCATGTGTCCCATATGTGTTGACGGACGAACGCCCTCCCAGCTACCCATCTGTTCAATTTCTGGGGCTTGAGCTGATTTAATATCTCTGGCCAAGGCGAGAATTTCATCGCTTGTTGAGTTGGTTAAAGCAATATCTGCCATAAGGATTGCTTGTTCATGATGAGGAATCATCTCTTCTGCAAATTTAAGATCCTCTGCACTGAAGAGAGAGTTTGCTGTTGGGGTTGTTGCACAGCCCGAGAGCAAAAGAGCAGAGATAATAAGCAGGAGTAATTTCTTCATTTCATGACCTTACTTCGGAATCAACCAATAGTGGCAACGCCACGACTGACTTTGATGGGCACCCGGGCTAATCCAGTTGTTGCTGGGCCTAGGACGAGATCTCCATCGCCTTCAAATTCGGAATTATGTGCGGGGCACATCCATCCAGTCTCGGTCTTAGTTACTGTAATTCCTTGGTGCGGGCATCGTAAGTTAAATGCTGTGTACTTATTTGTACCTACCCGCGCTACTGCCACAGGCACACCTTTAATGGAGCCAATTCGCATCGCACCCCCCACAGCAGAGAGCGCCGGTAAATCTTTTAGCTTTACCGAAAGTTTGCCGCCAGGAAGTTTTTTCACCGCTGTATTTGCTGCAGCAGGAACCTCACTTCCAGCTAATGCGACAACTGCGCAGACACCTGCAAAGAGGGAGCGACGCGAGATTGGTTCCATCTTTTTCCCTTACTTTGTCTTTGAATACAGAGTTACATCAGCAGTTCCGAATGCCAAACCATCTGGCAATGAGCCAACTGGAAGACCCAAGACTGATGCGATTGTCGCAGCTACACCTGGAGCAAGTACCAATGTGGTTCCTGTGTAAGCAGTTGTGCGCTGCTTCGCTTTCTTATCATTAGTGATCTTTGGCTTTGCTGTCGATGCATTTGTGATTGTCAAAATATCAACTTTCGCATCTCCTGCTTGAGGAACTGTGGCTGAAACAACACCCTTAGCAAGATCAATTACTGGATTCTTAAGTGTGAGAAATTGGTTGTT
>JACCED011571423.1_pt1 | contig 10847 bp, 12 predicted proteins | sample 7455021 | NCBI WGS metagenome assembly JACCED01 (sample SAMN15323456, study PRJNA562643) | freshwater metagenome | isolation source: river surface water | place: USA:Blue River Watershed | collected 2017-08-19 | reverse complement strand
CAGCAGTCAAGCAATACATCAACATCAACAGAGACTCCAGTTGCAACAGAGTCAGCTTCACCAACTCCAGAAGCAACAGCAACTGAATCAGCATCACCTGCAGCATCAACAGATACAACTGATGCAGCAACAACTGGCGAGGCGCCTTCACGATTCATTGGTAACTGGAAGGCAGGCTCTTCAAAGTCTGTTCTCGTACTTACATGGCGTGCACCAGCAGGCGATGTAACTGGTTACAAGGTTGAAATTGCACCTAACGGTGGAGCTTGGAAGGAAATCTCACAGGTTCCTGCAACTCAGCTCTCATTTGAACTTACCAAGACAGAAGATGCTTCATACACATCATTCCGAGTTTCAGCTATCTACGCAGATGGCACACTCGGAGTCGCGAAGGCATTCGGCTTCGCAGGTCAGTTTGAATAATCAATAGTTAATAGAAAAGCCCCGGCCAATTCGGTCGGGGCTTTTCTTATGCAATCATGAATTAGAGATATTTCGAAATCTCTGCAACATATACCTGAACGCCGGTTGCAACGAGGTGAACTCCATCAGGTGCGAAATATTCTGGATGCCCTTCGGAGATTGCGGCCCAATCGATAACTCGCACATTGGAATATCGTGCTGAAATACGCGAAATCAGCTCATTATTGCTCTCGCGCCATGGGCGAGGAACTGCTGTATTTACCAAGATTACTTTCTTCTCATACTTCAGCGCATCAAGAACTCCAACGACCTGATCTTCGGTAAGGGCGTTGTTATTTCCAAGGTTGAAGACAACTGGACCATCTGGCGCATTGGCTTTATCGTGCTCAATAACAGAGAGCAATTCAGAAGCCTGGCGACCTACGCGGGCATTTACCAATCCAACGTCATGTTGTTCAGCGAGAACGCTCTTAATGCCAAGGATCACAGAGTCACCAGTGAGCCAAATGCCGTTTGAAGTCGAGGGCGTAACAGTATTCGCTTTCTCAATCTCTTCTACGAGCGCAGCCTGCTTCTCATCTCCAATTGCAACTGCGCGAACGCTAATGATTGAAATTGTCATTACTAAAGCAGTGAATACTGCAGCGATCCGTAGCTTCTGTTTCTTCTTCTCTTCTGCGGTGCGGTACTTAAGACCCTTGAGCCAATAGTTCAGAACTCCACGACGAACCGGGAGCTCTACATATCGCAATGAGATATCAGCGAGAGCGAAGACAATCAGAATTCGAAGTGAATACATCGCCCAAGCAGCACCGGCTAGATCCACCTTTGGGCGTGTTACTTGGAATACAACCCAGTGCCATAGGTAAATGGCATAGGAACGTTCGCCTATCCAGAGCAGAACTTTATTCTGCAATATTGGAGCAAAGCGAGATGCAGGATGAACAATCGAGGTAATAATTGCAGCGCCAAAGATTCCGGCGAGTGGAAATGCAATCTTATAGAGAGTTGGTTTTGTCTCATCAATTAATAAGAATGCCGCGAGGATTCCAATAAAACCGAAGACACCAATTCCGTCGATGAAATCTTGTGCCTTCTTGCTTACTTCCTTCTTAAAATTCTGTGGGATCCAGCTGACTGCAAGGGCGGCACCTAGGAAGAGACCGATGCTATGTGTATCTGTTCCGAAGTAAACATGGCTTACCTTCGATGCGTTTGATGCATCGAGTGAGAATGAGACCAGCATCAATGTAATTCCGGATATTCCTGCAATTGCGAGCGAGACGATGGAGATCTTCTTCTTTCCGAAGAACTTGAGAACTGCCAGGAGAATCAGTGGCCAGATCAGGTAGAACTGCGCCTCTACTGCGAGCGACCAGGTGTGCTGAAGTAGCGGTGGACGGCCTATTTCTTCGAAGTAATCGAGGTGGCGACCGACTAGCCACCAGTTCATCGAGCCAGTGAGGGCAAAGGGAGTATCAATCAAGAAGCGCTTGATTGTGTCTGGCGCCCAGATTCCCACAGCGATTGCTGTAGTTGCCAACATAAATGCAAGTGCAGGAAGCAAGCGTCGAATGCGTGCAAGATAGAAAGCTCGCAGATCTAGACCACCGCTGCGATCAATCGAATCGAGAAGTAAACGAGTAATGACGTAACCAGAGATTACGAAGAAGAGATCTACTCCAAGGAATCCACCGGGAATCCATTTGAAACCTAAGTGATAGAAGAGGACAGCCATCACTGCGATGGCGCGAAGTCCATCAATAGCAGGTATGTATTGGATACCGCGTTTGGTAGCCATGAAAATTACTTGCGCTTAGCGGAAGTTTTCTTAGCGGTGCTTTTCTTAGCTGCGCGCTTTGGTGCATCAATTGCAGGCGCGGCGCGTCGGCTTTCAACCTTGATTGGTTCCTTGCGACGCACTGTTCCATCTTCGTTCAAAGAATCATTGACGACTGCCTGCATATTTGCCAAGCGAGCGAATGCACCGTCAAGACGCTGACGAGATTGGGCGATTGCTTGTTCAGCTGCAACCAGCGCCTGTGATTGAACGCGATAGAGGCGCTCGGATTCCGCAAGAACTTCGGCTAACCAACGGCGGTATTCAATAACTTCATTTGCAGCATCAGCAACGATGCGCTCACCTTCACGGCGGGCAGCAGATGCAACTGCTGCAGCTTCACGACGCTTGGTGTCGATAATAGATTCTGCTTCACGCGCAGCTTCGTTTACGAGATCAGCTGCCTCGGCCTCTGCAGTAGAGATGTATTTACGTCCGCGAGCTTCTGCGCCAGAGAGAATGCTGCGTGCCTTCGTTTCGGCGCCTTCAAGGACATCTTTTGCATTACGAGCAGACTCGTTGATAAGTCGTTCGGCTGAAGCATGAGCCTTTGCTTCACGTGCCTGAGCAGACTTAATCATCATCATCGCAGTTTCAGTTGCGAGGATTTCAAACTCTTCCTTGCTGAGCGCGGTGATATCGCGGCGGGAGCGCAAGTCTGCTAACTGTGATTCGAGTTCGCGAATGCGATCTACTGGATTGCCAGATGCTGGGCGCTCAGCTTCCTCGCGGAAACCGACCCAGTTGAGAAAGTCTTTCTTCTCTGCCATTTGTTAACCCCATCGCTTAGAACCACTAATACAAGGCTCATAGATTAGAGCATCTGGGCAGATGGGGAAATCGCCCGCATCCACTCGCCTCTTATCGTGACCGATAAATAGCGAAACAGATAGCGAGGTACTGGCTCACCCATGCGGCGAGGACGAATATATGGAAGAGCTCATGGAAACCGAAGTACTTAGCGGTGCGGCCAGGCTTCTTGAGCGCATAGAAGATCGCGCCGATGGAGTAGAGCAAACCGCCAATCAAGATTGGCACCAAGACCCAGAGACCACCACGGTCGTAGAGCTGAGGGGTATAGACGATTGCTACCCAGCCAAGGACTAAGTAATTAGCGACATATAACCAACGAGGTGCTCCAATCCAAAGACACGGATCGCAACTCCGGCAAGTGCGCCGGGCCACACAATGGCCAACATCAAATTTCGGTCGTGCGGCTCAAGAAGTGCGACTGCAAATGGCGTGTAGGAACCTGCAATCAATAGATTGATATTTGCATGATCCCAACGACGCCACATCTTCTTCTTTGCCGGTGACCATGGAACGCGGTGATAAATAGCAGAGACGCTAAAGAGCATGATTGCTGTGATCGAATAAAGCGCTACTGCAAACTTGAGAGATTCTTTACTTAAAATAAAGAGAACGAGCGAAGCGATGATTACTGCTGGTGTTGCGCCAAGGTGAAACCATCCACGAAGTTTTGGGGGAGCTACCGGCGCCTCATTCTCTGTCATATGAGAAGACTAGGGGTTAGAGAGGTTTCTTACCGATTTAACTGTCAGCGAGGCGCAGGCAGCGATAAATGTCAGCGTTCCAGTCGCAATTAAAATCGCATTTACGCCAAAGTGAGTAGCAAGCGGACCGGCAATAACTATTCCTAATGGCGCAATTCCAAAAGAACCTAGAGCGTCATATGCATTCACACGTGAATACGACTCTTCTGGCACATGTGATTGCAGGGAAGTTGCCCAAGTAACCATAAAGAATTCGATTGTTAGCCCGCTAAATATTGCCGAAATTACACAGATGAATAAAGGAAAATCTAAGGCAAGCGAGAAGTCCCAAATAACTGAGATCGCAATCAGAATCATCGAGATAAATAGCGGTCTTTTGAACTTTCGCTTAAGAACAATAACGCCACCAATCATCATTCCAGTGGTCATACCGGCAAGATTGAGCGACCAAGCGCGCGGCCCTGATTCAGGATCGTTAAAATTTAGCGGGCCAAGTACCTGCAACATGGATTCAAATGACATGTTGATAATCGCGAATGTAAGAACCATCGTCACTACCCAGGAGCGAGAAATGAACTCTCGCCATCCCACAGTGAGATCGTGAATGATTCCCGGGCTTTCTACCTTTGTCTTTGACGGAAGATCTAAATTCCACACAATCAATCCAGCGATAAAGAATGAAATTGCATCGACGAGCAGACCCCAACCAGGGCTAAAGCTGGCAACAATAATTCCACCGAGCAAAGTTCCGCTGATGTAACCGATATTGCTCATCAAACCGATGATGGCATTGCCTTCCTGCAACTTCTCTTTCGGCAAAATCTCTGGAAGTACGCCAGACATTGCCGGCCACCAGAGCGCATTGAGGACACCAAAGAGTCCACCCATCACTACAAGTAGCCAGACACTTGGAAAACCGAGAATGAGTGAAATTGCGCTGGTCGCGGCCAAGAAACTACCGATGACGTCACTGCCGCCAACAATTCGATTGCGTTGGAAGCGATCTGCAAAGACACCGCCAAATAACATGAATGCAATCATTGGAAAGAATCGTGCAGACATCACGATACTGAGGTCTCCGCCATCAGCGCCGGGGATGCTGAGAACTCCATAAGCCAGTGCAATCGGAGACATTCCATTTCCGACATTGGAGATAAAGCGCGCAGAAGCGAGCATGGAAAAACCCTTATGAGAACGGAGTTCTCTGATCTGTTCGCGCATGAGGCAAGAGTACTTAAGTAGTCAGCAGATGTTTACCTTCTATACATCCTCGCGATCTACTATTTGAGCATGAGAAAAGTCGTAGGTGAGTTTTTTGGAACTTTGATTTTGGCTTTTGCCGTCGTGGGTTCTGGTGCGATGGCAACGAGCCTTACCGCCGATGTTGCGATCCAGCTCTTGATTAACGCCGCAGCCACTGGCGCAATCTTGTGGCTCATCATCAACCTCTTTTCGGAAGTTTCAGGCGCTCACTTCAATCCAATTGTCTCTGTGATTTCTCTTTACCGAAAAGAGCTTTCAGTTAAGGATTCGGCACAATTTATAACTGCTCAAATGAGCGGTGCAATAGTTGGAACACTTTTGGCAAACACCATGTTCAACGTTAGCCTCTTGACGCTTTCTTCAAAGGTTCGCGATGGTTGGAACTTACTACTTAGCGAAACGATAGCTACAGCCGGATTGATATTCCTCATCTTTCATTTGGTCTTTCAGGGCAAGGATAAGAAAATTGCAGGTGCAGTCTCGGCTTGGATATTCGCTGCATACTTCTTTACTTCTTCAACATCATTTGCAAATCCCGCAATTACTATCGGCAGAATATTTACTGATTCGTTTGCTGGAGTTGCCGCACACTCAGCTCTTACCTTCATCCCTTTCCAACTAATAGGCGGGGTGCTTGGTTATTGGTTAGCGCTCTTTCTCAATCCAAAGGTGAAGAAATGAATAAGAAAACAATTATGTTTGTCTGCGTTCACAATGCAGGACGTTCCCAGATGGCAGCTGGCTTCATGCGCACTCTTGGCGGGGATCGAGTTGAAGTCCTCTCTGCTGGATCAGCACCAAAGGATTCAATCAATCCGGTTGCAGTAGAAGCTATGTCAGAACTCGGTATAGATATCGCAAACCAGAAGCCAAAGGTTCTGACACCAGAAGCTGTGCAGCAATCCGATGTTGTCATCACGATGGGATGCGGAGATGCCTGTCCTTATTACCCGGGCAAACGATATGAAGATTGGGTTTTAGACGATCCAGCTGGGCAGGGCATCGATTCGGTGCGGGTGATTCGTGATGAGATCAAAACTCGCGTCGAAGGGCTCCTGGCCGAGATTTTGTAAGAATTCATCTTGGATTGAGCGTAAAAGTCCGAAATGGCTCATTAATAACTGGTCAGACGCGCACATTTCAAGATGCGAATGACTTGCACCAGGTTCACACTTAAGGCATCGAAGGTCAATGATGCCCTGGGCAATCCTCTTGACCTGTCGGTCTTACGGGCCGCCCGGCCCGCACTGATGAAGAGTCAGGAAAGGCTCAGGAGATATGTCAGTAACACTTAATAGCAACCAGTGGAACCTTGTTTACAACATTTTTTCACTCGGTTTGATTTCAATGCTCGCATGCACTGTGTACACACTTGTTTCACAGTCACGCGTTCTTCCAAAGTACCGCAATGCACTAGTTATGTCATCGATGGTTACATTCATCGCTGGTTACCACTACTTCCGCATCTTCAACTCATTCAACGAGGCTTCAGATGGCTTCATGGTTAATGTTTCAGGAGATCACGGTTCATTCAACGAGGCATACCGCTATGTTGACTGGCTTCTCACAGTTCCACTTCTCCTTGTAGAAGTTATTGCCGTGCTTGCACTTGCAAAGGAAGTTTCAAAGTCACTCATTATGCGTTTGGTTCCAGCATCAGCTGCAATGATCGCACTCGGTTACCCAGGTGAAATCGCAACAGATACAACAACTGCTGCTATCTGGGGCGTACTTTCAACAATTCCATTCCTCTACATCTTGTACGTACTCTTTGTTGAGCTTACAAAGTCACTCGAGCGTCAGCCTGATGGTGTTGCAGATACAGTGAAGCGTCTCCGTTTGCTTCTCGTTGCAACATGGGGTGTCTACCCAATCTCATACATCCTCGGTATGACTGGCGATCCAACTGCTAGCTCATTCGTAGGTGTCCAGGTTGGTTACACAATCGCAGATATCTTGGCAAAGTGCGTCTTCGGATTAACTATCCTCAAGATCGCTCGTATGAAGTCACATGCTGAAGGAATGGCTGCTGACCACTAATAAATAAGTAAGCAATTGGGGAGGGCGTCGAGAAATCGGCGCCCTTTCCCATTACTGTTTCATCTATGAATAGCGTGCGTATCAATAACTATCGAATGGCTGCTTATGCAGCTATCGCTACTGGCCTCATCAATCTCCGTTACCAGACTGGCGCTTCAGATAACTTTGCAAAGAGCGCAGCGCTATTTTTACCAGGCGCACTTCTCTTTGCGTTTACTCTCACTGCATTTGGAAAGAAAGCCCTAGAGGGCAGAACCGCTGCGATAGTTGTATCAATCTTCGGTGCAGCACTTCTGGCGTATAGCTTTATTCTTTAAGTTCCAGCGCTTAATTGCGGAGCTGAATATCAGCTTTCTTTGCGGCCTCAACAATAATGCGAATTGCATTTGGACCCATCCCATGCAGTTCTTTTAATGCAGCCAGTGACACTTTGCGCAGGTCACTAATTTTGTAGAGCCCATCATCAATAAGCGCTCTTCGAGCAGGTGCTGCTAAACCAAGCGAACGCCATTCGCCATCGACCTCTGCATAGGAATCAAGGTCAACTTCACCGCGAGTTACTGGACAACGGGCAGCAGCTTTCTCAGCTTTACGTGCGGCAGCAGCTCGCTTTGCCTCGCCCTGCAACTTCTTTAACTTGGCTGGAGATGCCTTTGCCATCATCGAACCCGTTTCTCCTATAGGGCTAGAACAGCTGCAGTCAGCACGAACGCTAACACCGCACTCTTTAAAATAATTTTGATGGCATATGCACGATCAGCTTTGAGGGCCGCTTGATCTTTAATCTTCTTTACATCGCCAGCACGGTCAAAATTAAAGACACCCATCAAGCCGTAGGCAAAGCAGAACCGATTGCGAGCTTGGATAAATCCGACCGATGCGAGCATTGCAGGTGCAAATGCAATTAATTTAGTAGTAGCAGATTGACCTGAAGCAATCAGCAGCGCTGAAAGGAGAAGAAAGAGAACTGCACCAGTGATGGCCACTTGATATCGGCGGTGGATTTCAGAAGGGCCGATATTGCATGAACCTGCGACGTAATCTGTATTTACGGAATCTGTCATAGGAAACAGTCTAATGAGGTAAGTCGATTGTGCGGGAGGCGGGACTTGAACCCGCACGCCGAAGCACCAGTTCCTAAGACTGGCGTGTCTGCCATTTCACCACTCCCGCGTACATGTCGTGGATTTGAAAATGAGATGCAGGGCAAAGAGTAAGGCTTCTAGCCTCTCGAGCCAAAATCGAGCACGTGCTCGGCGAGCACACAGGTAAACTACGCAAATGTCCTCACTCGCAGATCAACTTGCAGCCGCCATTCAGGGGCTCGTTGCTGCTGCCATTGAACGAGGAGATCTCGCTGGAACCGCTCCACAGGAGATAGTTCTCGAGCGCCCGAAGAATCGTGACCATGGTGATTACGCAACATCGATTGCGCTTCAGTTGGCAAAGCCGGCAGGTAAGAATCCACGTGAAGTTGCAACACTTCTACAAGGAGCGATTGCAGAGCTTGCTGGTGTAGCCAAGGTTGATATCGCAGGTCCTGGTTTCATCAACATCACTCTTGATCGCGCAGATCAAGCAGAGTTAGTTCGCACCATTCTTAAGAGCGCGGATAAGTATGGCCATGGCCAATCACTTAATGGTGTCGCCATTAACCTGGAATTTATTAGCGCGAATCCAACAGGTCCGTTGCACTTAGGTCATACGCGTTGGGCTGCTGTTGGCGATGCACTCGGTCGAGTTCTTAAAGCTGCTGGCGCAAAGGTCACACAAGAGTTTTACATCAATGACCGTGGTCGCCAGATGGATCTATTCGGAGCATCTGTGCAAGCGGCAGCTCTTGGCAACCCAATTCCAGAAGATGGTTATCAGGGTGATTACATCAAGGATCTTGCAACCGTTGTCGTTGCTGAAAATCCTGGAATCTCAGCAGTCGAAGATTTCCGCGAAGCTGCCTACAAAGTTCAGCTGACACAACAACAAGGCGTTCTCGATACCTTCCATACCAAATTTGATGTCTGGTTCTCCGAGCGCTCGCTCCACGAATCCGGCGCGGTTGAGCACGGTATGGAGAAGTTACGCGAGCAAGGCCATGTCTTCGAACAAGATGGAGCAGTTTGGCTTCGCACAACAGATTTCGGTGACGATAAAGATCGCGTTCTCATTAAAGAAAATGGTGAACTCACCTACTTTGCATCCGATACTGCTTATTACATCAATAAGCGTGAACGCGGATCAGATATCTGTATTTACATGCTCGGTGCGGATCACCATGGTTATATCCATCGACTTCGCGCAGTAGCCGCCTGTGCCGGCGATAATCCTGATTACAACATTCACGTATTGATTGGCCAGCTTGTAAAGATTATGGAAGGCGGCGAAGAGGTAAAGCTCTCTAAGCGCGCTGGAACGATTATTACTCTGGAAGAGTTGGTAGAGAAAGTCGGCGTTGATGCCGCTCGCTACACCTTGATTCGCTATCCAGTAGATACGCCAATGGTGATGGATATCGATATCTTGCGCAGCAATACAAATGAGAATCCCGTTTATTACGTGCAGTACGCACATGCACGTATCGCTGCAGTTCTGCGCAATGTGGCCGAACTCGGAATCCCAACCGGACTCGATAACTTTGATCCATCTCAATTAACGCATGACCGCGAGAATGAATTGCTTGGAACTCTTGCAGAGTTTCCACGAATTGTGGCAACGGCTGCTGAACTCCGCGAACCACACCGAGTTGCACGCTATCTAGAAGAGCTCGCAGGTGTTTATCACGGCTTCTATGCAGATTGCCGCGTGCTCCCTTTAGGTGACGAGCCAGCATCCCCACTTCATTCTGCGCGCGCAAACCTCTGTGCTGCAACGATGCAAGTTATTGCAAATGGTTTAGCGTTGCTTGGCGTCAGCGCACCGGAGCGTATGTAATGAGCGCTGCATCGAATTCAGTACCTTCAATGTGGTCGAAGAACATCACCTTTGTAAACGGTGAGGTTGTGCTCTCAGGTATTCCCGCATCAAAGCTTGCTAAAGAGTTTGGGACCCCAACGTTCTTCCTTGATGAAGATGCGTTCCGCTCTCGTGCAATCGCATGGCGCGATGGCTTAAAGGCTGAATTCGGTGCGAATGCCGGACACGTCTTTTATGCATCCAAAGCATTTACCTGCACCGCAGTTGCGCATTGGATCTCTGAAATTGGAATTGGAATCGATGTTGCAACTGGTGGCGAACTCGCTGCAGCCCTTGCTGGTGGTGTTGATCCTTCAAAGATTGAGCTTCACGGCAATAACAAGTCTCTTGCCGAGATTGATCGCGCTGTTTCAATTGGCGTACACAGCATCGTTATGGATTCACTTTATGAGATCGAAAGAGTGGCAGATGCTGCTCGTAAGCATGGCAAGCGCCAGGCAGTTCTTATTCGCTTAACACCAGGCATCGAAGCGCATACCCATGAATCAATTTCTACCGCTCATGAAGATGTGAAGTTTGGTTTCTCAATTGCATCAGGTGCTGCATGGGCAGCAGTTGAAAAGATTGCAGAGCTGCCCGAACTTGAGCTTCGTGGAGTTCATTGCCACATTGGTTCGCAGATTTTTGGCACGGAAGCATTTGAAATTGCAGCTGATCGTCTCCTTGGTTTTATGGGCAAGTACCGCGATGAATATGGCGTCGAACTGCCAGAGCTTGATCTCGGAGGGGGATATGGAATCGCCTACCTTCCTCATGAAATCACAGTAGAGCCATCAGATGTTCTACCGGCAATTGGT
>JACCED010945825.1_pt1 | contig 10847 bp, 11 predicted proteins | sample 7455021 | NCBI WGS metagenome assembly JACCED01 (sample SAMN15323456, study PRJNA562643) | freshwater metagenome | isolation source: river surface water | place: USA:Blue River Watershed | collected 2017-08-19 | reverse complement strand
GTAGCAGTTGGTGCGGCTATTCAAGGTTCAGTACTAGCAGGTGATCGCACAGACGTTCTATTGTTAGACGTAACACCATTAAGCCTAGGTATCGAAACTATGGGTGGTGTGTTTACTAAACTTGTACAAAAGAACACAACTATTCCTACCAAGGCTAGTCAAGTGTTTAGTACAGCAGAAGACAATCAACCAGCAGTCGATATCAAAGTAGCACAAGGCGAACGTGAACTATTCCAATACAATAAACTGTTAGGCGAGTTTAAGTTAGATGGTATTGCTCCAGCACGTCGTGGCACTCCACAGATTGAAGTTACATTTGACATCGATGCCAACGGCATTATGAAAATCAGTGCTAAGGATAAAAACACCGGCAAAGAAAATCAAATCACAATTAAGAGTGATAGCGGTCTAAGCAAAGAGCAAATCGAACAAATGGTTCGTGATGCAGAAGTTAATGCTGAATCAGATAAGAAAGCACGTGAACTTATCGATGCTAAAAACACAGCCGAGGCGTTGATCAACAATGTTGAAAACGACATGAAAGAAACAACACTCTCAGACACAGACAAAACAAAGATCGAAGATGCTGTTAAAGCACTTCAATCAGAATTGACAGGTTCTGACAAGGACGCTATTGTACAAAAGACTAGCGAACTAGCAGTGGCCAGTCAAGCGATTGCACAGGCCAAACAGGACAAGCCATTTGAACCTGTTCAGGAAGATGCAATCAATGCCGAGTTTAAGGAAACAAACTAAACTCGTTATGTAGGGTGCCCGGGTGGGGCCCTACTAAAATTCTTGCTTAATTAAAGGAGATATAAAATGACACAATTAACACGTTTTGACACAGCCGCTCTAAACAGAGCATTAATCGGTTTCGACAATCTATTCGATACTTTCGAAACACGCTTTGCACATCAGATTTCGAACAACTATCCTCCATATAATATTGAAAAGTCTGGAGAAAACCAGTATAATATAGTTGTTGCTGTAGCAGGATTCAGTAAAGAAGAAGTTGCAGTAGAAGTGGAAGGTGATCAATTAACTATTCGCGGCGAGAAGGCAATCAATGCTAACGAAGGCGAATACCAAGTTGAATACCTACACAGAGGTCTTGCTTTCCGTGATTTCGAACGTAGATTTACTCTAGCAGAACACATGGAAATCAAGTCAGCAGAAATTAAGGATGGTGTGCTTACAATTCAAATCGAGCGCATTGTTCCTGAAGCACTTCTGCCACGTAAGATTGAAGTGAAAGAAGTTAAGTAAAAAATCGGGGGCTCCGGCCCCCACTAATAAATACCATTAAGAATGGAGGGCCAATATGCCAACTGTAGACACCGAAATTAAAATTGACGAAAAGATTAAAATCGATATCACTGAACCTAAACGTTACAAGGTATTGTTTTTAAATGATAACAAAACTCCAATCGACTTTGTTATTGAATTACTAATGACTGTGTTTAAGCACTCCAGAGAAAATGCTGAACAGATTACATTAACTGTACACAACGAAGGTTCAGCAGTAGTAGGTGTTTATACCTACGAGATCGCCGAGCAGAAAGGTGTTGAAGCAACACACCTTGCACGTCAAGCAGGCTTCCCATTACAAATTAAAGTGGATTCCGAATGAGTCTAAAAGAACTTACACACGAGCAACATCGCAGAGCAGAAACAAGACCTTTTGTTAAAGTCTTATTTTCAGGAAATGTAAATCCCAAACTATATGCAACATATCTAAAAAATCAACATCCAATGTATGAGATTTTAGAAGTGTGTGCTATGCCACATGGATTACTTTCCGGGCTACCAGAGATACGCAGAGCACCTGCAATTTTATCTGACTTCATAGAACTATGGGGACCAGATAATACTGAAGAACCAAAAATGTGTCCAGTAGTGGACGAGTATATCAAATACATTCTTAGCATCAAGGATGATCCTAAAAAGTTAATGGCTCACATTTATGTACGACACATGGGTGACTTGAGTGGCGGTCAAATGATTGCTAAAAGAGTTCCAGGCAGTGGCAAATACTATCAATTTGGAGACGAACCAGAAAAGATCAAAGAAGCAATTCGTGCAAAACTAGATGATAGTCTAGCAGATGAAGCAAGAGTATGTTTTGACTTTGCGGCAAAGTTCTTTGATCAGATGATGGATATAGTTCCAGACTATGAGTAAAGTATGGGACACGCTGATCGAAGTTCAGCATCTTTTAGAAAGCAGTTTTAATGAAACAGGAACAGAAATCTTTGAGCCGGGTATGGATCGCTTTAATCAGCCTGGTTGGGTTAATCGTGTTTGGACCAGTGGGTCTTATCGCCGTGCTCACGTTGATGTTGTGGATGCTAGGGAGACCAAAGGACTCTGGATGATGCATTGTTGCATCTTCCCGCATACACACAATCCAGCACCAATTTACGGATTCGATGTTGTAGCAGGCAAGAACAAGATTACTGGCTGTTTTCATGATTACAGCAAAGCAGGAGATCCAGAACATCCTATGATGGAATGGTTTGCTGATTATGTTAAACGACTTGAATGGCGCAGAGAACGCCAACTACCAGAATGGGCTACTAACATATTCAGCCCTAGCATGGTAGCCGCAGGTAATGTGCAGAGCGAAGAAGAACTAGCGCAGATTATAGAAATGGCTAAAGATACACTGGCGCATTACTTAGAAACTGTAGCAGAAACTAATAATACTACCGAAAATACCACAGAAGCGCAGAACTACTACGCAATCAATCAAAAATGTAACCCACATACTCCACGTGTAATGGCTAGTTTAGGCTTAGATGAAGAGGATGTTAGGGTATTCATACAGGAATGTTTGTTCCCAGAAATTCGCTAAATACAGAATAGACGGATTTTACTATGAGAGCAAAAGAATTCATCACAGAAGCAGCCAATGCCGCACAACAGGCCGCTATCGCTATTGCTAAAAAGAAAAAGCAAAATGTAAAAGAATTTGCGCCGGATAATAGTGGCGGTGACGAAGAAGAAACATTACTCAAGTACGCTCGTATTTGGTACAATGGCGATGACGACATACAACAAAAAGTTGAAAAACTATTAGATCGTATGGGTTGGGAAATTGGCGAAATCGAATCAGAAGAAGGCGGCGCATTTGTTGTGCAGTCTGGCGATGAGCATGGTAAGAGTTATATTGGCTTTACCCCGGAAGACTTAACTGAAACCGCCATGGCGGAAGGTGTCGATATTGGCCGAGAGTGGATGAGCGACACTGAATTGGATCGGTATGTGCCAGATCGCTTACAGCAACAATGGCGTGAATTGTTGGGTTACGATCGCAATGGCAATCCAAGTGCATTGTGGGCAAACTTAACAGGCGGATATGAACCAGATGTTAATGATCGTCAACATCGTGCCCTAATGGTTAAAGTGGCCAACAAATGGTTTGCGGCTAAGAAGATTCCTAATGTTAAATTCTTCAGTGTTAGAGATGCAGACGATGAATTAGAATGGTTAGTTCAAATCGGCCCAGAAGGTATGTCAGAAGATTGGCAGAAGGTTAATAAGAAAGACAAAACCGATGGCATGAGTAGTAAAGCCGTTAAAGCGTATCGTAGAGAAAATCCAGGTAGTAAACTAAAAACAGCAGTCACTACACCTCCTAGCAAATTAAAGAAAGGTTCTAAGGCAAGTAAGCGTAGATCAAGTTTCTGTGCTAGAAGTGACGGCCAAAAGAAAATGCACAATATTGATTGCACTAAAACACCAGACAAAGCAATCTGCAAAGCACGTAAACGTTGGAACTGTGAATGAGAGCAAAAGAATTTATTTTAATTGAATCTGAAGGCGGTATGGCACGCCGTGCAGAAGAAGCCGGCCGTGGCAAACGTGTAGCATTTAAAAATGCAGATGGCAATGTTATTCATATGATTGCATCTCAAGTGTTTCCACAAGATGCAGACAAGCGAGACAATTATCAAGAACTAGTTCCAGAGATCATGGACTATGTGCAGGCTAACAGCGTAGCAGTTTCTAATGCACTAACACTTCCTCCAGTTGGCGGACTAAGCATACCTGAAAAGGCAGGTGCCGCACTAGTAATGATTTTTAAAGATGAAACATCTAAAAAGAACATAGCATGGATAGCTCTTAAGCCTGCTAAGAAGCCAGGTGCTTATCCAATCTTCTTACAGACTAAACAGTTTTCAGACTTAACTGGTTATGTACAACTAAGTGGCAAGGCCGGCGAAGAAGATAAAATTTCTGGAGTACAACAACGTGCTCTAACTAATTTAAAACCAGTAGGCATTATTCCTACTAACACAACTATTGCTGTAGATGATATTCCTACACAAGTACAAGGTACTATCCAAGAACGTGATGACCTAGCAGATGCTATCAAACAACAGGTAGTACAACTATTACAGTCTGTTGCTTCTGGTAGCAGTAATCCTGTACCAGGTGCAGGTGACTATGCTAAGAGTTATGAAATTGACTTAGGCGAAACAGCCGCACCAATTTCTTTAATTAAGAAAAAATTCCTAAGCGGTGCATGGCAACAAGCAGAAGCAGGTATGGGATTAAAATTTGAATCAGCAATAGGAGTTGAATTTCCTAACGATCCTGCTGAAAAGCTCTACGACAGTTATTTGAAATTCTCAGGCGGAAGTGCTTCTGTAGAAGGCGGAAAAGTTGGGGAAACTATCATCCGTGTAAGTTCTAAAGATAAGCAAGGCGGTGCTAAAGCATCTGTGTCTGGAGTAGTGGATGATATTGCCAAGTATCCAGAACGTTACGAAGGATTGTTTGATCCTAAAGTTAATCCAGGCTTCCAAGAATTACTAGACATTGTAAACATAATTAAAGACCCTGACATGAGTTATGTGGCAAAAAGCTCGCAGTGGAAACGAAATGGTTCTATTGCCGGCGCCTTAGAGTTAGGAGTCAAAGTAGGCATCATCGACGGCGGGCAAGCCGAAAGAATTATGGAAATCATTGATGGTGATCAACCACACGTCGATGACGAAACACTAGGCGATTTAAAACAATTATTAGTCTATAAAGGCACAGACGATTCAACGAGACCAGACTACAGAATTGGTTGGCATTTATTAGCCGCAGTAGCAACTGGCACAGCAAATAAAGTAAACAAGGACTACAAGACAGATGCTTTCTTCAAAGCAGTTCTAGAACGTTCCAATATGTTACAAGTCAAAACTTCATTACAACAGAAGCCTACTAAGGATGCTGAAGGTAAACCATCAAACGGAGCATACTTCTCCAATTTTGAAGTTATCTATCCTCCAGTATTCACAGGCACAATTAAATTGGATGCCAGCAGTAACTTCTACGCTACAAGACGACCAGTTGGTAAAATGGGTTTCGCAATCCGTTAAGCCAAATTTAGTTGACAAATCTTTCGAAGTTCATATATAATAACATCATTGCCCTTTTAGCTCATCTGGTAGAGCAACTGATTTGTAATCAGTAGGTGGTCTGTTCGAGTCGGACAAGGGGCACCAATTTTTAACTTTAGGAGAAACTTATGTTTGGTGCAAGTTACACAGGTACTGGAATTTACCGTTCAGCCGCACAGATCAATGAAGCAATGGGTCGTGTCTATGGACACATGAGCCTAGCAGTTCTTGTATCTATGATTGTTAGTTACTTCGTTGGCACAAGTCCAGAATTGTTACAATTCTTCTTTACAGGTGTAATGAAGTGGATTGTAATTTTTGCACCACTAGTTGCTATCTTTGGTGTTAGCATGGTACTATCTAATAACCCTAGTAAACAAGTAGCCCAACTATGCTTACATGGTTTTGCGGCATTAATGGGTTTGAGCTTTGCTACAATTTTTGCTATCTTTACCATGGGCAGTATTGTTAGTGCGTTTATGGGTGCGGCGATTTTGTTTGGTACAATGAGCTTCTATGGATACTTTACAAAGCGTAGCCTAGAAAGTCTTGGACAGTTTATGTTCATTGGATTGATTGCTATTGTTATTGCCAGCATTGTAAATATCTTTATTGGTAGTAGTGTAATGGCTATGGTTATCAGTGCATTGGCAATTATTATCTTTTTAGGATTAACTGCTTACGATACACAGCAAATACGAGAAATGGTTTCAGTTGACTCTGATCCTGCAACTGAAGTAACAGGTGCATTAACACTATATATGGATTTTATTAATCTGTTCATTAATTTACTACAATTATTTGGTGATAGAAAATAATTAACTAGTATGTTAATTAGTAAAAGGGCTCTTCGGAGCCCTTTTTTATTATGTGGTAATAGAATCTTTCTTGCTCTAGATTAAATAATAGTGAGATAGCCGGGAGCGAACCGAATGAAAAAACTATTATCACTTATAGTATTATTGCCTATGTTTGTATCGGCAGCACCCTTAGGTGACTACACCTTTAAGAGTCCTGCCTTTAACGGTATAGGTTACAGCAGTCATGTATTAACGATTGAGAACCAAGAGCGCACACGTCAGAAAGAACGTGCAGATAAACTACAGGCTGAAATTGACAAAGCAGCCGCAGATAAGAAAAACACCAACCTTGCTAAGTTTGTTAGTAACTTAGAATCACGTATCTATGCACAGATTAGTCAGAACGTAGCAACTGCTATGTTTGCCAATAACAACTGTACAGCAAGTAGCAACACAAACTGTTCTGGAAATATTGACTTCCAGGGCAATTATATCAGTTGGGGCAGAGTTAGTAGTGCTAACGATGCTAACTGTTCAACAGCCTACGGATACTGCATTATGTTAAAGATTGCAGATCCTACAGCAACTAACCCAAGTACAGCATCATGCACAGACACTGGAATGAGTTGTGTGTATGTTCCATTAAGTTCATTCCAAATGCCGGGGAACTAAGCCATGAAAAAGACAATACTATCCCTAGCAGTTTTATCCGTGCTTTCAGGTTGTGCTGTTATGCAGACAACTGGAGTACTAGATAAGAGTCCTGAAGTTACAGGGCAAATGACTAATGTTAAGAAAGAATTTGATACAATACCTAGTCCAATCGCTGGAAGACCACTAAGCGTGGCCGTTTATAGTTTTACTGATAAAACAGGACAACGTAGACCACAGGCAAACATTGCCAGTTTATCAACAGCAGTGACGCAGGGTGCAGAAACATTCTTAATACAGGCATTACAAAATGTAGGACGCGGTCAATGGTTCGACGTTGTAGAACGTGTGGGCATTGACAACCTAACTAAAGAACGTTTAATTATTAGGCAAATGCGCGAAGCATATGAAGGTAAAGATGCTAAACCATTGCTACCGATGCAATTCGCTGGAATTATTGTAGAAGGCGGAATAGTAGGCTACGATCAAAGCACTACCAGCGGTGGTGTAGGTCAACGTATATTTGGCATAGGCAAAAATACACAGTGGAGCACTGATACAGTAACAGTAAGTTTGCGAGCAGTTAGCGTAAACACTGGCAAGGTATTAGCCACGGTGACAGTACAAAAGACTATCTTAAGTTCAGCAGACAGCGTATCTGCATTAAAATTCTTTGACGCAGGCACTAAGGCATTTGAAGCAGAAGCAGGTTTAACTATCAATGAACCTGGCACTTACGCTACAAAGGCAACTATTGAAATGGCAGTCGTAGAGTTAATTAAGGAAGGACAACGTAAAGGTGTATGGGATTTTAAACCAGAATCCGCACCAGCGGCCAAGGCACCTGCTCCAGCACCAGCGGCCCAGCCGGTAATTAGCTCTGAGATTAAAGAAGAAGTTAAAGTAGAGGAGAAGAAAGATGTCGTGGTTCAATCACAAACCAAATCCGAAACCGAAACCAAGGCCGTACCCAGTACCGCCGCAAAAGAACTAGAGAAGTTACCTGCAGAAGCAATTCTAAAGGATGCTCAGTTTATATACAAGGAGCCAAACGAAAAGAGTCAAAGGACTTGGCAATTTAAGCCAAATACACGAGTATTCATAACCGGGAGCGAAGGAGATTGGGTACAAGTGCAGGACGTAGAGAAGCGTAAAGGGTTTGTTAAAAAAGAAGTAGTTAACAAACAAAAATAAGAAAGAGAGGTAGCACTTTAAATTTTTTAATGGTCTTAGACCAAGGAGCGAGTTAGGGAAGATAACCTAATTCTGTAAAACGATGCATAAGAGAATCACAGGCGCTGGTGGGTTGTCGAGAAAATTACTCACAATTCTGGTGTTGTCTGCAATGACAACATTGGGTTATGCGGCTGACAATAGCATTTACATTGATCAGTCCGGCGATAATAGTACTATTACTATGACTCAAGACGGAGCAGGAAACAAAGTAAAAGGTATATTATTAAATGGCACAGCAGGTGGAACAACTGATCCTGCTAAACTAACTGGTGCCGCACAAACTATCAACATTGAGCAAACAGGAGCAACTAACGTATTAGCGTTAGGTGTTAACTCAACACAAGGTGGTACTGTACAAGGTTATGCTAATATTGGTGTGAATTTAAATTACCAAGTAAGTGGTGGTGGAAACACAGGTTACATTAATATTAACAATAATGGTACAGGCACAGCCAGTGGTAACGTTGTTAGTTTTGTTCAAAGTGGTGGCGGCGCAACTACAACACTTAACATGACTGGTACAAGTAACCAGTTAACTGTTGGAACTAGTGGTGGTGCTAACAACACATTTACAGGTACAATCAACGCAGATGAAACTGTAGCAACTGTTAGTCAAACAGGCGGTGGCGGTAATGATACTACACTTAATATGACTGGCAATAAAGGTCAAGTTAGTATCACAACCGTTGGTGCAACTAACACTACATCTGTGACACAGAGTGCATATGGTGTAACTGGTGCTCAGGCAATTATCAACATCACAGGTTCTGGTAATACTACAGACGTAACACAAACTGGTGCGTACGATCACTATGCTAGTATTACTGTAACAGGCGGCGGCAATGGCATTACACTTGCACAAACAGGTGGATCTGCTACTGGACACAGCACAACGTTATCTGTAACAGGTAGTACTAATACTATTGGTATTACACAACAAGGATCAGTTAGCAATCTAACTAATCTTGCTATATCAGGAAGTGGCAACACTTACACTATTTTACAGAAAAACTAAGAGGGTTCCATGAAATTATGGATGGTAGTATTATGCGTTCCGTTGCTGAGTACATCGTTGGCTTACGCCGCGATAGGCAAAGTAACGGAACAAGTCAATACACCCCCAACTATCCAGAGACAGAATTCGACACTAACGGCGTCGAAAGGGACTGGAGTGGAAATGAACGATGCGATCAAGACCCAGCAGGGCAAAGTGGGGATAACGTTTGAGGACGATACTAAAGTCCAAGTTAATGAAAACTCTAAACTTGTAATTGACGATTTCGTTTATGATCCAAAAAGTAAGGCGGGTAAACTAGGTGCTAAGATTGCTCTTGGCACAGTTCGTTATGCGTCTGGACAAATTGCTAAGAATTCGCCTCAGAATGTGGCCCTTTCTACTCCTAGTGCTACTGTTGCTGTACGCGGTACTGACTTTACTGCCACTGTAGACGAGCTAGGCGAAAGTACAATTATTCTATTACCAAGTTGTCCCAACGACAGACCAACACGCTCGGTTAGAGATATAGAAACTAACTGTAAGACAGGCAGTATCGAAGTTAGCAATGATGTAGGTACTGTAATACTAAATCAACCTTTCCAAGTAACTAAAGTACAAAGTAGGACACAGCCTCCTACACCTCCTAAAGTATTAAATCTAAGTGAAATGGCTATCGGCAATATGTTAATCGTCAGTCCTCCACGCGAAGTCAAACAAGCACAACAAGAACAACAGAGAACATTTAATGCTTTAGACTTTGACTTCTTAAAAGAGAAAGGTTTGGAGAACTATTTAGATATGCAGGCTAATATGATTTATGAAGATAAGTTGGCTAAAAACTTTTTGTCTAACGACTTCCTTGCCAATTTGTTTGAGATAGTTGGAAACATACTAGATCAAAAGTTCTTAGATCCAGTTGATCCTGTACTACCAGACTACAAAAAGTCTAGTGGTATTATAGCCTATAAAGACGATATGAGTGTTGAACTTTGCCGTGATAATGGTGCTGACATACAATGTGTTAAAACACCGCTTACACAAAATTCAACTATCTATCAAACACAGAGCAATTTAGAATTTAAGAATAGAATTAATCAGGGAGGTAATACAATTATTACCTTGATACAAAAATGATAAAACGTTTACTACAGTTTCTGTTGTTTTTAACTGTGTGCATAAGCGCACATAGTCAGGCTGTGGAATACAATGCTATTGCTACTGCTTATGTTACAACTACAATTAGTCAGAACGTTGTGTTTAACAGCACAATGCAACAAGGCGGCACATTCACTATGAGTGTATTAGCACACAACGGTGGTGGCCGTGCGGGACAAAGTGATACAGCCAACGTAAAAATAGAGTTTTATAATAGTAGCGGCGGATTAATAACCAGTGCAAACTCAACATACAACGCTAACTTACCTAACCCAAATGCGGTGTGTGGTAATCCTTGTATTGATACTACAGTACCTTGGTCAACATTAACTATCAGTAAAACTCTAACTGCGGCAGAAGCATCACAAGTTGCCTATGCTAGAGTAAGTATGTATGGTATTGACGGAAGTTATTGGGCAGGCGATTACGGTCCATGGTATCGTGCTCCTACACTACAACTTAACGGCGGCGGTAACTTATTATATAACCCAGAATTTGGTCCTTATAACAATATAACAGCACAGGGATGGACAAGTAATCCAGGATTTGGTGCTTGTCAAGGTGCTTGGGGTGGAAGTAATGCTTGTATTGTTAACAGTGATGGTGTACCAG
>JACCED010780848.1_pt1 | contig 10848 bp, 8 predicted proteins | sample 7455021 | NCBI WGS metagenome assembly JACCED01 (sample SAMN15323456, study PRJNA562643) | freshwater metagenome | isolation source: river surface water | place: USA:Blue River Watershed | collected 2017-08-19 | reverse complement strand
CTCGTCCTTGGAGGCGAGGGCTTCGGCGACCCCGCTGCGCAGCTGCGCCAGCGTCATGAGGGTGGTGAATTCGCGGCTACGACGAGCCGGAGTCCGGGCGGTGGTGTTTTCGATGTGGTACATAAAGCGAGAGTGTGGGTGAGTGCGGGGTGGTTCAGGCGAGTGCGCGGACCTTGCGGCGAATCCAGATTTCGCCGACCTGTTCGCCGACACGGCGAAGCACTTCGTCTAGGGTCATTTCGCAGATGGCCAGGGCGAGTTCGACTTCGCCGGTGACGTTGCGATAGGCCTTGCGGCCATCTCCGATGGATTTGACGGATTCCCCGTTGTCCTTGCTGAGGCTCGCCCAGATCAGGTCGGCCTGGTCGAGCAGCCATTTACGCACAGGCTTGTCCAATTGCAGGATGCGAAGCTTTTGGAGCGTCTTTTCTTCGATTTGTCGGGCTCTTTCACGGGTCATGGTCCAAGCCGTGCCGACCTCTTGCAGGGTCTTTCGATGCTCAGTGTAACGTTCCTCTAGGATGCCTCTCTCCTTGATGGTCAGGTTGGCCCGCTTCATGACGTCGGTCGGGCTGGCCGATTCGAGTTCCGGAATCTGTTCTTCCGACAGAGCCGCCCATGCGAGGATGCGGAGGATGACCTGGATCTTGACGCGACCGAACCGATCCATGCCCAGCAACTTGTGCGCGTTGGGGAACCGATAGTCTCCGATGGTCTTCATTCCGAATTTCTCCGGCCATTTGAGGCCGAGGAAGTTGGCAGCTCTGAGCATGAGGATGCCCGTGCGCTGGCGGTCTTCGATGGCTTTCCACCAGGCATGGTGGCTGCTGATGTAGAGCGACTCGATCTGGACGTAGTTCATGTCCTTGATGGTATCGTAGGATTCGCCGTCCTCCTCGAAATTGGCGATGTACGCCTTGCGCGGGTCGTGCTGCTTCAGCAGCTCCCGGAGGATGAAGACGCCGAGGGCATGCGTCAGTTTGTTCTCGGAGGTCTCACCCCAGCCCATCAACTTCATCCGGTCATTTCGGAGCACGAACGCCTGGAGCCCTTCGTCCGCGTATTTTTCGTAGACGTTGAGGATTCGTTGATTGGAGATGATCATGCTCATGTGGGTCTTTTTGAGCGTTTCGCCGATGGCGACGGTGCGCGCCCATTGCTTGATGATCGGGTCCATGAGGTGAGGAGGAAAGGGGGAGGGCCCGGCGCGGGTGCGCCGGGCCCTGTGGGGTTAGGCTTCGATACCGTTGTCGACGAGGAGGCTGATGATGTGTTCGGCCAGGTTATGGTAGCCACCGTAGCCGCCACCGAACTGTCCGGCTTCGCCGTTCTCGCGTTCCCAGAAGTCCGCGGTCGCGGCGTCGCCGGCTTCGGCGATGACTTTGCGGTATTCCTCGACGCTCGGTTCGTTGACACCCTTGACGTGCTTCAGGTGGGAGTACACGTGGCTGAAGACCGTGTGCAGGGACACGAAACCGTTGTTCTTCGTGATGAGGTACTTCTTGGGCTCAGCGAAGCACTCGGGGACGACCTTTTCCCAGGCGGCCCAGAACTTGATCAGCTCCTTGGCGGCCGTCTCGGAGGACATGCGCTTGGTAGCGGATTCCTTGAGTACGGTTGCCTTGATGGCGTTAGCGAAGCTTAGCTGCGTGTTGAGGTAGCTGGCTTCCTTCGAGTCGCCCGGACCGCTGAGCTGGCCTTTCCAGGGCGAGCCGGTGAGGCTATTGATCATCTTGGTGATGTTCGTGGCCTTGATGGCGTCGTCTTCCTTGTCGGGGATCTCGTAGTCTCCGGAGCGGTTGAGCTTGATCATGAGGTCGCGGGCCAGGTCGGTGCGCACCTTCTTCATCGTATTGTTGATGAGGAGGAACTGCTTAACTTCGGTGCTGAGCTTGGTGTTCTCGAAGATCACGATCGGGAGTTCGTACTTGAGCAGCTGGTTCAGGCCGAAGTCTTCGATGGCGATCTTGAAGCCGTTGGTGCGGTGCTGGCCGTCCACGACGAAGAGCTTGTCGCTGTCGGAGAAGACCGCTTCGATGCCGTAATCGGTCGGGGTGCCGGTGATCTGCTTGCGGTAGCTGAGCAGGATGCCGGTCGGCACCGTGATCGGGCGGCCTTCGGCGATCTCGTCCCTGAGGAACGCCGCGAACTTACGGGAGCGCTTCTCGTCCAGCTCGCGCTGGTAGCCCTCCTTGTTCTGCGGGCTGAAGACGTCGACCTTGAAGCTCGAGATGAGCTGGTCGACGGCGATCTTGCCGGCGTAGATGGCGCCTTCGGCTCCCTGGTTGATCTTGATGAGTTTGAGTAGCATTGGTTGGTTTGGTTTGTTTGGTTTGTTTTGGTGATGTCGTTGTGACGGGGCCCATTATGCATACCCCTTATTTTCCGGCAAGGGGGTTGACTTTTTTATCAATAACTTATCGATATAAATATCAATATTAACAGATACAAAATGCATTTTATAATATTCCAAAAATCCGTTTTTTCGGAGGTGCTTGAAAGTTCAGAGTTGACAAATTATGATTTATTGGCGTCCGTGGATGTCCGAAATCGAGGAGAATCGTCGTTTTTCTCTTGATCAGGAGGCAAGTCGCCCTCACATGTCATCCATGGCTCAAATAAAGGTTGCTGAACTTTTCGCCGGTGTCGGCGGTTTTCGCGAAGCGATTGTCTCGCTGAATCAGCAGGCTGGCGCTGACCTGTTCCGCGTGGTCTGGTCCAATCAGTGGGAGCCGTCGGAGTCTTCCAAGAATGGCGAGGACCAGTTCGCGAACCGTGTCTACATCGCGAAGTTCGGCCACGATGGTCACTACGCCGACGACATTCACAAGGTCTCCGATATCCAGGGGCCGATTCCTAAGAGCGTTGTGCCGGACATCGACCTGCTGGTCGGAGGATTTCCGTGCCAGGACTATTCCGTAGCCAAACCTAAGAACGTCTCGAAGGGCCTGCGCGGTCCCAAGGGCGTACTCTGGTGGAGCATCGAACGCCTGCTCGAGGAGCGCGCGCCGGATTACGTGCTGCTCGAGAACGTCGATCGCCTGATCAACTCGCCGGCCAACAACCGTGGACGCGACTTCGCGGTCATCTTGAAGGGCTTCCAGCAGCTGGGTTACGCCGTCGAGTGGCGCGTCGTGAACGCCGCCGATTACGGATTCCCGCAGAAGCGTCGTCGAATCTTCATCTTGGCTTACAAGCTCAAGACCGCCCAAGGGAAGGCCTTGAAGTCAGGTGAGTCCAATGTCGCTGAGTTTATCGCCACGAGTGGCGTGCTGGCTAACGCGCTACCTTGCAGCTCGATCGAGCTGATACGCGAGCCGAGCTTCGACCTCAACCAATACTCTTCTGATGATGTTGTCGCGGCTCAATATCGGCGTAAGGCCCCCCCGTTCCTTTCGGCAGGCTGCATGTACGATGGCCGAGTTTACTCCATCAAGGTCAATCCCGTCATGGATCCCGATGCCGATTGCCTGCGGGATGTTTTGGTCAATCAAGGTGAATCCTATTATCTGAGCAATATCTCCAAATTCTTGATTCCGAAGTCCGACAACAGGCTGTGGGCCTATGCGAAGGGCCGAAAGAACGAGCCTCGCCGCAGGCAGGCGGATTTGGTGAAGTTCCTCAAGGGCAAGCTTAAGGTCCTTGGGAAGTTTCCTGAATCCGAGATTAAGCCGCATGCCAAGTCGTTGCCCGGAAAGCTGGAATTAGACTACAGGTTCGACTTCCAGTTCGAAGGTCGTTCGGAGACGCTTCAGCTGGCAAGAGAGGAGCTCAATTACAAGATTTCCTGCCTTGTCGGGAATGAGGCGAATCCGCTCCGGGCCAATCATGTTGAGCGAAGCGAGGTGCAAATCGTCTTGAGCGTGGATGTGAAATCCAAGGAGCTTGAAGGTTACGCCCTCGGCATCTTGGCCGACCGTGCGATTTCCATCTTCGCTGTTAAGGATAAGCCAAGGCAGGCAAGGCTGCGCGGGCTTCTCATGAAGCACGCCAGAAAAGCGATTGAATATCTTCTCGAGAAGAATCCCTCAGCAGTGCTTTCGATTGGTGATGCCGAGCTTCGGGTTACCAGGGATGAGGTATCGGGAGCCACTTTCGCTTATGGGTATAAGGAGGGAGGAATGGCTTTCCCTGACGATCTTAAGTCCGCGGGGCGCACGATCATCACCTCGGAAGGTGGGGCCTCGATCTCTCGTTTCAAGCATGTCATCTGCGACGACTGTGCCAAGGCAGGCAAGAAGCTGCCACATGATTGCGGGAGCCAAGGGCAGCTCCGTCGCCTTTTCCCGCGCGAACTAGAGGCGATGAACGGCTTCCCCTCGTCGCATTCTTCGGCCTGCGAGCAGCTGAAAATCTCGGACGGGCGCCGGGCCTTCTTCATGGGGAACGCCCTCGTGGTCGGAGTTGTCGAGCGTATCCTGAAGGCCTTGGTTTCATAACCCACTTATTACGCTGGTAGGGGAGGCCAAGGTTTTCATAGGAACCATATGTGCCTGGCGCATTCCTATTCGATCCGCTGCCGTACGATCCCTCCGACCGGGAGTCCTGCCTTCGCCACGCGCGCAGACTTCGTGAGTCTGGTACGCTGAGGAACGCGATCCGGGACTGGGTCCCCCTCGAGCATCAGCCGAAGGTCTTCGAGAAGGTAGGGTCGATACTGAGTTCCGGTGGTAAAGGGGTGCTGGGTAATGCGATCGAGGCCGGCCATTTCTATTATCTTCCGAACTCCTCCTCTGACCCTGACCTGGGATGGGCCGAACTGAAGTGCACGGGATTATTGCGGGATGGTGACCTGGGATACAGAGCGAAAGAACGTCTGGTCATCTGCATGATCAACTACGGAGGCGACCCGGATTCAGAGATTCCCTGCGTCGTAGAAGAGACGGCAGAAACTAGCCACGCTTTCAAGAAGCTGCTGAGCATGCTTCTAGTCTTCTATGTCTACTCCAAGGTAGAGGCTCCGGATCAGATGCTGGATCTGCCTATCCGATTGGTCGATGCCTGGGGGCCGTCCCCGGAAGAAATGATTCTGTTCAAGCGCGATTGGAATGTCATCCAAGGCTACGTCAAAGAGGGAAGGGCGCATGAACTGAGCGAAGGCCTGACGCCTCTGCTGGGCGCCTGTACGAAGAGTTCTGATGCGAAGAAGACGGTTAAGCAGAGGGTGGGTGAAATTGACGCTAAGCCCAGGGCTTTCGCTTTAAAGCAGGCTTTTGTGACTGAAATCTTCCGAAGCCTTGATTCGCGTACGATTCCCGAAGAGGTGGAGAACTCCCACGCAGATTTAATAAATAAACCTATGAACAAAAACCATAGCCTGGAGAGAAGGATATCTCGTGATATGAACGAATACTCTGGACGCACCGTTGAGGATATCTGTGAAGAGCTTCCGCTGACCGGTGAATTCGGAGGGAAGAGTGGGAATTCCCGTAGGATGAACAAATTCGCAAACAAAATCGCGACGGGGTTCCAGTTCCACAAAATCACACAGATGCCTGAATTCCTGAAGAGCGGATTGACCGTGAAGGTGGTGCGTATCAAGGAAAACGGACAGGCTGCCGAAGCCGTCTCATTTCCTGCGTTTCAGTACGATGAAGTCGCTGCCGAGGATTCTTGGGAGGATTCCTCCCTCTATCATGACTTGGTCAAACGCTTCCTATTTATTTTTCTTCGTGATCATGGCGAGTATGAGCCTTTGCGATTTGATAAGGCCGTTTTTTGGTCGATGCCCGAGGCCGACCTTGATCTCACGGAACCTGTTTGGAAGGACACCGTCAGGCTCATTCGTCAGGACAGGCTTGAGGAGCTCCCGCGTGATGCGGATACTTATGCAGTTCATGTCCGGCCGCACGACGCTCGACGCTATCCTGGCTTCAAGCGAAGCTATTGGCTCAATCGTCGATATATCACTAAGATTTGGGCAGGTTGCGCATAGTGGTAGGCGCTAAGAGCAATCCATCCGATTTAAGGTCATTTGGATCGATGAAAGAGCGACCAGCTGGCTGGTCCAAGGTTCACGGGCTGATTGCAAACGTCCAGGCGGCCTTCTGCGTTTCGTTTGATCTCCAGGCCCATGAGTCGCGGGGTCAGTTCTCGGGTCTCAAACGTGACGACTGCCCCGTCATGACGCATGCCATCAGGCCCTAACCACTGCCCTCCGAATGAGAAAGCATACATGACTATGCCTGCGCTCCGCTCCTCGAGCTGTTGCTTGAGTTGCTTCATGGATTCTTCGAAGTCGCCCATGACAAACTTACCCATGCAGCCTCCTTCTGGGCCGTCTTCGTGAAGCAGAATCTCGAAGTACTCTTCCCGCGGATCTCCGTTGAGCTTGGTGAGGTGCCAGTCGACCAAGCTGCCGATTAGGCGATTAAGGTCAGGTGCCTTCCGCGGCGTTTCCGCCTCCTTAGAATTGTTTGCTTTTCTTTTGCGCGGTTTTTCGTCCGGATTGGTCATGGATATGAAGTAGCAGGCGAGTGTGTGGTTTCAACTCTTACTCCAAGTTCAAGGATTCGATGACGCTGTAGTTATCGTCGGCGGATTCCTGCATGGTGGCGAAGTCCGGGAAGAAGGTCGCCTTCATGAGGTCCTCCAGGCGAATCAGGCGCTGGCCGACGGTGACTTCCTCTGTCGAGGTGAACTCCTCGGTGGTGCCAAAGACATCTATGAGGAAGAAGCGATGATCCGGGGTGCGGTCGCGCACGACGCCGGCATAGTTGAGCGAGATCGGGGAGTGGCCGGGCTCCGGCAGCAGGGACTTGTCGATGCGCGACGCGATGAAGTACTTGCCGCGGCTGAGGAGCAGCGTGGAGATGGCCGCCGCGTCGGCGTTCGGGGTGGGGGAGTCAGCTTCAGGGTTGGACATGATGGGTAGGCCCGTCGGTCTGCCCACGGCTGGCTGTATGTCAAATGCGCGTGCTTTACTTGGGGTGATTCTTGGATAGATTATTTAGTATTCATAATGAGCTTAAATCCTGAAGACAGCGAGAGTCCTAGACCTCAGCACAATGGAGGGTTTCACCTCAGTCCGGATATCCGGGCCAAGGTCGTCTCTCTTATCGTTCTTTCGAAAAAGAAGGGCTTTGTGACGGTTCAGGATATCAATGAAGTCATCCCCGACAGTGCCATCGATCCGGATCTGATCGAGTCTATCATGAACACGCTCGATAGTCTGGATGTCGTGCTGCTGGACGAAGATGAAATCGAAACATACAGAAAGGAGTTGAACGGAAGCGATGCGGCAGAAAGTGAACTCATTCTCACCCATGAGCAGGAGCTTGAATGCTTCAAGGAGATCGAGGATTCCGAAATGCACGCGAAATCCATACTTTTTGACAGTTGGCTTACGTTGCCCTACCATCTTGACCTGGCTCTAAAGCTTCTCCGTAAGGAAGAATCATTCGGTAAGGTCGTGATCGGAAAGCGCGTTGAATCTGAAGATGTGTACTATCGATTTTTGCCGAAGGCCACGGAGAATTGCACCAAGCTTAAGTCCAAGCTAGACAAGGCTTGGGAGCGCTACGTGGAGGCGCCTGATTTCTCCTCAAAGATTAAAGCCCATGAAGCATACCGAAAGATGGAGATGGCCGTTAAGGATGGCTGTAAGGACGTCCTTCGTAAGTTTTACTTCAAGATGAACCTGATGGAGGCATGGCTAAGTCTGCCGGAGATAACCTCTGACTATGAGGATGCCCGTTATCTGGTCGAGGTGTTGAACTCCTCTGGCCGACCGTCGGCTGGGGTTCCGAATGGACAGCGTATCTATGCTAAGCGTGCCCGTGAAATCGAGCTTCGCTGGCGTATGATGCCTGCCGAGCTCGTCAGGATTCGTGAGAAAGTGCTCCGTCATTTCGATCACGCCAACCGTGTTAAGGCTAAGGTGGTCGTGCGTAGCCTCAAGTTGGTTATCTCCGTCGCAAAGGAGTACGAAGATCGTGGCCTGTCGTTCGAGGACCTTGTGCAGCAAGGAAACCTAGGTCTGATGAAGGCTATCAATGAATTCGAATACCGATTCGGGCGCAGATTCGCGGATTTTGCGACGTCATGGATTCGCCAGGAGATCGTCAGCTCTTTGCCGGCTTATGCGAACTTTTCGGGCATACCTGCAGCGAAGATCGAGATGCTTGACGATATTCTGAAAGTTAAGCGCCAATTAGCTGAGGAACTAGGGCGCGATCCTGATCCCGAGGAGATCGCCAATGAGATGAATATCGCGATTGATGTGGTCTGGGAGATTCTGGCTATGTCCAAGGATTCGATTTCACTGCAGACACCGGAGGGACGACTATTGCAGGCTGCGCTTGGAGATAACTCTGCTACCTATGCAGCGGATGCCGGCTCCAGTCGACTACTTCGCGAAAAGGTTGATCTCGTACTTCGTACCCTTTCCGAGCGCGAAAGGGAGGTTCTGATCCTTCGTTTTGGCCTAATTGACGGCGTGACGCGTACGATGGAGGAAGTCGGACGGCACTTCAAAGTCTCTCGCGAGCGTATACGCCAGGTCGAAGCAAGTGCGTTGCGCAAAATGAGACACCCGACGCGCATGCGCGAGCTGCAGCGTATGTTCGAAGGCGAAATCAGCGCTGAGGATTTTCAGGGGTCACAAGCCGTTACTGATGCTACCGATGCAGATGAAGGTGCTGGGGAAGAGACCAGGACTTATGAATCCAAAGATTTGGCCGAAGGCCTTACTCCTGACTCAGCATTGGCAGCTTTTATAGCTAGCACTAATTTAACGCGTAGTAAATCCAGCCAGAAGCCGGACAAGTAAGGCTTCGATACGCGTTCAGGCTGTGCCTTTGGGTGACTGAACCTAAGTACGTTAAGTTTAAGCGACCAGCATGGGCAGGTATGCTGACTAACTCCTGCCATGCGCTGGGTGATCCAGGAAGAAGCCCCTCCGTGCTTGTTCTTGGGAATCTTCGCTAAGTCGCCAAAGGTGTCAGGCTACTGCCTAGTGGTCTGACCCTTCTGTAGTTGGGTTGGCTTAAGAGCCCTTGGCAGTTAGCCTAGTAAATCGAAAAGCCTGAGGATGTCGTCCCGGCTAATCTGTTATATTGTTTAATCGATAAAACTCTGATTTTGATTTTCAACGAGTCGGCGGATGTCGTTGAAGTCTAGTAGTTCGATATCTCCTGGTCTGTGGAACTTTTCATAAGTTGATTCTGAGAAGCCGTTAGGTGCAACTAGCCATCCGGTAGCATCAGGCATTGATTCGCGAAGAAATTTAAGTGCTCCGGCGAAATCCCGTATCTCACTGGCGCCAACTTTTGCGCCATAGTTCTTACACTGTACTGCCAAAGTAAGCTCGAATTTCACGGCTATGATGTCGATGCCGTCGTCCCCGGTTTTAGGCGTAAATTGAACAGTATAGCCTAAGCGTCTGAGTAACATGCCGAATTTCCTCTCCAGGTTTAGTCCTTTCTTTTCGCTGGTCGATCCTGCCGTCCAGTATTCCAGGTTCATGGCTACCCTGTGAAAGTTCTCATACTCATATTTTTCCGCCTTCGCCTTCTGTTCCTGTTGAAGTCTTAGCAGTTCACGATTTGCCATCATGTTGTCATGTTCGATGCGTGCCACCTTTGCTCGCTCCTCTGCCTGATGCCTTTCAAGCTCCTTGGCTTCGATTAATTTTCCTACGCGAAGCCGGTGACGTCTCCAGATCTCTGCAGTTCTTTCTTCGCATTTTTTGGCGTATTCAGATTTGCGAGCCTCTATTGCGTGCTGCCATGCGTCGAAAGCCAGCTGGGCTTCGATAAGAGTTTTTCCGTCCAGCAGTTCGGATGGTCCTGCGGTGGAGGATAGCTTATTAAAATGAGATTTTGCCAGTCTGGCTCCGATTGGCGTGATTATGAGTATCCAGACTTGAACGATGCAGATGATGCCGCCGATGACCAAGGTAGCGATAGCGAAAAAATCCAGGAGTTTGTTTGATCCTCGTGATGAGTTAGCCGCAAGCGCCAGTAGCCCGAGGAAAAATAATGTCCCCAATATGGTGGATCCTAAGTCGCCAAGGTTTTCTTTAATTCTGCTTTTAAAGCGATTAGGCTCCTCCGCATTCTTGTCTCGATAGTATGTAAGTACCTGAGCAACAGAATCGCTTAGTCCGAACTCAGAGGAGTAGGGGCCTGCCTGCATTGCAGGAACTTTAGGAACGCCATAGTCGTAGTCTGAGGGTATTTGATCTGGATTTTCTAATGTCTTTTGGTCCCAGTAACGCTTCTTATCTTCAATAGTATACCTCTCTTTCCACTTTCTTTTCTTTCTGTAGTAAGCAGCCATGGCTTTAAGGGTAAGGTGCGTTTATCTCAGTAAGCATAACTTGGCGCAACACTTTGTAAATTTGGCCTTAGGATTGTATTAACGTGTTTGCTAAAAATGACTTCGTACTCCCCGGCGGCTCTTACTTCAAGCTCGCCGACCTCCACGGCCGTCCGCCCTCTTTTGCGCCCCAAACCACTCTCCGCCCCGACCCCGCTCGCCTCCCTTGGTATAGGCGAGAAATCTTCTATTGTTGGGACTATTTGCGCGCGTTACCCAGTGAGCTCAGGTCATCCAAGAGTATCCTAGCTTCCACCTCAGAGCTTCTTCACTTCCCTGATGTCTTCCGCCGCGCCGTCGATTACGATTTGGTCGTAGTTGCTGATGGTGTCGCCTTTGAAGCGAATTTGCGAGCTAGAGTAGATGTAAGCCCGTGTCTTGACGACGCAGATAGCCTTGGAGCCGCGGTAAATTATGATAGTGTGACTATCGGTGCGCGACCAGCGGCTTGCTCCGGAGATATTGACGGTGTCCGCTAAGGCGCACGGAGGCGCGGATAGAAGTAAGATCAGCAGAAAATTTTTCATG
>JACCED011172967.1_pt1 | contig 10849 bp, 16 predicted proteins | sample 7455021 | NCBI WGS metagenome assembly JACCED01 (sample SAMN15323456, study PRJNA562643) | freshwater metagenome | isolation source: river surface water | place: USA:Blue River Watershed | collected 2017-08-19 | reverse complement strand
AGGTGAGATTATTTCCACGCTGTGAACCTTAACAGTCTCTACAGTTGCAACAATTGCTTCTGCACCTGCAGTTAATACACCAACTTCAATCCTTACATCCATTATTTATTTATCCTTACGCAATGGTGATGCGTACAATTCCTGTAGCATCCCATGTAATAGTAAAGTTACCGTTTGTTGAAGACTGATCTGAACCAAAATCTACATAACCAATAAGTGGCTTTGTAGCATTAGTTGCAGGTGAATCATCATAAACGACTGCATAACGTGCAGTAATTGTTGAAGAAGACCAAGTTACATCTGCTGCGTCAAGAACAATTACGTTGTTTGCGCTGTCATATGTAGAAGTCTTGCTTCCTAGGGTAGCTCCACCTGCGGTGTAGCCAGTGCCTGAAACTTCAAATGATGTTACATCATCAAAGTAGTCATGTGAGTCCTGGTTAGGGCTGTATGACGAGGTAAGAAGTGCGACCTTGATTGTGTCAGAGTCCCAATCTACTTCCTTGTTAAGAGCCTTTTGTAGGAACTGTCCGTATAGTTTAGATGCCATTTTTAGTCAATTCCTCCTTATGCGCCAGTCTTCTCAACGATTGCGAATGCTGCTGCATCTGCAACCTTAAAGCCACGACGAATGCGTGTCTTAAGAAGAACTCCGTCTTTAGTAAATTCTGCATCACGTGAAACTACAGATTCTACTCCGCCACGAACGCCATTGATCAACATGTTGCGGTTACCGCAAATGAGCAATGCATTTCCTGTTGGTGTATCTGTAGCAGCAGCTGAACGTGCAGCACCGTATGAAACTACCAATGGATATCCAAATAGAGATCCTGGTGTTCCTGCTAGTGGATCTGGAAGTACAAGGTCATTGTTGCCCTTGATCATTCCACGAATTTCCTTAAGCATCTTTGGATGTGCCATCCATACTGTGTTAGCTGCATCAAACTTAGATGAATCTTCAACTGCACCAAGTGCGTTGTTGATATCTTCGTATGATAGAGCTCCACCAGTTTGAGTTAGGTTTGCTGGTGCATCATTAGCAACCGCTGTCAAAAGCGATGTATATGGTGCATCGTCATTACCTGTCTCAACTGCATAAACGCCAAGAGTAGCGTTGTCAAATTTACGAGCAAAGCGTGAAGCCCACTCTCTCTTGTAAGTTGTTAAAACATCTACGAGGTTGTCGTTTAGATCTTCCTCTGAGATGTGCATAATCTGTGCATACTTACGTGCTGTAAGTACTACTTCGTCAAGCGTAGCAACTGCCTCTGGAATTGTTGCACCTTCTGCAACAATATCAGGAGCATCTGTCTTGAAACGTGGCACAGACTTTGTGCGAGAAGCCATTACCTCACGACGAGCAAATCTCTCAACTGCTGAATTAGCAATGAGATCTTGGATTACTGTTGAACCTTGCTCTTCGAGAATGTAACCATTGGCTTCTGTGAAATCTGTTCTTGCCATTTGATTTATCTCCTATAAAATAAATTTGAATTTACGAAATGTGAAATAATCGTCCGAATACTTTCAAGTTCCGCAAATCCAACGTCCATTGGAGAATTGCGGTATGAGACCATTATATCACACATTTACTATCTTCCTAAGATAGCCTTTGCCTGTAGTTCAGATGCAGACATTTGAACATTTACTCTTCTATCTGCTGAATCTGCCAAACCTGCTACTCTTAGCTTTGGATCAAACAATTCAGGGAAGTCTCCCTTAATTTGATCTATTTGATCATCAAAATTGGTAAGGTTGAACTCATCATCTAATTCAACCTTAGCCAAATCTACATATTTCAATATTCTGTCAGAATTAGCAATACCTAAACTATTTAGTTTAGCCACCGCCTTCTGTGCGATGAGACCTGACTTCAGGCTCTCTAATTTAGTGCTTGTGGACTCAAATTGCGCTGCAAGTTCTTCTTTTTCAAGTCTGAATTGCTTAGCTTCCTTCTTTGCTCTATCCAAAGCATCTAATACTGCCTTTGGGTCACGAATTTCAGCGTCCACATCAATTACGTTTGTCTCTTCCATTTATTTCCTCTATTCTGCCTGTTCGGCGTTCTGTTCTCTAACTAAGTTAGTTGTATTTGTATTTTGTGCAAGGCCAGGAGCAGGATTTGCAATCTCTCCTAGTTGTCTTGCTAATTCTTCGTCATATCCTAGCTCTAAAAGAATTTGTTCTACTGGCATACCAACAACTTTCTTCTTGATTGCCACTTCCCAATCATCTAGACTATCAATTGACTCAACATTCTTCCATTTAACCGCAACATCTTCATTGATTCCTTCAATTTGAAGAACAAATCTAAATAGATCTCTCCAAGCTGAACCAAATGCCTGCTGACGGTCATGTACCTTCTTCATCAAAGGTGCTTCTGCAGTTCTAAGTGCTTCACCTGATGGGACATTGCCTGTCTTCTCAAAATAATGTAATGGAGTGTTTGTTAATGATGCCATAGCACGTACATATTCCTTTGCAGGCTCTGTAAATGCTCTGTGATCTGCTGGAGAGAATTCTCCAACCTTATCTACACCCTTTAGATACCAAAGTTGTCCTGGGCCATTCTGAAGTGTACCAAGATTATCTCTTCTTGATGAATCATCTTGGAAATCTTCATATTCAGCATCATTTCCACCATTGGACAAAGCCCAACGCTGTGGAGCACCCTGATAATCAACTGTATACATATGTGTAGCAATTAATTTGTTAATTGCATCTTGTGGGCCATAGGCATCAAGATGTTCTGGTCTTCCATATTGCTTCTCTGTGCGGAAATGGAATACAGGAACAACTCCCCATGGGTTTTCTACTGTTTCTATTAGATTAAATACTGTTGAAGATGATAGATGAATCATTTCAGATGATCCAACGCTTTCATACTTCTCAATTCTATCTGGATAATATGCATTTAGCTTCATAACCTTTAATCCAAGAGGATTTGTCATCTCCCAGACCTTAACTGCATATTTCTTAATTCTTGGATTCTCTTCATCATACACAATTACTGTATTTAAAGGTGAATTATAATCAATTGCTACCTGTCCATTCATATCTGGCCAAACAATTGCATAGCAATCTCCATAGGAAAGTGCTCTCTTGTGAATTTCATCTTGATCTAGAAGCAAATCATTTTGATCCCAAATACTCATAATAGTATTGTTTGCTTCTTCTGTTGTAGATTGAATATTAGCTATCTCTAGTCTATTTAATACTGAATCTACTACTGTTCTTGTAAAGTTAAATTTAAAATCTATACCTTCCGCCCGAAAGATACGATTCCAACGCTTATGAAGGAACTTCTCTTGTTCTGTTCCGTCATAATATGCTTCTGCCTTCTCATAATGTGGTCTACGATCCACAATCAACGACAAAGCATTATTGATATCTGCCATATTAGCTCCTCATGTAATTTAATTGCTTGACTTCTAACTTCTTTGCCTTGTTATCAAGGAAATAAAGTATTCCGCCTACGACTGCATCAAGAACGTCATCGTTGGCAACCTTTGGGAATGCCCACATTTGTTCTTCAAGCATTGGGAAATGTGCAGTATGTCTAATTTTCCCTTGCTGGTAATAATTTAAAGCCTTACCTGCTCTGATTTGCTTGGATTGCTTCTCATGCTTTGATCTATATTTGGCAGGAAGACCTTTAAATACATCCTTCCATAGATCACCGCCCTGGTTTGTTTCTACATGTATGACTCCAGCATCATACAATTCTACTAATAGGGCAACTCTCTCACGCAAATCTTGTGGAGACATTTTAACGCCCTGTGCTTCTCTGACAAAGATATATTCCTTGTCATCTTTTATTCCTCTGGACAATACAGCAATACCTGTATAGTCAGAAACCTTATTCTTAGTTACAGCAGGATCTATAAATATAGCAGTATTGCCATATTCATCTGCTTCTTCAATTGTAATATCTTCATTAGCCCAGAATGTTCCATCTGTATTTATAGGCTTATTCATATAGTTTTTAGCAAAGTCACGAAGGTGGCGCTGGCTTTGTAGCCATTCTAGAGGCCATTTCTCAGGCCATACAGACCGTTCTGAGCCATCATCATTAGGCATAATAGCTGGATAGTAGTGTACCTTCACATTTTGCTCTTCTATCCACTTTAAATCAGGTTCTATAACACTTTCAGCATATTTTCTGCATTGATCCATGATTGAATTAGGCATAGTAGTAGTTCCTACTATAATCATCCTTGCATAGATGTTCATAGGGGCAATATCATCAAATACTGTTCTTAATTGTTGTCCTGCTTGATATTCTGAGTAATTCTTTTCACCCTTCTCGATATCATCAAGAATAATGAGGTCAGGGCGTTGTCCAAAGACCTTTTTACCCAATGAGTTAGTATCAATACCATTAGCATCAAAGATAAAATCATTTGATTGAACAATACGCCAAGCATTTGATGCAAGGGAACGCCCAGTTGAAGCGACAATTTTAGGTGTGCATAATTCAGGGTAATCCGATCTAAGATATTCATTTGTCTCCAATTCATTTTTAAATGTCAGCAAATGAGTCTCAGCCTGAGAAGCTGCATCAGAAAATGCTGCAATAAATTTAATGTGATTATGGGCGGCAGCCCATAGGGGTAATATAAGAAATATCCAAGTAGATTTACCACATTCTCTTGGTGCTATAAATGCATCTCTATATTGTTTAGGTTTAGTAGGCTTATTAATCCAAGATTCCCCATATTTAGCAAGATCCACATGAAATTCAGATAGTGTTATTTGGCCATCAGGGCTCTTTAGATGATGTGGAAGATATAGTAGAGCAAATAACATAGGGTCATACTTAGTAAGCTCTCTACGGCCTTCTGGAAGGCTTAAAAGAGCCATTGGTAAGTCTTCTATGTACTTGCTAATATTCATTATTTCTTTTTACGTTTCCTAGTTACAACTATTTTGCCTTCTTTTTCTTTAACTTGCATTCCAGCAGATTCTGTTTGTTTCTTTAATTGAGAATATTTCTCTCTTGGTGTTAATTTCTTTCTACCTGGCATAATTTCCTCCTATTGCCAATTTCATTTTTACTAGGAATATTTTTTTGACATAGCAAAAAATATATTTTCAAATTAATATTAAGACTGGGTGGTAGTATCTTGTGAATCTCCTGAGAATATAATGGATTTTCTCTCTTCATTTCTCATTTTAGCTTCATTTAATAGATCATGAATTGCTAGATCTGTTCCATCCTTTGTTCTACTTTCATTAATATTAGTAGATTTGCCTTCAATTAGATTAATTGTTTGAATTGCTTTATGTATAGCATTGGATATCTTGTTTATATCATCTGCAAGAAGAGTATTATCTTCATATAGCTTTTCCACCGCCCTATCTATGATTGCCTGGGCGGCAATAATCTTCTCTTTATCAGAATAAAATACACCCATATTTCTAGCCATTTGCTTAAGACTATCTATATTGGGTAATTCTAATCCTCTATCTTGAAACCATTTACTAGCAGTATGATAACTACCAGGATAATTTAGATATCTCATAGCAGGAGATATGCCCATTTCCTGTGAAATGTCGATAAATTGATTTATCTGTTCATCTGTATATTTACTATATCCCATAATTATTCCATAATCCTCTGGATTTAACCCCTTGACAGCCTATTTTTAATATGATATAGGCTAAATTTCATTACGATGCACACGTTTCTGTTACTTCCTATATAAATTGACATATTTGGAGATATTTGACTATTTGGAGATATTTTAACCATATCAGCTATTATCCCAAGAGCAATTGTCTAATAATTCTTTTAAACCATCACTTGGTTCAAATCCTACTATAATGTGATTCTCGTTATTATTATCATAGGCTACTAATATAACCTCTATGGTTCCGCCCGAATATCTTACTCTTGCATAGGGTAATATTTTGGGCATTAGACCTACTCCATTTACTGCTTTGTATAGCTCGTGATTATCCATAATCCCTACTAGTTGGTGCAACATATCAATTATACGCCACCGCCTCTTAAAATGCAAACAGACCTAGGGGATATGCCCAACCACTAGGTCTGCTGGTATAACCAATAGGATCTGAGATTAACGAGGTGTGTGTTATGATCCTACTTGCTTCCTCTATTCACGAGCAATGAACTGTGAATAAATCTATTATAGCAAATTATGATTTATAAGGCTAAGTGGCTTTCTACCCTTTATGGCACAAGATAGATGTATTACACCTATTTTCTTACCATACCACATTGCCTCCGCCCCAGGTTTCATAGGCTCCATACAGGCCCTACAAAAATCAGGAAATCTTAGCTTTATTACTTTTACGGTCTTTTCGTTTGTGGACATATCCTGTCTTCTTTTTGTGTAATTCAAAGGAACCTGCTATTTGGCTAAATATCTTATCATTTAGGTCTTCCTTGCAGACTCCACAGATATATTTGTAACCCTTGATTAGTATCTTATTATTATAATATACGTTAGTATCCCATTCTACAAAGGATGATACTGGAGCTTTTTGATTACATTTAAGGCATATGGATAACTCTTCTTTGGTCTCCGCCGCCTTTTGTAATAGGTTTCTTCTTAAATTAGTCAATCTGTTTTTGGCATATCTTTCTCTTTCGTTTTCTAAACGGCAAGGTTTACATTCTGGTATAAACTTACCTTGATATGAGTAAAAGTTATCTTTATTGGCTGGTAATACTGTAAGACAAGCTCTGCAGGTTAAATTGCCATTTTCGTCTGGCTTTGTGCTTTGTCTACCACGATTGGTAGTTTTACCCTTTTCTTTATATTTCTTTTGTCTTAAAGCAAAACAGGATCTGCAATAAGAATAAAAGTATCCAGCACCTGTTTTATAAAAGTTGTCTGTATTTAAAGGATATGACTTTTCGCAATCACAACAAATCCTCAAGCCATCCAACGTGTTCTGTCCTTTTACCATTACAATATATACAATTCACATATTTCTCATCGGCTAGGATTGTAAAATCATAACAATCCATACACCAATATATCTCAGACCTTTTGACCTGCATCTTGGACTACCTTCAAAGCGTCCTCTAATTCCTTGATTCTTACTTGAATATAATATGATTCTTTCTTCAAGGAGTTGATTTCTACTTCTATATTCTTAATTAAGTTATTCATTGGCATATCTCTTTCTGTTAGTAATTAGGTCTGTACCAGACCCTTATATATCTATTATATGTTATTTTATATTCTAATGTCAAGGAGTATCTCTTGTAACTATTAATCTCTTTCTAACTCCGCCTTTGGCGGAGTTGCAACCCCTTTGGGGTTGCTGTATAATTACTTCAAGAGAATGCTCAGGTACTGAGCTATATTAGTTATATATTATATATTTATATCCCTTAATCCCTTTGCTAATTATGCTTGATTCTATTTTCAATGTCAAATCGGACAAAACGGACATCCCCCCCGTAAATGACTAAAGAAATGTAATAAATGACTAAAGAAATGAGCATAAAGACTAAAGAAAACGCATGTTTTCTCTCAGGATATTCTCAGGAAATTGTTATCAAATTGTTATAATTCATCTCATATATTGAGACTAATCACGATACATTCTCATGCCAACGCCATCTCCAGCAAATGAATTATCCCAAGCATCTACTAATTGCTCAGCACATTCTTCAATAATTATGCTTATGGCATTGTATTTATCTTCATCTAATTGATCTTGTAGATATCCCATAAAGCCTTCAATGGTATATGTTTCACCTTGTTCTAAACAATATTCATCCGCCGCTTCAAGAAAATCTCCAGATAATATTGCTTCTTGTCCTGGATTGCCAGCTTTATAAATTTGTTCTTCTAATATAGGTGGATATGATTCTTCCCAGAATTCTTGATCAAAATATCCTTCGCCGCCACCACGTCTGCTAAAAGACCTTCTAGAAGGCCCGTAGAAGCCTTTAAAGACACGAATAAATACTGTCATAGGTTATGACCTCTACTTGTCTAAAAGGTGCTTGTAAATGTCATCTATGCGGTTTTCAAGTTTATCAATCTTATCTTTGACTGATGATCCATGATTTGGTTTTAATTCCATTAGGTATTCCTTAGTTATCCTTTTAATTCTAAATTCAATTAAACCAAGTAAACCTAATAATGCCGCTACAGATCCTAGTATTTCCATTACACTATCTCCACTCCAGCGCCAGTTTTTACTTTATATCCTTCTACTAGCCCTAAAGCATTTATGATAGGTTCGTTACTATTCACCGTCCAGATATAATTCTCCATGATTGGTTGATCATGTCTATCCTTTAAGTTTCTAATTTGATAACCCTTATTAATAGGATTTGCAAAATTCAAAACTAGCCTGGTTGTATTATCGGTCACAACATTTAGCTTTACCGTTTCTTTATATTCATAAGTTCTTACAACTTGATCACCCTGGACTTCATCTGTGTAATCCCAAATGTCAGCTGTAAATAAGTATTTGCTAAATGCTCTGAGTTTCATTTTAAATATTTCTCCACTTCAAAATTGGCTCACGCTGGAATATTTTTCCAGTACGAACGCTTCTTGCTTTCTTAAATGTAAGATGCTTGCAAGCCATTATTGCCAAAGGAGCAATAAATGGTGCGGCTTCATTTGAAAATGAAACAACAGATTCGCCCTGACCAGCAGTTCTTAAGGCTACCTGATCAAAGGTAATATCCTCATTATCCTGCATGTAAACTGCCTGATATGCAGTTGCTTTTGCCAAGAGAGCCTTGTCATTTGGACTTTCAACTTCTGCCTCTACACGGCCTACATATGTTTCAATGATAGACTGTGCTCTATTTAATAGGGCTAGGTCAACATCTCTATTTGTAATAGTTTTAGTTTGTTGTACTGATGTAAACATTAGTAGTTCACCTTCCCTAATTCTCTAACTTTAATGCTATGTGTTGTGGTAAAGTCCCTAGCTGTGCTTGATACCAGCTTAACTTGTAACACATAATCACCTGGATCATCAAAGACTGATCTAGTCGTTGGCCATGTAAATAATATTCTTCCCAATTGTTTATTTACAAACGTGACCGTAGACCCGCTCAAATCAACTTCATTATTGTATTCATCAAGCATTTCTACAGCTACAGATGTATATGCGCTAAGATCTTTATCAGAACCATATGCATCTTTTACTGTAATTGACAATGGGGAAGATGGTATTTGATCTACCCAATATTGGCTAATCATTAATACGTATCCTCCTTAATATATACTTCAATTGCTCCTGGTTCGTAGAGGGTAACAACCACTTGTTCTCCGCCTGCGAATGTTATAGAGTTTGCAGTAATTGTGGCTGTGGCTGTCATAGTTGTCGCTGCAACTCTTCTGCTGTAGCCAGTAATTAATGCTGATGCGGTTAATGGGAGCGTAATTATATTAGCATCAACTGCATCTACCTCATCAGGTTCAATAATATCTGCGTTAGATATCATAGAGCCTGCTGAGAATACTAGGTCTTTATTTATATTTAGAGCAGGATCAACAGTTATAACTTCTGCAATAAATGCTTGTGGTCTAACTGTCTTATCGCTTGGATTTGGCTCTGGTCTATCTGCCAACCAGTAAATTGCTCTTTCTAGCAAAGATGGAGCCCAGACATTTACTGTTGGGTATTGTTCTTCAACAATTATGGAGAACAACTGTGATCCACCGTATGAAACTGTGTATGGATTACCAGCTGCATCAAGGATAGTTGTGGTTCTTGAACCAGATCTTGCTGCAACTTGACCTGGAGTTACTGTAACTTGGTCTGCACCAGCACCAACTTGTGCTCCAGTTAAACTAAGTCTTGTTCCAGAATATTGCCATGTGCTATTGCCAGGAATAATTGGATTGTTTGCATCTCCATTTGTTGTCTGGAATGTAGCCATATTTGCATATGATGTATCAATCCATTCAGCACATCCAACATAAATCTTTCCACCAAGAGTCTTGCCCTTTAGATTCATACCAGGCTTTAGGACAATTGCTGCTGCATAATCTGCATATGGGTTAGGTCTTTCTATTGCTTGATCCCAATATGTAGTTCCCATTCTTGCTATTACCGTTCCTGCTTTTACAGAATTGGCAGGGAAAGCAATGACTGGCTGTTGTGCAGGAACCCTGTTGTATGAATTTCCAGCATCACCAAATGTTTCATTTTTGGAAATCTGACGATTAATAATTGGCATAGAATCACCAATAATTAAACCAGTATTTCTAATATCTTTATATTTGTAAGAAGCACGTTCAATTGCTAGTGGGTCACCACTTCTAAAGTTTACAGCTTCTTGTAGCATCCATGTATTTGGAATGTTAGTTAATCCTGCTTCTGTGGCAACAATTCTTAATCTATTATTGCCATGTGTATCCCACCAGCCATTTCCATTTACAGTATTAATATTTGGTAGATTGCCAAAATCTTCTTGCAAAGCAATCTGTGCTGAGCGTGGGTCAAATATTCCAGAGTTATTTGCAGATTGTCCAACAGTATATACTGTATCAAAATATGGACTCATGTATTCAACATCATCAACAATTCCAAGATCAACGGCTAGGCGTGGATTTGTTACAAGCAATGATGTGCCATAATTATCTACAATTTCTCTAACCTGATCTAAGAATGTTTCAAGTCTTCTTAAATTATCCTGATAATCTCCTGTATCATATCCAACTAATAAATCGCTAACATCGTTAGAATCTAGTGGATATCCATTAATTTGAATAATGTCATATCTTGTAATATTTGGAATTGTGCGTGGATCAAGTAATCTTACTTCATCTGTCACCGCATCTCTGTGAACACCAGCAACTGCTGGCTTTTGTCCAATAAATGTCTTCTGTGGATT
>JACCED011364940.1_pt1 | contig 10850 bp, 11 predicted proteins | sample 7455021 | NCBI WGS metagenome assembly JACCED01 (sample SAMN15323456, study PRJNA562643) | freshwater metagenome | isolation source: river surface water | place: USA:Blue River Watershed | collected 2017-08-19 | reverse complement strand
GCACCGCAGAGGCCGGCACAAAGCCACCGCCCAGAACGCGATCCAATTCCGCAATGCCGGTCACGATACGTGGCGGGGGGGCGCTTTCGCCCTTCAGGCCAACAAATTCAACGCGGCGCCCGCCGGCGGTCTTGGCGGCGGGGCCGGGGCCGCGCGGGGCGGTGGTTTCCTCGATCAGCGTATTCCATTCGCCACAGGCATCGCAGCGCCCCTGCCATTTGGGGCTGACCGCCCCGCAGGCTTGGCAGACGAAACGGCTGCGATCCTTGGCCATTCAGGCGCGCGCGGATCAGATGATCTTCGTGCGGATGTCGCCCACACCTTCAACAAAGCCTTCCAGCACATCGCCGCGCACCACGGCGGCGACCCCTTCGGGCGTGCCGGTCATGATCAGATCGCCAGGCGCCAATTCCACCAATTCGGACAAATTGGCGATGACTTCAGGCACAGACCAGATCAGCTTGGACAGGTCAGAGGTCTGCGTGACCTTGCCATTCACCTTGAGCTCAATCTTGCCCTTGGCCGGGTTCACGCCGGCGGCCGGCACCAGCAGGCCCATGGGGGCGGATTTGTCGAAGCCCTTGCCCATATCCCAAGGACGGCCGGTCTTTTTCGCTTCATTCTGGATGTCGCGGCGGGTCATATCCAAGCCGGCGCAATAGCCCCAGACATGGGAAAGCGCATCCGCCACCGCGATATTGCGGCCACCGCGCCCGATGGCGACCACGAGTTCCATTTCATGATGGAGTGATTTGGTGACGGACGGATAAGGCATATCCGCGCCATTGATCACCACGGCATCAGCCGGTTTGGTGAAATAGAAGGGCGGTTCGCGCGTTGGGTCGCTGCCCATTTCAATGGCGTGTTCGGCGTAATTCCGCCCTACGCAAAAAATGCGGCGCACCGGGAAAAGCGCATCACTGCCCTTGATCGGCAGCACAGCAACGGGTGGCGGCGGGAAGACATAGGAAACCATGCGGGGCCTCTCCTTCAAGATTTGCGCGCCGCTAGAGCATTTTCCGGCCAAGGGGAACCACTTGGCGGCGCGGGAAATGCGACCAGACGACGGATCAGGGCATGCGTGTTGAGCGAATGCGCGACAGGCATGCTCTATATCGCCAGGCGCCGCGCGCCGGAAGCCTGTCCAGGCGCTTTGCACCTTATGGTAGCAACGGCCCATATCTATCTGGCACCGCACCATTAAGCGCAAACAAAAACGCCCGGTCAGGGGGGTGACCGGGCGCCATTTGTATTTTCCTCTCGGAAGGTCGGGCGAGCCGGCAGGGGAAGCCGGACCGCGACCGCCAGCGCAATCAAGCACTGACAAGGCAAGTATTTAGAACATTTGCCCGAAAAAGCAAAGACCTAAAGGCAACACGCCTGAGTGAAAGCACAGGCTTTATTCGGCGGCCGCCGCCAATTTCGCCCCGGCATGATGTGCTGCGGCACGACCAAAAGCCTCAAAAATCGCGCGGCTATCCTGGTCCCTTTCCCAATCATATTCGGGGTGCCATTGCACGCCAATCGCGAAGCCGCGCGCCCCTTCAACGCGCACCGCTTCCACCGTGCCATCCGGCGCCCAGGCTTCCGCGACCAGGCGCGGCGCCAGGCGCTGCACCGCCTGGTTGTGCAATGAATTCACCGCCAGCCGGGCCGCCTGGCGGGAAGCCGCAGTCAGCGTCGCGGCCAGCGCGCCTTCGCCATCAATCCGCACCAGATGCGCCTTGCCGGTCCGCACCAGCGCGATTTTCTGATCGGATGGCGTGGAATGGTCCATCCGCCCCGGCAGATCCTGCACGCGTTGATCCAGGCTGCCGCCCAGCGCCACATTCAATTCCTGCATGCCGCGACAAATGGCGAGCAAAGGCACCCCGGCAGCGATTGCAGCACGGATCAAGGGCAGGGTGGTCGCATCACGCTGCTGATCTTCCGGCGTGCCTTCCGCATGCGTCGGCCCATCATAATGCCCCGGCCAGACATTGGACCGGCTGCCGGTCAGGATCAGGCCATTGATATGGGAAAGGTATTCCGACACCGCATCCTCACCCGCGGCGGGGAGCAGAATGGGGGTGCCACCCACAGGGCCGCGCACCACGCGGACATAGCTATCGGATGCGGCATGATTGGGCGTGCCCAGGGCGCCGAAGGGTTTGATGCAGCAGGAAATGCCAATCAATGGTCTCATGGGCCGCTACACTTCCGCGACACCATGGCGGGATCAAGGCGATTCGCTTGAGTCACGCGGTTTTTTTCTCCATTTGGGGCATTTAGGGGGCATAACCTTCCACCAGCACGGCCTCACTCTCGGTGCTGGCCAGCCGCAGCTTGAGCAAGGGCGCGTATTCCGGGCTGGTGTAGAAGGTGCGGGCGGCCTCCAGGCTCGGGAATTCCAGCACCACAACGCGGTTGAACCCGGCCGCGTTTTCCACGCGTTCCATCGCCCCGCCGCGCACCAGATAGCGCCCGCCATATTGCGCAATCACGGCCGGGACCCCGGCGCGGTAGCGTTCAAAGCCCTCAGGATCGGTGACCTTAATATTGGCGATCAGATAGCCGGGCATGGCATGTCCTTCCGATTACGTCAGCGGCGGCGCGATCCAGCGTTGGAAGCCCGGCCTTTCGCCAAGCTTGGCATACCAGCGCGCCAGGGTTGGGAATTCCGGCATGCCAGGCAGGCGCACTTCCGGGCCGAACCAGCGCCGCGCGTAACAGCCGAGCACAATATCGGCGATGGTCATGGTCTTCCCATCCAGATACGGCCCGCCATGGCGCGCAATCCAACTATCCAGGATGGCCCAGCATTCACCGGCCGCCTTTGCCGCGCCTTCAATCTGCGCCATGTCGCGCTTTTCGGGCGGCGTGCGCACCAAGCCCCAGAACAGGTTGCGCTCAGCGGGGCCGAGGGTGGAAAGCTGCCAATCCATCCAACGATCGGCCGAAGCGCGCGCCGCCGGGTCCGCCGGGTAAAGCGGGCTTTGGTATTTCATCGCCAGATACCGCAGCACGCTATTCGATTCCCACAGCACGAAATCGCCATCTTCCAAGGTTGGCACACGGCCATTGGGGTTCATGGCGCGGTAATCCGCATCATTCACCCGGCCATATTCCATGCCGGCATCCACACGATCATATGGTTGCCCGATCTCATCGAGCATCCACAGCACCTTCTTCACATTAATCGAATTGGTGCGGCCCCAAAGCTTCAACATCTCAACGCCTTTTCGCTTCGATCGCGTCCCAGATGGCGCGTTCCAGATAGACCCCATCAAAGCGCGCCAATTCCTGCAAGCCGGTTGGGCTGGTCACGTTGATTTCAGTCAGATAGCCGCCAATCACGTCAATGCCGACAAAGATCAGGCCGCGTGCCTTCAATTCAGGCCCGATGCGCGCGCAAATCTCGCGCTCACGCTCGGTCAGCTTGGTCGGTTCCGGCCGGCCACCGACATGCATATTGGACCGCGCCTCACCGGCTGCCGGCACGCGATTAATGCCGCCCATGGCCACACCATCCACCAGGATGATGCGCTTATCGCCTTCCCTGACGGCGGGCAGGTATTTCTGGATCATCAGCGGTTCGCGGGAACGTTCGGTGAAAAGCTCCACCAACGCATTCATATTGGGATCATCCGGGCGGAGGTGAAACACGCCCGCGCCCCCATTGCCGAATAACGGCTTGATGATGATATCGCCATGTTCCGCGCGGAAATCCGCGATCCGGCGCCGATCCGCTGTCACCAGCGTGGTTGGCATCAAATCCGGGAAATGCGTGACAAACAGCTTTTCCGGCGCATTGCGCACCTGGGCGGGGTCATTCACCACCAGCGTCTTCGGGTGGATGTGTTCCAGAATATGCGTTGCCGTGATGTAGCCCATGTCAAAGGGCGGGTCCTGGCGCATCAGCACCACATCGGCATCGCGGCCAAGGTCGAGTTCTTCCTCAGGGCCGAAGGTGAAGTGGTTGCCATATTCGCGCCGGAGCGTGATGGGCCGCGCCCAGGCAGTGACCCGGCCGCCACGCAATGCCAGATCGCGCACATGGTAATGCCAAAGCTTATGGCCGCGCGCCTGGGCTTCCAGCATCATGGCGAAGGTTGAATCGCCATCGATATTGATGGTCTCGATCGGGTCCATCTGGACCGCGACGCGCAGATTGGTGGTCATGCGATACGTCCCGCTAGTTGCGTTTCAGACAGGGTTGAAGCCGAGAATGCGGCGCGGCGCCAGCCCGCCCTAGGCCGCCAGCGCCCGGGCAAAGGTTGCGGGGTCCACATTGCCCCCGCTGATCACCAGCCCGACAACCGCGCCCCGCGTGGCAATCTTGCCCGCCAGCACCGCCGCCAAGGCAACCGCACCGCCCGGTTCGCAGATGATTTTCAGATGTTCAAAGGCAAAGCGCATCGCCGCCAGGACCTCGGCCTCGCTCACCGCCAGACCGCCAGCCAGCCGTGGGGCGTTGATGGCAAAGGTCATTTCGCCGGGTTGCTTGGACAATAGCGCATCACATAACCCGGACCCCTTCCCATCATTGGCGATGCGCCGGCCCGCTTGCAGGGAAAGCCGCGTGTCATCCCAGCCTTCCGGTTCCACCGCCCAGGTCTCTGCCCCAGGCGCCAAGGCTTCCATGGCCAGGGCGCAGCCGCTGATCAGCCCGCCACCCCCGGTGCAAACCGCCAGCCGATCCAGCCGCAGCCCGGCCTTCGCCGCATCCTGGATCAGCTCAAGCGCCACCGTACCCTGCCCCGCAATCACATGAGGGTGATCAAAGGGCGGTATCAGGGTGGCGCCACGTTCCGCGGCCAATTGCGCCGCCAGCGCATCCCGATCCGTGCCATGCCGGTCATAGGGAATAATCTCCGCCCCCCAGCGCCTTGTGCTTGCCACCTTAATGGCCGGGGCATCGGATGGCATGGCGATGGTGGCCGGCATCCCCAGAAAATGCGCCGCCGCCGCGCAGCCCTGGGCATGATTGCCCGATGAATGCGTCACAATCCCCGTGCGCCGCGCCCCTTCATCCAGCAGCAAAGTGGCATTGCTGGCGCCGCGAAATTTGAAGGAACCGGTGCGCTGCAATGGCTCGGGCTTGACCAGGATGGTCCCGCCCGTGACCTGATCCAGCACCGCATGGCGCAGCATGGGCGTATGCACCACGCGCCCGGCCAAACGGGCGGCGGCGGCTTCAATATCGGTGAAACTTGGCAGCTGCATTGGCTGGTCCTTCACGGAAAATGCTCTGGTTCATCCCGCCCTGCATCACCGGGGGGCGTGATGGCCTTGGCGTATGATCCTTGGGAATTCTGCCTTTGACCATAGAGCCTTGCACCCATGAACGGCGCAGGGCGGCGGAAAAGCCTGTTGCACTCGTGGCGTTAGCCTGCCTAGGCTAGCGCGCTCTACCATTAAGGACCCCAACGAGGTCCGAGCCATTGAAGATAGGAGAGGATGTCCATGGAAGCGATCAAAAGGCGCAATCTGCTGCTTTCCGGCGCCGGGGTGGCGGCGGCGGGCGTATTGGCGGCACCGATGGTGCATGCACAGGGATCCGCCGGCACGCTGCGTTGCGGCTTTTGGGACCATTGGGTTCCCGCCGGCAATGGCGCCATCCGCGAACTTTGCGCCGAATGGGGCGAAAAGAACCGCGTCAATGTGCAGGTGGATTTCATCACCTCGGTCGGTAACCAGAACCTGCTGACCATCGCCGCCCAGGCGCAAAGCCGTTCGGGCCATGACATCCTGTCCTTCCCCACCTGGGAGCCTGCCTCCAAGGCGGAATTGCTGGAACCCGTGGATGATGTGATGGGGCGGCTGACGGCGAAATATGGCCCGGTCAATGATGCCGCCACCTATCTGGGCCGCATCAAGGGCAAATGGGTCGCGATCCCGGCGGTTTCCGGCACGCAATTCAAGCCTGCCTGTGTGCGCTTCGATTTGCTGCAGCAGCATGCCGGTATCGATATCCGCGCCATGTGGCCTGCGGAAAACAAGCCCGGCCCTGGGGCGGAGAATTGGACATGGGACAACTTCCTGATCGCAGCCGAAAAATGCCACGCCGCCGGCGTGCCCTTCGGCATGCCGATGGGTTCCTTCACCGATGCGGTGGATACGGTGGGCGCGATTTTTGCCGCCTTCGGCGCCAGCGTGATGGATGACAAGGGCAATGTGACGGTCCGCGGCAATGCCAAGCTGCGTCGCGCGGTGGAATATCTGGTGCGCCTGTCCCGCTTCCTGCCCAATGATGTCTGGGCTTGGGATGATGCTTCCAATAACCGCGCGCTGATTTCCGGCCGTTCCGCGCTGATCTTCAACCCGCCATCCGCCTGGGCAGTGGCAAAGCGCGACAACCCCAGCGTTGCCGAAAAATGCTGGACGGTGCCGCCGCCGGCGGGTCCGGAAGGCCGCTTCTCTCCCTACCTGCCGTATTTCTGGGGGATCTGGTCTTTCAGCCGCAACAAGACTGCGGCCAAAGGGCTGCTCGAATTCCTGTCCGAGCGTACCAGCGCTGAAAAGCAGACCAATACCTCGAACGGCTATGACATTCCGCCCTTCATGAGCATGAGCGATTTCCCCGTTTGGGCGAATGAAGGCCCGCCCAAGGGGTCGGTCTTCAACTACCCGCTCAAGGCTCACCATAATGCGCGCGCGTCGGTGGCCTTCGCCCCGGCACCGTCGGAATTCGCGGTGCAGGCCTATACCAATGGCCTGAATACCAAGACCATCGCGCGCGTCGCCCAGGCGGGTGAAAGCGTGGATCAGGCGCTGGCTTGGCTGGAACGCGAATTGAACGTCATCCGCCGCGGCGGCTGAACAAGCATCTATGGCGGGCGGCCCAAGGTAACGGGCCGCCCGTTCTTTCACACGTCATTTAGGGGATCAGAGGAAGGATGGCTTCCGCCTCGTCGACCATTGGCGCGGATCAGGCGCGCGTTGGGTCTTTGCAACGCTTTGCACGCCGGCGATCCTCGATCGCTTTCCTGATGGCTTTGCCGCTGCTGGTCGTGGTGGGGGGGCTGATCGCCTATCCAGCCGCTTTCGGCATTTATCTATCCATGCTGAACCGCCGGATGACAGCGTTCATCGGGCTTGGCAATTACGAAATCCTCTTTGAATCCGACACTTTCTGGGATGTCGTTTTCCAATCCTGCTTCTTTGCCGTCACGGCAGTGACGCTGAAGGCCCTGATCGGCTTCTGGCTGGCCCATATGCTGCACGGGATCCCTGATAAGGGGCAGCGCAAATGGCGCGGCATGCTGCTGGTGCCTTGGGTTATTCCCCCGGCCCTGTCCACGCTTGGCTGGTGGTGGATGTTTGATCCTTCCTATTCGTCCATCAATTGGCTGCTTTCCGTCATTTCCGTCCCGGAAATTCCCTGGCTGGGTCAGCCCTGGTGGGCGCGTATCGCAATCATCATCGTCAATGTCTGGATTGGCGCGCCCTTCTTCATGATCATGTATCTGGCCGCGCTGAAATCCGTGCCGGAACAGCTTTATGAAGCCGCTGCCATTGATGGCGCCACGGGTGTGCAAAGGCTGCGCTATGTGACCATTCCGATGATGGCGAATATCATTTCCATCACCGTTTTATTCAGCCTGATCGTGACCTTCGCCAATTACGATATTGTGCGGGTGCTCACCAATGGCGGACCGCGCGACCTGACGCATGTCTTCGCGTCCTACGCCTTCCAGGTCGGCATTCTCGCAGGCAATATTCCGCGCGGCGCAGCGGTTTCGCTTTTCATGGTGCCGGTGCTTGCGGTTTGTGCCTTTTTCGTGCTGCGCGGCGTCACTCGGCGCAATAAGGAGCAGATGTGATGTCGGCCACCACCAATCGCGATCTGCCCAATATCTACAGCAAGGCAGGCAGCCTTTCCCGGGAACGGCGCTGGGCGCTATGGACTGCCTATATTTCGCTTGGCATCGCCGCGGTGATTTTCCTGGCGCCGCCTTTCTACATGCTGATCACCAGCTTCAAGACCAGCGGTGAAATCGCTGGCATGACCGGTAACCCCTGGGTGGTGCGCGATCCTACCCTGGAAAATTACTGGGCCATTCTGGAAAATCCGCTCTTTCTGAAATTCTTCGTCAATAGCGCCATCGTCACGACCTGCGTGGTGGCATTGACCATGGTCATTTCAGTGCTGGCCGCCTTTGCGCTGGCGCGGATGCGCTTCTGGGGTAGCCAGGTTTTGGCCACCGGCGTCTTCCTTACCTATCTGGTGCCGGATACGCTGCTGTTCATTCCGCTCTATCAGATCGTGGGTGGGCTTGGCCTGCTCAATTCCGTCTGGGGCCTGATCCTGGTCTATCCGACCCTGACCGTGCCCTTCTGCACCTGGATCATGATTGGCTATTTCGCTTCCATCCCGAAGGAATTGGACGAAGCCGCGCTGATTGATGGCGCGACCTGGCCGCAAATGCTGATCAAGATCTTCATTCCGGTGGCGCTGCCGGGCATCATCGCGGCGACCATCTTCGCCTTCACGGTTTCCTGGGCGGCCTTTGTCTACCCCACCGCCTTCATCACCACACCGGATGAGATGCCGCTGACCATCGGCGTCGTCTCTCAGCTCGTGCGGGCAGATACATTCGCTTGGGGGCAGATCATGGCCGGGGCGCTCATGGCCGCGCTGCCACCCGTGATCATCTACGCCTTCCTCATGGATTATTACATCGCCGGCCTGACCGCTGGCGCGACCAAGGGTTGATCGAACATGGCTCAGGTATCGCTTCGTAAAATCGTCAAAGCCTATGAAGGCGGTGTCCAGGCGGTTAAGGGCATAGACCTTGAAATCGCCGATCATGAATTCGTGGTGCTGGTCGGCCCTTCGGGCTGCGGCAAATCGACCACACTCCGCATGATTGCGGGGCTTGAGGAAATCACCTCAGGCGAAATCGCCATTGGTGGCACGGTGGTGAATGACATTCCGCCGCGCGACCGTGACATTGCCATGGTGTTCCAGAATTACGCGCTTTATCCACACATGAGCGTGTACGACAACATGGCCTTCGGCCTGATGCTGCGGAAATTCCCCAAGGCGGAAATCGATCGCCGCGTGAAGGAAGCTGCGCGCATTCTGGACATCACCCCGCTGCTGGAACGCAAGCCCAAGGCACTTTCCGGTGGCCAGCGGCAGCGTGTGGCCATGGGCCGCGCCATTGTGCGCGACCCCAAGGTGTTCCTCTTCGACGAACCGCTTTCCAACCTGGATGCCAAGCTGCGCGTGCAGATGCGCACCGAAATCAAGAAGGTGCATCAGACGGTGAATACCACCACCGTCTATGTGACGCATGACCAGGTGGAAGCCATGACGCTGGCGGACCGCGTGGTGGTGATGAATCACGGCATCATTGAACAAGTGGGCCCGCCCCAGGAACTGTATCACCACCCGGCGACGAAATTCGTGGCGGGCTTCATTGGCAGCCCTTCCATGAATTTCATTCCCGCGAAGCTGGAACAGGCGTCCGGCGCGCTCAAGCTGCATTTGCCGCATGACATCGTGCTGGATGTGCCGGCTTCCCGCACCGCGCGCTACCAGCCGCATATCGGCAAAAGCCTGCTTTTCGGCATTCGTCCGGAACACCTGACGGATGACAAGCCGACAGATAAGACCAATACCGTACCGCTGACCCTGAAGCCCGAGGTGATTGAACCCATGGGCATGGAAACGCTGGTGCATTTCTGGCTGGATGGTACGGAAGTTTCCGCCCGGCTGGACCCTGCGACCCCCGCCGCCGTTGGCGCGCCGCTGAAGCTGATTGCGCATATGGATCAGATGCATCTGATCGATTCCACCACTGATAAGGTTTTGTGATGAAACGCCTTGAAGGAAAAACCGCCTGGATCACCGGCGCGGGCAGCGGCATCGGCCGTGCGATCGCCATTTCATTCGCCGCCGAAGGGGCGAAGGTGGCGCTGACGGGTCGGCGCGTTGAACCGCTCGAAGAAACCGCGAAAATGATCGGCAGCGGCGCGGTGATTGTGCCCGCGGACCTGACCGATGAAAAGCAAGTTGCAGCTGCACTCGCCAAGGTGGAAAGCTCCATCGGCGGGCCGGATATTCTGGTGAATAACGCGGGGGTCAATCTGCCCAAGCGCTATCTGCATCAATTGACGCCGGACGCCATTCGCAGCCTGGTGGATGGCAATCTGACCGCGCCATTCTTCACCTCGGTCGCGGTGCTGCCGGGTATGCGGAAGCGCGGCGGCGGGCATATCATCCAAATCGCCTCCATGGCGGGGAAGAATATCTCCTTCCTGTCGGGCCCCGGCTATACGGCGGCGAAGCATGGGTTTGTGGCGCTGTCGCAAAGCATCAATCAGGAAAACGGCATTCATAACATCCGTTCCTGCTGCATCTGCCCCGGCGAAGTGGCGACCGATATCCTGAAAAACCGGCCGGAACCCGTGCCGCAGGAAGATATTGAACGGCTATTGCAGCCGGAAGATCTGGCGGCGATGGCGCTATTCGTCGCCACCATGCCGGCGCGGGCGAATATCACCGAAATGCTGGTGACGCCGACCTATATGCGCCTGCTGGCGCCGCAGGCGAAGAAGATCGCCGCCATGTAATCGCGTTGCGCCGGCTGATCCATGGCCGGCGCGTTTTCCCTATTTGCGGAGTACCCCTTCATGGGCAGCACACCCCCCGTCATGGTCAATGCCGAGGCGCTTGATGCGCTGGTCGCTAATGTGTTTCAGGCCGCCGGCTGCGATGGCCCGGAAAGCCAGCGCATCAGCCGCCATTTGGTGGATGCGAATCTTGCCGGGCATGACAGCCACGGCGTGGTGCGCGTGCCGCGTTACGTGGAATGGCTGGAAGCGGGCTATGTGCTGAAAGGCCAGACCGCCGATGTGGT